>Ga0075418_10003482_pt1 | contig 17980 bp, 17 predicted proteins | sample SoiMetdeltSBSDD2_FD_81776 | JGI IMG/M metagenome (GOLD analysis project Ga0075418, IMG submission 81776) | Bulk soil microbial communities from a Populus tree surrounding site in Tennessee, USA - Soil MetaG P. deltoides SBSDD2 | ecosystem: Environmental > Terrestrial > Soil > Tree plantation... | reverse complement strand
TCACCTGGTCCGACCCGCAGCTGAACGCGGCCGAGATCGGCCTCCGGTCCGGTCTGCAGACACTGCACGCGATGATCGACGGCGAGCTGCCGGCGCCGCCGATCCTGCACCTGATCGGCGCCACCGGGATGGAGGCCGAGGAAGGCCGGGTCACGGTGCTGATGCCGGCGGCGGAGTTCCACTACAACCCGCTCGGCACCGTGCACGGCGGCATCATCGCGACGCTGCTCGACACCGCCGCCGGCTGTACCGTGCACAGCACCCTGCCCGCCGGCGTCGGCTACACCTCACTGGACCTGAGCACCCGGTTCATCAAGCCGGTCACCACCGGGTCCGGTCTGCTGCGCTGCGAGGGCAGCATCGTGTCCCGCGGCCGCCGGGTCGCGGTTGCGGAGGCCCGGCTCACCGACGAGCGCGGCACCCTGGTCGCGCACGCCACCTCGACCTGCATGCTGTTCGACCTGCCGACCCCTTAGCGCAGCTCGAGGATCTAGCGCAGCTCGAAGTCCGCGAAGTCGAAGCCCGGTGACACCACACACGACACAAGCACCGGTTGCTGCCCCGCTGGCCGTGCCGCCTGCCAGGCCCTCGCCGGTACGACGACCTGTGGCTGCTGCCCGTCATGCACGTCCGGCCCGAGCAGCACCTCGTACGACGCCTCGTCCGGCGCCGCGCCGACCCCACCCAGCCGCAGCAGCAGCGGACCGCCGGAGTGCCACAGCCACAGCTCGGCAGACCGCACCCGGTGCCAGCGCGACTCCTCGCCCGGCGCCAGCAGGAAGTAGATCGCGGTAGCGCTGGCCCGCTCGCCGTCGTACCCGTCGGCCCGCAGCGAGACGCCGGACCGCCACGTCTCGCGGAACCACCCGCCCTCCGGGTGCGGAGCCAGATCCAGTACCCGCGCCAGCTCCGGAACATCGCCCATGCCCCGACCGTACCGAGCGGCCCGCCGATGCGGCAGAGTGCTCCGGGTGACCGAGATGCCGAGCGAGTACCACCGGCGGCTCCCGTACGGCGAGCGTGTCTCCGCCGAGCCGCTGCTCAACAGCAGGTTCTTCCCGTTCGAGGGCGAGATCACGGTTCGCGCGCTGGACCGGCCGATCATCCCGGAGCCGCCACGCCGTGGCGAGCCCGGCGGCGACCCGTGCCCCAGCTGCACCGAGCCGGAGCACGGCGTGATCTGGCGCGACGACGACTGGCGACTTCTTGCGGGCCTGGAGCCGGCCGGGCTGCCGATGGTCGCGCTGCTGGTCCCGAACGATCACCACACGCTCGACACGCTGCCGCCCGAGCTGACCGCGTCGCTCGGACCGATGATCCAGCGGGTCGCGGCCGCGATCCGGCGCATCCCCGGCGTCGGCCGGACGCACTTCAACCGCTGGGGCGACGGCAGCGAGCACTTCCACGTCTGGTTCCTGGCCCGGCCGCTCGGCATGATGCAGCTGCGCGGCGCGATGATCGCGGCGTGGGACGACATGCTGCCGAAGGTTCCCGACGAGGAGTTCCGCGCCAACTGCCGGACAGTCGCCGGAGCCCTGGCCGAGGTGAGCGGCACGACCTCGCTACGGTAGGTCGCGCGCGGGCCAGGGAGCGTCGGCGGGACGCAGGGTGTCGAAGCCCTCGCCGTGCAGCGCGGTCCAGGCGGCCAGCGCGCCCATCACCAGGATCGGGTTGTGCAGGTCGCCGGCCAGGATCGCCTTCACCACGTCCGCGAGCGGGGCCCGGACGACCTCCATGTCGGCCTCCTCGTGTACCCGCTGGTACGCCTCGGCCGCCTCGGACACCCCGCGGGCCAGGAAGATCCGGACGGCCTCGGTGGTCATGCCCGGCGAGGTGAAGGCGTCGACCAGCACCCGCCAGTCCGCGGCCTTCATCCCCGCCTCCTCCCACAGCTCCCGCTCAGCGGCGACACGGTAGTCCTCACCGGCGACGTCGAGCAGGCCCGCGGGCGGCTCCAGCAGCCGGTGCCCGACCGGGTGCCGGTACTGGCGGACAAGCAGCATCCGCTCCTCGTCGTCCAGGGCAACCACCCCGACGGCACCAGGGTGTACGACGACGTCCCGGGTGAACGCGTCCGCGCCCGGCGGCTCGATCCGGTCACGGCGCACCGAGATCACCCGTCCGGTGCTGTGCACGGTGTCGGACGCGCCGACCGGCCAAGACTCGCGAACGTCGGCCAGGCCGGCGCCGTAGCGGACCTCGACCGGCTCAGACACCCGCGGACTCGGCCGTGCTCGGATGCGACCCGGACTCGGCCGCCGCCTCCACCGGAACCTCTTCGACCGGCAGCCGGGACTCGCGCTGGCGGACCAGCGCGGCCGCGATCAGGCCGGAGAACAGCGGGTGCGGCCTGGTCGGCCGGGAGCGCAGCTCGGGGTGCGCCTGGGTGGCGACGAAGTACGGATGCAGGTCGCGGCGCAGCTCGATGAACTCGACCAGCTCGTTGTCCGGCGACAGGCCACTGAATACCAGCCCCGCCTCTTCCAGCTTGTCCCGGTACGCGTTGTTCACCTCGTACCGGTGCCGGTGCCGCTCCTGGACCTGCGGCGCCTCGTACAGGGCGCGCACGATCGAGCCGTCGGTCAGGTTCGCCGGGTACAGCCCGAGCCGCATCGTGCCGCCCAGATCGCCCTCGCCGGACACGATCGACTTCTGCTCCTCCATGGTGGCGATCACCGGTTGCTCGGCGTCCGGGTCGAACTCCGACGAGTTCGCGTCCTCGAACCCGGCCAGCGACCGCGCCACCTCGATCACCATGCACTGCAGGCCCAGGCACAGGCCGAGCACCGGGATACCGGCCTCGCGGGCGTAATGGATCGCACCGATCTTGCCCTCGATACCGCGCACCCCGAACCCGCCGGGAATAAGGACCGCGTCCACGTCATGCAGCAGCTTCGCGGCCGCCTCCGGCGTCTGGCACTCGTCCGAGGCGATCCAGCGCAGCGCCACCCGGGCGTCGTTGTGGAACCCGCCCGCGCGCAGCGCCTCGGCCACCGAGAGGTACGCGTCCGGCAGGTCGACGTACTTGCCGACCAGCGCGACGGTGACCTCGTCGGCCGGGTGGTGCACGCGGCGCAGCAGCTCGTCCCAGCGGGTCCAGTCGACGTCGCGGAAGCCGAGGTTCAGCCGGCGTACGACGTAGGCGTCCAGGCCTTCGGCGTGCAGCACCTTGGGGATGTCGTAGATGCTCGGCGCGTCGACCGCGGCGACGACGGCCTCGACCTCGACGTCGCACATCAGCGAGATCTTGCGCTTCACGTTGTCCGGGATGTCCCGGTCCGCCCGGCAGACCACGGCGTCGGGCTGGATACCGATCGAGCGCAGCGCGGCCACCGAGTGCTGGGTCGGCTTGGTCTTCAGCTCACCGGACGGCGCCAGGTACGGCACCAGCGAGATGTGCAGGAAGAACACGTGGGCGCGGCCGACGTCGTGCCGGACCTGCCGAGCCGCCTCCAGGAACGGCAGCGACTCGATGTCGCCGACCGTGCCGCCGATCTCGTGGAGCACGACGTCGACATCCGGGCCGGCCATCGCCAGCATCCGGTCCTTGATCTCGTTGGTGATGTGCGGGATCACCTGCACGGTGTCGCCGAGGTACTCGCCGCGGCGCTCCTTGGCGATCACGCTGGAGTACACCTGGCCGGTGGTGACGTTGGCGACCTGGGACAGGTCCCGGTCCAGGAAGCGCTCGTAGTGGCCGATGTCGAGGTCGGTCTCGGCGCCGTCGTTGGTGACGAACACCTCACCGTGCTGGAACGGGTTCATGGTGCCCGGGTCGACGTTCAGGTACGGGTCCAGCTTCTGCATGGTGACCCGGATGCCACGCGCTGTGAGCAGGTTGCCGAGGCTCGACGCCGTCAGGCCCTTCCCCAGGCTCGACGCGACTCCCCCGGTGACGAACACGTGCTTGGTCTGGTGCTGCTGCGCGGCTCTATCCACGGGCCTTCAGCCTACCTGTTGTCAACCCCTGGAAGCGATCAGGCCCGCGTACGTGTCGAGCAGCTGAGCCGCCACGGCGTCCTCGTCCGGCCAGGTCGCGGCTCGCCTCCGCCCACCGTCACGCATCGTCACGGCGGTCCCGGCATCGGTCAGCACCAGGCAGACCTGGTCGGTCAGCTCGGCCGCGTCCCGCCCCAGCAGGGCCGCGTCGCCGACCAGCTCCGGGATGCCGCCGACCGGCCGGGCCACCACCGGTACGCCGGCCTGCATCGCCTCCTGGACGACCAGAGCGCGCGCCTCCCAGTGCGAGGTGAGCAGGAACACGTCCGCGGCCGCGAGTAGGTCCCCGACGTCGCCCCGATGCCCGAGCAGCCGCACCGGCAGGCCCTCCGCGGCGATCCGTTCCTCGAGCTCGGGTCGCAGCGGGCCGTCGCCGACGACCGCGAACACCGCGTCCGAGAGCCTCCCGCGCACGCCGTCCGCGACCGACAGCAGCAGCGGGTAGTCCTTCTGCGGCGCCAGCCGTCCCACGCTCAGCACCAGCGGCTCGTCGGTCAGCCCGAGCGCCGCGCGGACCTCGGCACGGTCCCGGACCCGCTCCGGCAGGCGCGGCGCGGCTACCGGTGCCAGCCTCGCCTGGCGCGCGCCGTACCGCTGCGCGAGCCCGACCAGGTCGCTGGACGCGCCGAGTGTCAGATCCGCCGACCGCGCGACAACCCGCTGGCCCAGCCGCAGCACGGCACCGCGTACGCCGGTGACAAGGACAGCGTTGTGCCAGGTCACCACCAGCGGCCGGAGCCGTGTCCGGCGGGCGGCCAGACCGGCCTTGTATCCGTGCGCGTGCACCACGTCGCAACCGCGCAGCAGGGTCGGTTCCCGGACCAGCCCGGCGGGCGTGAAGTCGAAGTGCTCCGCGGTCTCCGCCGGACTGCACACCGTCACCTGGTGCCCGGCCGCGGCGTACCGCGGTACCAGCGACGCGACGTGCTGCCCGATGCCGCCGCGTGACTCCGCCAGCAGCAACCCGACCTTCATGCCCTGCTCCGCCGTCGCAGCACCATCCGGACATCCTGCCGTGCCTCGCGTCCCGCGAGCAGCAGAGCCAGCACCCCGTACGCCGCGAGCCCGGCCAATCCGCCGGCGATCGTGAACAGCACCCCGGCCTGCCACCCGCCGTCGGAGACCGGCGAGGCCACGATCCGCCCGACGAACCCGGCCAGCGCCGCCGCGAACAGCGCGACCAGCACCGTCCGCGCCACCCCGGCGACCGCCGCGGGACCCGCCAGTCGGCGGACCACGACCAGCATGGCCAGCCCGCCGGCCAGCATCCCGGCGCACATCCCCGCGGCCAGTCCCGGCACCACGTCGACGCCGTCCCAGCGCGTGGTCGCGACCACGCAGGCCACCGCGGTGAGCAGCCAGGCGGCCACCGTGACCACCGCCACCGGCCGTCCGACGTGCCGGGCGTACAGCACCCGGCCCGCGTGCATCAGCGCGCCGAACCCGATCAGCGCCGGCGCCAGCACCATCAGCGCGTCCGCGAGTGCATACGCCTTGTCCTCCTGCACCCGCCCGGCGTCGTACGCGAACACCCACGCGATCGGCACCGCGGCCGCTCCCAGCACCGCGGCACCCGCACCGGCGGCGAGCAGCACCGCCCGCGTCGATGTGGCGGTCAGCCGGTCGAACGACTCGTCCCGCGCCGACAGCCGCGGGAACACCGCGGTCGTGACCGGCTGCACCAGTACGGCGAACGGCAGCAGGTAGATCGCGTACGCCCAGGTGTAGAGGGCCACGCTGCCGTCCGCGCCGCGGTGGTTGGCCAGGTACGTCACCATCAGCAGCGCCAGCTGCTGGGCGACCAGCACCGCCAGCCCGGCCAGCGCCAGCCGGCGCAGCACGGGCCCGACGCCCGGGTCGAGCCGCAGCGTCGGCCGGACCGGCAGCCGCAGCGTGAGCATCGGCACCAGCACGGTCAGTGCCAGCGCCGCGACCCCCAGCGTGGTCCCCCAGGCGAGCAGGTCGACCGCGCTCCGCGAGGCACCGTCCGGCCGCGGCGCGCGGTCGGCGAACAGCAGGTACGTCGCGATCACCACCGCGCTCGACACCAGCGGCGCCAGCGCCCCGGCCGCGAACCGGTGGTGCGTCTGCAGCACCGCGGTCGCGATCACCGCCACCGCGTACCCGAAGACCTGCGGCACGAAGATCGCCAGCATCCGCGCCGCGGTCGCGGCACTGCCCGGGCAGCCGTCCAGCATCGCGTCCGCATACGCGTCCGCGAGCAGCCAGGCGGCCAGCGCGACCGGCGCCAGCAGCAGGACCGACCAGGTCAGCAGCGCGCCGACGATCCGCCCCTGCGCCGCCCGGTCGCCGCGCTCGACCGGCCCGGCGAGCACCGGTATCACCGCCCCCGCGAGCGCCCCGCCGACCGCCACCTCGAACAGCACGTTCGGCAGCTGGTTCGCGGTCGTGTACGCGTCCGCGAGGCAGCTCGCACCGACCGTCTTGGAGAACACCAGCCAGCGCCCGAACCCGAACACCCGGGCCACCACCGTGATCCCCGCCACCAGCACCGCGGCCCCGACGAGCCGCCGGCCGGTGGTCATCGTGGTGGCCGGCCCCACTCGTCGACCGCGCGCAGGGTCGGGTTGTTCTTGATCACCTCGGTGAAGCTGACCTTCTCGCTGGCCAGGTTGAGCCCGACCACACCCGCCAGTGCGAGCCAGCGCAGCGGGCGCGGCAGCGCGGCGGCGAGCGCCGTACCGGCCATCGCACCGAGTCCGTTCGCCCCGCAGTCGCCGAGCATCGACCGGCCGGCCAGGTCCGACGGCGCCGCCGCGGCGGTCGCGCCGGCCACCGCAGCACCGGGACCGCGGAACGGCACGACCGGCACGCTCAGGGCAGTGACCGCCTTCGCCGCCCGGCCGGGTCGCAGGTCCAGCAGGTTGACGACGTTCGCGGTGCCCGCGATCAGCGCACCGTCCGCGATCACGTCGACCACCCGGTCCAGCCCGGACGACCGCCGTGGCAGCAGCGCGGCTGCTGCCAGCCCGGCAGCACCGACGCCCGCGATCTTCACTGCGCCGCTGGTCACCTCGCCCCGGCGCAGGGCGTTCAGATGACCGCGGAAGCCCTTCGCCTGCGCGGTCCCGAGCAGGTCGTCATAGGCCCCGACGGCGCCCGACACGGCGCCCGCAACGGCGGCGGCGGCTCGTACCCGGCCGGGGGCATTCGTGTCGGCGAGCACACCGACGAGCGCGGCCGCGACCGTCACCGGGCCCTCCAGCAGCGTGACCGGCTCGCCGCGGAAGTTGGTCCGTGCGAAGGGCTCCTGCTGCTCTTTCGGCAGCCGGTCAGCCGCGCGTTCCAGTAGCGCTGCTGCCCCCGCGGAGATGACCGCGACGCCGAGTCGCCCGAGTCCCATCGCCGTCAGCGCTCGGCGGCCAGTACCGCGGCCGGCGCGACACCGTCCTTGGCGTCCACGCCGCCGTACTGGCCGGCCTTGCCCTCGGCCTGCTCGACCAACGCGAACACCACGGTCGCGCGTCCGCTCGGCAGGTCCGCGACGTCGACCGAGGAGACGTTCTTGGTGGCGTCGGAGTCCGCCCGCATCGCCTTCAGCAGCCCGCCGTTCTGCGCCGTCTCCGGCGTACCCGCGAGCACCACACCACCGCTGCCGGTGTCCAGTCCCTCGGTCAGGTCGACCGCATCGGCGTAGGTGTTGTCGTCGGGCGCCGGTGTCGGCGGCTTGCCGGCCACCACGACGACCAGCGTGGCCCGGTCCTTCGGAGTCGGCTTGACGCCCATCAGCTTCGACCCGGTCAGCCCGCTGATCACCTTGGTCGCGTCGTCGTCGACCGACTGGCCCTCCTCCTTCGCGGCGATGCCCCGGGCGAGGATCTGGCCGGCCCGCTGGTACGTCGTGCTGTCCTGGCCGAACGTCACGTCCGCGGTCACCAGCTGGTTGACCAGCGGGTCCACCATCGGCCGCTGCTCGGGCGAGAACAGCTCGCTGTCGAGCGAGACGTTGGTGGTGATCTGGGCGCCGGCCGCCTCGAGCTCCTTGCTCACGTTGTCGACCAGGCTGTCCTCGGCGTTGGGCATCCGCACGATCGCGACGCGGCGGTCCTTCAGCCGGGCCGTGGTCAGGCCGGAGGTCACCTTGGTCACGTAGTCGTCGCGGTACTTGTCCAGCGACTTGGCCTGGATCAGGTCCTCACGGGCGTCCGCAAGCGCCTGCCGGTCCCGCTCGGCCTGCGCCGTGACCACGTCCTCGCGGGTCCCCTTCAGCGGCCCGGCGCCGAGCAGTACGCCCGCGCCGAGCGCGAAGAAGATCGCCACGATCGAGACGATGTGGTATCGAAAATCGATCACGTGAGTCGCTCCCGGATCCAGAAGTAGATGTCGTTCCAGCGCGCCTGCAGGATCGGCCACAGCGCGTCGTCCGCCCCGGTCGCGACGAGCGCGACTCCGAGCGCGAACAGCCCGGCCAGGATCAGCAACACCACCTGTACGGTCGAGACCCGGCTACGGTACAGCCGGCTGACGCCCTTCGCGTCGACCAGCTTCGCACCGACCCGCAACCGGGTGATGAATGTGCTGGCCATCCCGGAGCGGCCCTTGTCCAGGAACTCGACCAGCGAGTTGTGGGTGCCCACGGCAACGATCAGCGAGGCACCCTTGGAGTCCGCGAGCAGCATCGCGACGTCCTCACTGGTACCGGCCGCGGCGAACACACTCGCGTCCACCCCGAGCCGCTCCAGCCGCTCCGAACCCGGCGCCCGGCCGTCCCGGTAGGCGTGCACGACGACCTCGGCGCCACCCTTCAGCGTGCCGTCCTTCACCGAGTCCATGTCGCCGACGATCAGGTCCGGCTGGTAGCCGCACTCGACCAGCGCGTCCGCGCCGCCGTCGACGCCGATCAGGACCGGCCGGTACTCGCGGATGTACGGGCGCAGCGCGCTGAGGTCGTCGCGGTAGTCGTACCCGCGCACCACGATCAGCACGTGCCGTCCGTCCATCGGCGTGTGGATCTCCGGTACGCCGGTGCCGTCCAGCAGCAGGTCCCGCTCGCGGCGCAGGTACTCCATCGTGTTCGCGGTGAACGCCTCGAGCTGGGTCGACAGCCCGGCCCGGGCCTCGTCCATCGCCTCGGCGACCGACTCGCTGTCCTGGACCACGCCCTTGGCGAGCTCCTCGGTGCTCTCCCCCCGACCGCGGTAGAGCACACCGCCGTCCAGCCGCACCGTCTCGCCCTCGCGGACCGTCGAGAACACCTCGCCCCCGACCCCGTCCACCAGCACGATCCCGGCCTCGACCAGGATCTCCGGCCCGAGGTTGGGGTACCGCCCGCTGATCGAGTCGGCGACGTTGACCACCGCCGCCACCCGGCACGCGACCAGCGCCTCGGCGCTGACCCGGTCCAGATCGACGTGGTCGATGACGGCGATCTCGCCAGGCCGGAGCCGTTTGGTCAGGTTCTTGGTACGACGGTCCAGCCGCACGACACCGTTGATGCCAGGCAGCTCGGTATCGCGCGTCCGTCGGAGCACGGGCAGTTTCATCGCACCGCAATCCTGCCACGCACAATGGACCGGTTCGTGGACCTGCCTCGGCTCAGCGGCGCCCGGACTTCTTCCGCGGCCGCCTGGCGGCCAGGGCCAGCAGCTCCTCGGCGTGGGTCTGAGCCGCCTCGGAGTCCTCCAGACCGGCCATCATGCGGGACAGCTCACGCAGCCGTCCGGTCTCGTCCAGCGCCTCGAGGCCACTCGTAGTGACCGACCCATCGTCCGACTTCCGGACAACGTGGTGCCGGTCCGCGAACGCGGCCACCTGCGGCAGGTGCGTGACCACGATCACCTGCGCCTTCTCCGCCAGCCGAGCCAGCCGCTGACCGACCTCGACCGCGGCCCGGCCGCCGATCCCGGCGTCGATCTCGTCGAACACCAGCGTCGGCACCGGGTGGGTGTCGGACAGGATCACCTCGAGCGCCAGCATCACCCGGGACAGCTCCCCACCGGACGCGGCCTTCTGCAGCGGCCGGGCCGGGCTGCCCGGGTTCGCGCTGAAGCACAGCTCGACGTCGTCCGCACCGGTCGGCCCGGGCGTCGTCTCGCGCACCTCCACGGTCAGCGTCGCGTGCGGCATCGCCAGCCCGCCCAGCTCCGCGGTGACCGCCTCGCCCAGCCGCTCGGCGGCCTCCTTCCGCTCGGCCGAGATCTGCCCGGCCAGCTCGGCCAGCCGCTCGGTGAGCGCGTCGCGCTCCGCGGTCAGCTGGTCGATCCGCTCGTCGCTGCCGTCCAGGTCGGCCAGCCGCTCCGCCGAGCGCCGGGACCACGCCAGCACCTCGTCCACGGTGCCCTCTGTGTCGCCGTACTTGCGGATCAGGCCGGTCAGCGCAGACCGGCGCTCGCTCACCACCGCCAGCCGGGCCGGGTCGGTGTCCACGTCCGCCGCGTACGACGACAGCTCGCCGGCCAGGTCCGCGGCCAGGTAGTTCAGCTCCGCGACCCGATCCGCCAGCCCGGCCAAGGTGCTGTCGTGCTCCCGCTCCGCGTCCAGCACCGCCCTCGCCTGCGCCAGCAGCCCGAGCACGTCCGACGGCCGGGCCGAGTCCAGGTCCTCCGACGCCAGCGCCGCCGCCGCGGTGGTCGCGGCAGTGCGCAGGCCGTCGGCATACGCGAGCCGGTCCTCCTCCGCCGCGAGCTCGGCGTGCTCGCCCGCCTGCGGCTCCGCCCTCGCGATCTCGTCCAGCCCGAACCGCAGCAGGTCCGCCTCGGCCAGCCGGTCCCGCTGCCGCGAGACCAGGTCGTCCAGTTCGGCCACCACCTCGCGGTGCCGCTTGTATGCCGTGCCGTACTCGGCCAGCGGCTTCAATACAGCGTCACCGGCGAACGTGTCGAGCGTGGCCCGCTGCCGGGCCGGCTGGAGCAACCGCCACTGGTCCGCCTGGCCGTGGATCGCGACCAGGTCTCCGGACACCTCACCGAGCACCGAGACCGGCACCGAGGCACCACCCAGGAACGCCCGTGACCGGCCCTCCGATGACAGCTCGCGCGCGATCAGCAGCTCGTCGTCGTCGAGGTCGCCGCCCCGCTCCTCGGCCTGTGCGACCACCTGCGCCGGCACCCCGGAGGCGCGGCCCTCGACCCGGGCGCGCTTGGTCCCATGCCGGACCAGACCGCTGTCCGCCCGCGCGCCGAGCAGCATGCCGACCCCGGTGACGACCATGGTCTTGCCGGCACCGGTCTCGCCGGTCACCGCGGTGAACCCGGGGTCCAGGTCCAAGGTGGCGTCCTCGATCACACCCAGGCCAGTGATCCGGATCTCGGTCAACATCAGCTGGTCCGTCCGTTCTTGCCGTTGCCGTTCTTGCGGTCGGCCGCGCCCCGCCAGCCCAGGACCGGCAGGTCGAACTTCGCCACCAGCCGGTCGGTGAACGGCGCCGTGTGCACCCGGGCGAGCCGGACCGGCTTGTCACCGCGTCGTACGTCGATCCGGGCTGCCCGCGGCAGGTCGATGGTCCGGCGGCCGTCGCACCACAGCACCCCGCGCCCGTCGTACCCCGGTACCAGCTCGATGCCCAGCCGGGACGACGGCCCGACCACCATCGGCCTGGCGAACAGCGCGTGCGCGGACAGCGGCACGACCAGGATCGCCTCGACCTCCGGCCACACCACCGGGCCGCCGGCGGAGAACGCGTACGCCGTGGAGCCGGTCGGAGTCGCGCACACGACGCCGTCACAGCCCCAGCGCGACAGCGGCCGCCCGTCCACGTCGAGCATGATCTCGAGCATCCGCTCCCGGGCCGCCTTCTCCACGCTGGCCTCGTTCAGCGCCCACGTCCGGGTGACGAGCGCGCCGTTCGCGCGGACCTCGACGTCGAGCGTCATCCGCTCCTCGACCACGTAGCTGCGTTCCACCACCACGCCGACGGTGCGCTCCAGGTCCTCCCGCTCGGCCTCGGCCAGGAAGCCGACGTGACCGAGGTTCACTCCCAGCACCGGGGTGCCGTGCGGGCGGGCCAGCTCGGCACCGCGCAAAATCGAGCCGTCGCCACCGAGCACCACGATCAGCTCGACGTCCAGTGCCGCCTTGTCCGGGTCGTCGGCGACCTCGACCGGTTCCAGCCCCAGCGACTCGGCCTCGTCGGCCAGCACCCGGACGCCGATCCCCGCGGAGGTCAGCAGCCGGTGCGCCTCGCGGGCCACCTCGACCGCATGCTCACGACCGGTATGCGCGACCAGCAGCACGCGGCGTCCCGTCACCCTCGCCTGCCTCTCATCGCGGCCCGTTCTCGATCGCGGTCGCAAGCATCGTCTCATCGAGCGAGGGCGCACCCCGGCTCATCCACAGGAAATACTCGACGTTTCCCGACGGACCCGGCAGCGGGCTCGCCGTGATCCCGCGGATCCCCCAGCCCAGCGCCGCAGCGGCCGTCGCGACCTCCCGTACGGCGGACGCGCGCAGCTCCGGGTCGCGGACCACGCCGCCCTTGCCCAGCCGGTCCTTGCCGACCTCGAACTGCGGCTTGACCATCAGCACCAGGTCGCCGTCCGCCCCCGTCACCGCGGACAGCGCCGGCAGTACCAGCGTGAGCGAGATGAACGACAGGTCGCCAACCACCAGGTCCACCGGTGTCCCGCCGATCGCGTCCAGGGTCAGTCCGCGCACGTTGGTACGGTCCATCACCGTCACCCGGTCATCGGTCTGCAACGCCCAGACCAGCTGCCCGTACCCGACGTCGACCGCCAGCACCCGCGCCGCACCGGCCCGCAGCAGGACATCGGTGAACCCGCCGGTGGACGCGCCCGCATCCAGGCAGCGGCGACCCTCGATCACCAGCCCGGCGGGTCCGAACGCCTCCAGCGCGCCGAGCAGCTTGTACGCGCCACGCGAGGCGTATCCAGGGTCCTGCACACCGGAGGTGTCGACCACGATCGCGGCGTCGGCGCCGACACCGGTGGCGGGCTTGGTCGCGACCACACCGGCCACCTTCACCTTGCCCGCGGTGACCAGCTCACTGGCATGCTCGCGGGACCGCGCCAGACCGCGGCGTACCAGCTCCGCGTCCAGCCGGGCCCGCCGTACCGCGCGCGCCACGATGTCCGGCCGGTCTCAGGCGAGCTCGGCCAGGTCGCCGTCCGGCCGGTCCGCCTCCGCCAGCGCGTCCTGCAGCCGGTCCTGCAGGTCTGCGTACACCTCGGCATGCTCGGCCACCGGCCGCTCACGCAGGTCCTCCAGCCGCTGCATGGCCTCCTCGACCACCGGGTGGCTGGCCTCACGGTCGGGCTCGGAGTCGAAGTCCGGCTCGCCTTGGACGCCCGGCTCGGTCTCCGGGTCGGTGCGTACGTCGGGGTCGGTCTCGACCGGGAACCCGGTCGGCTGCTCGGTGGGGAACTCGGTCAACGTCAGCCTTCTTCGCCCGCGGTCTCGCCGGCCGTCGTCTTGGCGGCCGTCTCGCCGGCCGTCGTCTTGGCGGCCGTCTCGCCAACCGTCGTCTTGGCAGCGGTCTCAGCAGTCGCCTTCTTGGCGGTGGTCTTCTTCGCCGCGGTCTTCTTGGCGGTGGTCTTCTTCGCCGCCTTCTTCGCGGCCGGGGCCCGCGCGCCGGTGCCGACCTGCTGCTCGAGCTTCTCCAGCCGCCGGCGCAGCGCCGCGACCTCCTCGGCGCGCACGAAGCCGAGCCGCGCCACCGCGCCCTCGACCTCGTTGGTGATGATGGCCTGCAGCAGCGCCCGGTTGCTCTTGCTGGTGGCAATGATCTCGTCGGCGAGGACGCTCACCCTGTTGGTGAGGCCCGTGGTCAGGTTCTCCGTACCGGTCTGATGCAGCAGCTGTTTCGCCGTCTGCTGCGCGCGCTGCCGGGTCACCTCGCTCAGGCCGTTCGCGAGCTGCACGTACCCGCGCAGGGCATCCTTCACCATCACGTCCTCCTGGGAGTGTGTCGTGCGTCGCTTGCCACGGTATCGCGGGAACGCATGCCGACGATGGCCAGTGCCTCCGTGGCGTCCACCGCGATGCCGGCGTCGGCCGCTTCCCACGCGGCGGCGAGCAGCGCCCGGAGGCCGTCGTACGGGTCGCCCTCGCCGGACAGCCGCACCACCCGCCCTTCGATCGTCGCCCGCCAGCCGCCGCAGCGATGCACACCGTCGGCGCTCTCCACCCCGGGCTGCGGTTCCGCGAGCGCGGCCAGGCCGGCCGCGACGTACGTCGGCCGCTGCTCGGCCGGCGCCTCGACCAGGTCGGCGGCGGTGTTCACACCGGTCGCGACCCACAGGCTCGGGATGCCGACCGCGCACGCGCCGGCGATGTCGGTGTCCAGCCGGTCGCCGACCATCAGCGGCCTCTCGGCGTGCAGCCGTTCGATGCTCGTCAGCAGCAGTGGTGGCGACGGCTTGCCCGCGACGACAGGGTCGACGTCGACCGCCGCCCGTACCGCCCGGACCAGCGCGCCGTTGCCGGGCGCACGGCCGCGCGGAGTCGGCAGCGTCAGGTCCAGGTTGCTCGCGAACCACTTCGCGCCGGCGTTGATCGCGTGTGCTCCCTCCGCGAGCATCACCCAGGTCACATCCGGCGCGAACCCCTGCACCACCGCCACCGGTTTGTCGTCGCTGCCGGCCACCAGCACCAGGCCGGACTCCTCCAGGCCTTCGCGCAGACCCTCGCCGCCGACCACCAGCACCGGCGACCCCGGCGGGAACTCGGCCGCCACCAGCTCTGACACCGCCTGCGCGGACGTCACCACGTCCTCGGTCCGCGCCGGCAGCCCGAACGACCGCAGCTGCTCGGCCACCGCCTCCGGGGTCCGGCTCGCGTTGTTCGTGACGTAGCCGATCCGCATCCCGGCCTCGGCCGCCTTCCGCAGCTGCTCCGGAGCGCCCGGCACCGGGTCCGACCCGACGTACACGACCCCGTCCAGATCGAGCAGCGCCACGTCGTACACGGCCGCCGGCGGCCGCTCGGACGCGGACAGCGGCCGAGGTGGGGTACGAGGGCTCATCGACCGGCCCGTACGATGCCGCGCATGCCGAACCCCACCCTGCGACTAGACCCGTGGCGCGCCTGGCGCTTCGTGGCCGGCAAGGTGAGCGGGCTCGGTGCCGTGACGTCACCGCCGTACGACGTGCTGGAGCCGGAGCTGGTCCGGCGGCTGACTGAGTCGGATCTGCACAACATGGTGCGGCTCATCCTTCCACGCGACCCGCGCCTCGGCCCCGACCGGTACGACGAGGCCGCGGCCCGGCTGCGCTCCTGGCAGCAGGCAGGTGTGGTGATCCGGGACACCGAGCGAGCGCTGTACGTCTACCAGCAGCAGGTCGGCACGGCACGGCTGTGCGGTCTGGTCGGCTCGCTCGGCCTCGACCCGAACGGCCAGGTGGTACTGCCGCACGAGGACGTGATGCCATGGCCTGTCGACGACCGCTACGACCTGATGCGGGCAACCGGCGCGGACCTGGAGCCGATCCTGCTCGCCTACTCCGGCGGCGGTGACGCCAGTGACGCGGTCGACGCCGCCCGGTCCGCCGATCCCTGGCTGGTCGCGACCACCGACGACGGGGCCGACCACCTGGTCTGGCGGATCACCGATCCGGCCACGATCGCCGCGATCGCCGCTGACCTGTCCGGGCGGGAGGCGCTGATCGCGGACGGCCACCACCGGTACGCCGCCTACCTGCGCCGGCTGGCGACCGCGGGAGTGACCAGCGGGTTGGCGATGCTCGTGGACCATGACCGGCACCCGCTGACCCTGGACCCGATCCACCGCACCCTGCCGGGCACCGCCTTGGCCGACCTCGCGGAGCGGGTGCCGGCCGGCTGGCGGATCCACGACGGCAAGCGGCTGGACCTGCCGCACGGCATCGGCCTCACCGACGGCGAGCGCTGGCTGACCGCGTATCGCGACGCGGTCATCGCCACGCCGGACGTGAGCCTGGTGCACCAGCAGCTGCTGCCGGCGTGGGGCGTCGACCCGGACAGCGTCATCTACCACCACGCCCTGGACGACGCGCTCGCGGACGCGTCGGCGTCGCGCACCACGGTCGTGCTGGACCCACCGAGGCTCGACCAGGTGCTCTCGACCGCCGAACGCGGCGTCCGGCTGCCCCGCAAGGCCACGTCGTTCGGCCCGAAGCCCCGGGTCGGGCTGCTGTTCCGTACCCTCGACGAGGCCTGACCCGCCTACTCGCCCTTGTCGTCCCCGGCCATGTCATCCCCTGGCTCGTCCGTGGGCTCGTCGTCCAGGTCGGTGAACTGCAGGCCCTCGAGCTCCGCGGCCCGTTCGGCCGCATCGGTCGCGCCCTCGGCGTCGACACCCGCTGCCCGGTGGAACCACACCAGCGCATCCTCACGGCGGTCCGCCGCCAGCAGCGCGTCCGCGTACGCATACCGCAGCCGCGGCAACCACTCCGCCCGGGTCCGCTTCGTCAGCTCCGGGATCTCCAACGTTTGTACGGCGGCCGCGTACTGCCCCATGTCACGCCGGGCCCCGGCCGCCACGATCAGCATCTCGATCTGCGAGGCCGGCTCCAGGTCCCGTACGGCGCGCTCCCGCGACAGCGCCAGCGCCTTCTCCGGCCGGCCCAGCGCCCGCTCGCAGTCGGCCATCGCCGGCAACACGTCCTGGTTGCCCGTCATCCGCCGCACGGCACGGAACTCGGTCAGGGCCTCGTCGTAGTGTCCCGCCAGGTACGCCGTCACCGCCACCGCCTCGCGGACGGCACCCAACCGGGCCGCCAGCCGCCGGGTCGTCTTCGCGTGCAGGTACGCGCGCTCCGGATCCTCGTCCAGGAACCGCCCGGACGCCACCAGGTGCTGCGCGACCAGATCGGCCAGCGAGCGCGGAAGCGACCGCAGCTCGGCCTTTACCGACCGGTCCAGCTCGGCCCCGGTGATGCCATCGGGGATCGCTGGGTCGTCGCGTTGTGGCCCTGGTCCGGCGTCCGTCCGCCGGTCCCGACTCCCGCCGGTCTCTCGCCCAGCCCCGCGCGTACCAGACCCGCGCGCACCAGCACCGCGCGTGCCGGTACTGTCCCGCCGAGCGCCACGGCCTCCTGTGTCGTCCCGGCGTGCTCCGCGCCCGCCCGCGTCGTCCCGCTGCGCTCCGCGACCGCCTGTGTCGTCCCGGCGTGGCCCACGTCCGGCCGAGGATCCTCTGCCGGACGTGCCGCCTGACCGGTCGTCGCGACGCTCACCGCGCTCGGCGCTCGAACCGGAGCGGCTCGAACGCTTGCCGGCGTCGTCGCGCCGGGGCCCGCGACCGCGGCCCTGCTCCGGACGTCCCCGGCCGCCGGCCGGCCGGCCGCGACCGTCTCCGCGGCCGTCTCCGCGATCAGGGCGGGACGAGTGTGAGGGCGATGCCACGATGACTCCTGGTGGGTGCTGGCGATCTCGGTGGAACCCTGGCCAGACAAATGTTAAGGGCCACCCCGAGAGGTGGCCCTTAACAGTGTGAATGTCCGGCGACGTCCTACTCTCCCACGACCTCCCGGTCGCAGTACCATCGGCGCTGAAGGGCTTAACTTCCAGGTTCGGAATGGAGCTGGGTGTTTCCCCTTCGCCATGGTCACCGAAACTCTATGGAGATGTCAGTCGGGTCCCCGACCGTATCTCGGGAACCGCATAGTGGACGCGAAGCAACTTTGTAGCTCTGCTCGATCAAAAGCAGATGAAGTGAAGACAAGCCCTCGGCCTATTAGTACCGGTCAGCTGCATGCGTTACCGCACTTCCACTTCCGGCCTATCAACCCAGTGGTCTGCTGGGGGCCTTACCTGGTTACCCAGTGGGAGACCTCATCTTGAAGCGTGCTTCCCGCTTAGATGCTTTCAGCGGTTATCACTTCCGAACGTAGCTAACCAGCCGTGCTCTTGGCAGAACAACTGGCACACCAGAGGTTCGTCCACCCCGGTCCTCTCGTACTAGGGGCAGCTCTTCTCAAGTCTCCTGCGCGCGCAGCGGATAGGGACCGAACTGTCTCACGACGTTCTAAACCCAGCTCGCGTGCCGCTTTAATGGGCGAACAGCCCAACCCTTGGGACCTACTCC
>Ga0075418_10003481_pt1 | contig 17983 bp, 15 predicted proteins | sample SoiMetdeltSBSDD2_FD_81776 | JGI IMG/M metagenome (GOLD analysis project Ga0075418, IMG submission 81776) | Bulk soil microbial communities from a Populus tree surrounding site in Tennessee, USA - Soil MetaG P. deltoides SBSDD2 | ecosystem: Environmental > Terrestrial > Soil > Tree plantation... | reverse complement strand
CAACTCGTCCCACACCAGGGGAAACCGCTTACTTTCGGTGAGGATTGCGGCGCCGGGATTGATGATGGGCGTTCGCCCGCCGCGGAAGAACGGACGCCAGCGCGCCACGTCGCGCAGGCGGGCCAGCCACTCTCCTTGGAAAAAACGCACGACCGCGTCCAGCGATCCGGCTGATCGCAGATAAGCCCGACCGTCGCGCCACTCGACCTGCCCGGGGTGCCCGTGGGCAGTGTTCCAGCCGCGCCGGCGAAACGCATCCGCCAGGCACGCGACCACCTGCTGATCCTCCATGTAGCCGGTCGCGGCCAATAATCCGATCCGGCCGGGCCGGTGACAGTGAAGCGCGTCCGCCAGTGCCGACACCGGGTCACCGACCGGCTGAAGTCCCGGCCAGTGTTCGGCCATGAGCCGGGAAAAGTGCGACGACTCCGCGTAGCCGCCGGGGACGTCGCTATTCGCCTCCGAGATGCGCCAGCCCTCCGGCGTCGGGTGAAAGTCAAAACGGATCACCCGCGCGGCTGCGGGTGTCGGTAGGGCGGAGTCATCTGACAGAACGCGGCGAATGCGCCGCGGCAGTCCCAATCGGCGCAGAAGATCCGGTCGCGAGAGTAGTTCCCGCTCGGCTGCCACGGTCTCGGACGCGAGTGCTTCCGCCAGTGCAAACAACTCGCGGACCGTAAGAGCAGGAACAATGAGCGGGTAGCGGGCCAGTGTCTCGACATCGCCGACTTGCGGGTCCCACTTGAAGTGCTCCAGGACGAGCCGACGCCGCAGGCGAGCGAAGTCGCGTGGCGACAATGGCGGCGGACAGGTCCATTGGAACGGCTTGTACGAAAGTAAGCTGGGGAGCGGGGACATCGACACTATCCATTCAGGCCCAAAGGCCGGCCGAGATAGACCACCCACGCGATCGTCGCGGCGATGTATGCGAGTGCCGGTACGAACCCGGCCGCCGGCAACGGTGCCGGCCGTCGTGGGCTCGGACGCAGCAGAAGCTCCAGCGGAATCGCGACCGCGAGCAGCGCCACCGTGGGCCACCCTTGGGTCGCGAAGTCCTCCCAGGTGCGCTTCACGGATTCCCAGTCTCCCGCGGCGGCCCGCCCCAAGATCACGCACCACGCGACTTGAAGGCCGGCCAGCCGCACGCCGGACGGCACGTCCCGGTCGAGGCGAACGGACGACATCCCGCCCGTGGCCGATGAAAACAGTGCCACGAGGACCAAGAGAACGAGCCCCGCGATCACCAGCGGCCCGAGGGTGGTCCAGATGGTATCGCCGCGTCCGAGGTTCGCGCCGGCGCCGGCAATCGAGGCCGCCAGCCAGAGCCCGCCGAAGGCCCAGACCGCCGCGACGTTCGGCCGGCGCACCGCATCATCCAACGCGCTGAGTCCGATTAGAGACGCGGCCGCGGTGACCGCGGCCAGGGTGGCGCTCTCGACGGCCAGGAACAGGAAGATGTAGCCGAGGTTATCGCGAACGACCGGGTCGGCGCCCGTGACGATCGCGATCAACACGATTCCGTGACCGGCAATGAAACAGACGATCAAAACGACCAACCGAGGTCCGGGGTGGACCAGGCGACTCGTGTGAAGCGCGTCGTAGAGCCAGAAGCCCCAGTAGTACAAGGCAATGGCCGCGGCAAACATCGCGACGAACAGTTCGTCGCCAGACATTTCGGCGTCCCCGGTTGCGGGCGTGCGGATCAGTGTACGCCCTTGAGCAAATTGCTCTGCCGACGTCGCTGTACTAGAGTTGCGCCGACCGTTCTCGGGTCCGGTTTCCTTCGAGACGCCCATGAACTGCCCGAACTGCGGCGCCGCCCTTCAGGCCGTCCCCAACCGCTCGCACCTCCGATGCCCCTACTGCGAGTCGCTGCATTTCCCCGCGGGCACCGCGGAGGGAGTGATTCCCCTCGACGAAGACCACCCGTTGGGCTGTCCGTGTTGCGAACAGAAACTGTCGTCCGCGATGTTGGACGGGGAGAAGGTCGGTTACTGCACGAAATGTCGCGGCATCCTGTTGTCGAGCGACCACTTCGCCAAGGTCGTGGCCCGGCGGCGCGAGTCCAAGGCGCGTCCCCACCGCCGCGTCGAGCCGATTGACCCGGCAGAGTTCCGGCGGATCACTCGCTGTCCCCAGTGCGGCCGGCGTACCGATACCCATACCTACGGCGGCGGCGGCAACGCGGTCATCGATTCATGCCACCGTTGCCGGCTGGTGTGGCTCGACGCCGGCGAGTTGACCGTGTTGGAGCAGTTCCCGGCGCGGCCAGCACCTGTGCCGCTAACGGTTGACATGACGGACTCCTAGGCCCGACAGGATCGGAATCCTATCGCACGGGAAACGACCGGGGCTCGCCGCGTCACGGCGAGCCCCGGGGGATGAGTCTGACCGACAGTGACTACTTCGTGGCCAGGACTTCCTTGACCTCGGCAGCGATCTTGTCCGCGTCCTTCTCGGTGAACTTCCCCTTTTCGAAGACGTGGTTCTTTTTCACCGTCTTCTTCGCGTAGAGAAGAACCGTCACGTCGGCGTCCTTGGCGATCTTGTACTTGTCTGGACCGGTGGGCCCTTCAACCGCCAGGATGGTCTTCTTGATCTTCTCCTTGTCGGCCAGCTCTTTCAGTTTGTCTTCCGCCTTCTCGTCATCGGTCAGGATGACGACCCAGGCGGCGACCTTGGCATCCTTGTGATCGACCGTCGCTTGCTCGAGCTTCTTGACCAGACTGGTCAAGGCCGGTGTCATCTCGCGGGCAAAGACCGCGGCCACCGGGACATCGCCGAGCCGTCAGACCGGGCAAGCTTTGGTGCCCGCGTAGGGTCCGGCAACATTGACGGGGTTGAAGGGGGTGACCCCCTCGCCCTCCGCCGGGCCGGACTTGATTTCGTCCCCGAAGCCGACGCCGGCAAAGAGACCGGCCGCGACCGCGGTGACCAGGAACCTGGTCATGGATCGGGATCCTTTCATGGAAGGGGACTGGTAGGGACAATTGCTCCGGCTCGGCGGCGGTCCCGTTCGCCGCCAGGCGCGGTGATAGTGGTAGGAGCGAGGATATCCCGGATCGCCGACCGCCGTGATCGGCCAGATTTGATAGTCCCGGGGGCTATCATAAGCCCGGGTTATCGGTGGCTTGTCGCCGCGGGTTCCGGTTCAGGACCGAGCGAGGTGAGAAAGGTCTGCGCGGCGGCCGGCAGCGCCCGCCGGCGGTCGCGGACCACGAACAGGTCGCGCTCGAGAGTCAATCCGTCGACGCGCAGGACGTGTAGCCGGCCGGCCCGGACCTCCTTTTGCACGGCCCGCGCCGACAAGACCGCGACACCAAGGCCCTCGAGCACGGCCCCGGTGATCGCTTCGCTGCTGCCCAGCTCCAGAACCACATTGAGCGACGACGGAGTCAGCCCAATGCGTTCCAGAGCCCGCTCGAGGCATTGGCGGGAGCCGGAGCCCGGCTCCCGTTGGATGAGTGGCTGGGCCGCCAGTTCTTTCGCTGGAACGCGCTTGCGTTTTGCCCACGGGTGCTTGGTCGGGACGACGACGACCAGTTCGTCGGTCGCGAATCGGCGAAATTCCAGGTGCGAGCTCCCGCCGGGCCCGCCGACAAACCCCAGATGTGCGGAGCCCTGTTCGACCTCGTAAAGAACCGCCTCGGTATCCGACACGGAGACGCGGACCTGCACACCCGGATGCGCCTTACGGAACGTGGCCAGTGCGTGCGGCAGAATGTGCTGACCCGGGACGGAGCTGGCGGCGAGGCGCAGCTCACCGGTAACTCGGCCCGGCGTGCCCGTCACCGCGGCGTGCGCTTCAGCCGTCAGGTCGAGAATCTTCCGGGCGTACTCGTGCAATCGGCGGCCGGCGTCGGTGAGTGAAACCTTGCCCGCCTCGCGGCGAAAGAGCGGCGTCTTCAGCGCCGTCTCCAGCTGCTGGATGCGCTGACTGACAGCCGCCTGGCTGATCCCGAAATGCCGGGCGGCGGCCGTGAAGCTGGCGCGCTCCGCCGCTTCGGCGAACGTTTCCAGGTGTGGCAGCGGCTCCGGGTTCATGTGCGGGAGCCAAAAGTGAGTGTCAAATGGCGCCGAGGGCTAACGACGCGTTGTGCCCGCCGAAGCCAAAGCTGTTTGAAAGCACCTTCCGCACGCGCCGCTCGCGGGCCTTGTTCGGCACGTAGTCGAGATCGCAGTCCGGGTCGGGCGTTTCGAGGTTGATCGTCGGGTGCAACAGGCCGTTGCGAATCATCAGGGCGCATGCGATCGCTTCCACGCCGCCTGACGCCCCGAGCAAGTGGCCGACCATGCTCTTGGTGCTGGAGATCGCGAGCTTGTAGGCATGCGAGCCGAAGACCTTCTTGACGGCGAGCGTCTCGGCCTTGTCGCCGAGTTCGGTGCTGGTGCCGTGGGCGTTCAGATAGTCCACGTCGTTGAAGTTCCAGCCAGCCTCCTTGACCGCGTTGATCATGGCCCGTGACGCCCCGGCTCCTTCCGGATGCGGGGCCGTGATATGGTTGGCATCAGCCGTGTTTCCGCTGCCGAGCACTTCGCAGTAGATCTTCGCCCCGCGTCTCTTGGCGTGCTCGTACTCTTCCAGGATGAGGATGCCGGCTCCCTCGCCGAGGACGAACCCGTCGCGGTCCTTGTCGAATGGCCGGCTGGCCCGCGGCGGGTCGTCGTTGCGCATCGAAAGGGCCCGGCAGGCGATGAAGCCGCCGAGTCCCATCGGCGTGATCCCGGCCTCGGCCCCGCCGGACACCATGACGTCGGCCAGGTCCCACTTGATCGTGTGAAAGGCGTCGCCAATCGCGTGGGCGGCTGTCGAGCAGGCCGTGGCCACGGCCGTATTCGGGCCCATCAGGTTGTGTTCGATCGAAATCGTGCCGGTGGCTGCGTTGGCGATCATCTTGGGGATGGTGAACGGGCTCAGGCGGCCCGGGCCCCGGGTCAGGTGGATGGCGTGTTGCTCTTCCCACGTAAACAGGCCGCCGATCCCACTGCCGACCATGGACCCGCAGCGGAACGGATCCTCTTTCGAGAAGGCAATGCCGCTGTCCTTGATGGCTTCGTTGGCGGCTGTCAGGGCGAACTGGGAATATCGGTCGAGGTGCTTGGCGAGTTTCGGCTCGAGTTTGCCTTCGGTCGTCCAGTTCTTGACTTCGCCGGCAAAGTGGGCCTTGAACGCGGACGTGTCGAACAGGGTGATGGGCGCGACGCCGCTGCGGCCGGCCAGGAGACCCGCCCAGTAGTCCGGGACGGAATGCGCGAGCGGATTGACGGTGCCCAGGCCGGTGACGACGACGCGCCGCGTCATTTCTTCTTGGTCTCCCGCTCGATGTAGTCGATCGCCTCGCCGACCGTCTTGATCTTCTCCGCCTGGTCGTCGGGGATCTGAATGTCGAACTCCTCTTCCAGTTCCATGATGAGTTCGACGATGTCGAGCGAGTCGGCGCCAATGTCTTCAATGAAATTCGTGTTCCGAGTCACCTGCTCCTTGTTCACGGCCAGGTGCTCGCACACGATTTCGATGACCTTTTGCTCAACGGACACGCGACGACCCTCCAGGGGGGCGGGCCGGCGACCGGAGGTCCGACGGAAGTCGGATCGACGGCAGGGGTTCCGGCCAAAGAAACCCGCGACATTGGTAAACACCCGCGGCCGCTCCGCGATGGTGCAATGGTTGTGAATGTATCCCGGGCGGGGAATAACGGAAAGGCCACTCAGCCGCTCCGAATCGACCCAAATCCCGACTAGGCCGGCACATTCCGGCATTCGATCTTGCGGTTGACACGCTTCAAGAGGCCCGCCAACACTTTGCCCGGGCCGATTTCATAGAACCGTTCGACTCCGTTCGCCAGATGGTTCCGCATCGTCTCTTCCCACCGCACGGGATTCAATACTTGACGGACGAGCAGACCGCGAATCTCGCCCGGATCGGTGTGCGGTTTCGCGTCGACGTTCGACCAGACGGGGATTTTCGGCGGTTTGATTTCGACCCCGGCCAGCGCGGCCGCGAGCTTATCGTCGGCCGGTTTCATCAGTTCGGTATGAAAGGCTCCCGCGACTGCGAGCCGGACCGGCTTGCCGCCCTTCGCCTCTATGGCTTTCTCGGCCGCGTCCATGGCGGCCAACTCGCCGGAGAGGACGGTGTTTCCAGGGCAGAGGTAATTGGCAATCCAGAGCCGCCCGGCGGGTTTGGCCTCGGTGACCACCGCTTCCACCTGGCTCGCGTCGAGCAAGAGCGCGCTGATCATCCCGCTGGGCGATTTCTCCGCGGCGGCCTGCATCGCCCGGCCGCGCTCGTGGACCACGTTCAATCCGTCCGCGAAGCTCATTGCACCGGCAAAGACCAGGGCCGTGTACTCGCCCAGACTCAGCCCGGCGGTGGCGACCACGTCGTCGGATGCGCCCGGCTCGGATTGTTTCAGGGACTCGAGCGCCGCGAGACTGGCGACAAAGATGGCCGGCTGACTGACGTCGGTCGCGTTCAGGCGTTCGGCCGGGCCGTTCGCACAGACGCCGAGCAAATCATAACCCAATACCATCGACGCCTGGTCGAAGAGCGCCTTCGCGGCCGGCAGCGACCCAGCCAATGCGGCACCCATGCCGACATACTGGGCGCCTTGACCGGGGAAGAGGAACGCAATTTTCATCTTGCGGAGTGAGCAGTGAGCAGTCAGCAGTGAGCAGTCTCGTCAGTACTGCTCACTGCTCACTGCTCACTGCTCACTGCTTACTCCGAGTCTTTAACCTGGGGCAGTGTCTCGAGTTCCTGGACGATCTTCTCGTTGAGCTTGACGCGGGCGTTCTTCGCGGCCACGCTGATCGCGTTGCGGATGGCGACTTCCTTGCTCGAGCCGTGGCAGATGATGCAGATGCCGTCCACGCCCAATAGAGGCGCACCGCCGAACGAGCTGTAGTCGTAGCGCGTCACCAGCGCTTGCAGAGCCTTCATCCCGGCCGCCTGGTCGTTGGGCAACGGGCCGACGATCTCCTTGGCCACCGTCTTCATGATGAAGTCGAACACGCCCTCGGACGTTTTTAAGATGACGTTGCCGACGAAACCATCGCAGACGACGACGTCGGCCGCCCCGCGATGAATGTCGCGTCCCTCAATATTGCCGACGAAACGTTCCTTCAAGCCGGCCTTGAGCAAGGCATGCGCCTCGACAGCCAGGTCGTGGCCCTTGCCTTCTTCCTCGCCGACATTCATCAGGCCGACGGTCGGGTTCTCCTTGCCCAGGATGTGCCGGGCAAAGATCCGCCCCATAACGCCGTACTGGTACAGGTGCGTCGCTCGCGGGTGGACGTTAGCACCGACGTCGATGAGAGCGCACGGCCCCTTCGCCGTCGGCATCGCGGTGGCAATGCCGGGCCGGCGAACGTTCCTGAGGAACCTACGAGAGAGCAGTCCGCCCGCGACCATCGCGCCGGTGTTCCCAGCACTGACGATGGCATCGACCTTCTTGCCGACCATGAGCTGCCAGCAGCGGGCGATGGAGTTGTCCGGCTTGGCCCGGAGGGCGTCCACCGGGGAATCCTGCATGCCAATCGTGTCGGCGGCATGGAACAGCTCGACGCGGTCGCGCGAGCCATCGGCGGGCAGGAGCGGTTCAATCCGAGACTTGTCCCCAACGAGAATGACCGTCACTTCCGGATCAGCGGCAAGGGCCTGAAGCGCCCCGGCCACGATGGGCCCGGGGGCGTGGTCGCCCCCCATCGCGTCCAGAGCGATCCGCATGGCCTACTTCTTCTTCTCTTTGGTTTCGTCTTCCGGCTCGACCACCACCCGGCCCTGGAAGTACCCGCAGTTCGGACAGACCCGGTGCGCCAGCACCGGCTCATTGCACTGCCGGCAGTACTGCACTTGAACGGGCGTTACGGCGTGATGGCTCCGCCGGTGACCTTGCTTGGAATGGGACGTACGTCGCTTGGGAACGGCCATGATCTCGTCGCCGGCTGGAGGTCGCGGAGTCGAAACGTTTAAGTTATGCCGCCCACCGCAACCGGACAAGGGCCGGCGGGAATCTCGCCCGCTATGAGGAGTCAGGGGACAGGGGTCAGGAGTCAGATATCGGCTGACTCCTGACTCCTGACTCCTGTCCCCTGACTCCTGTTCATTTGAAGTTCTTCAGCCAGTCTTCGAACTCCTTCTTGTGCTTCTCGACCGTCTTGGCCGGGCCGACCAGAGCAGCGTAGTAGTCGCCCTTTTCTGGAACGAGCAAGACGACATAGAGTTGGCGGTAGTCGGCCTTCTCGGTCACCTTGGCGGTCGGTGCGGCGGGCGGGAACTTCGAGAGGAACGTGCCCGTGAGGTCTTGGTACGGCGCCTCGATCGTTCCCACCTTGATCTTGTCCAGCTTCTCCTCCACTTTGGCCTTCCCCTCGGCCGGCTTGAACTTGTCGCGCTGTCGCTGCAGATTCTGCTCGGGGGTTCCGGACGCGCCCTTGAAGTAATAGATAGTGAGTTGGGCGTCCTCGGGGTCGCCCTCGGCCTTGGGCAGTCTAAACTTGGCGAGCTGCATGTCGATGGTGGTCGGCTCGTCCTTCCAGCTCTTCGGGGTGGTGGACTTCATCCCGGCGATCTCGACGTCGCCGGCGAAGGCGGCCGCGGCGAAGAAACTCGAGGTGGCAATTGCCATGAGGAACTTCATGTCTGCTTCTCCCGGTGTGAGTTGACTTGCCGAAATTCTAGGCAGTGCCGGCAGGCAGGAAAGTTAATGCCAAACGAAACGGGCGGGAGCGCGGCGACACCGCGCTCCCGCCCGATCCGCTTTCGAATCGGCTTAGCTCGCGGCCTTCCCTTTCGGCGGCTTGTCCCCGCCGGTCGGGGGGCCGTTCGCCGATGCCTTCAACCGCTTCTTTGCCCGTGACAGGACCGGGCCGATGGTATTAACCGGCATGTTCAGCGCGGCGCTGATCTCCTCGTACGACCGCCCTTCCAGGTAGAAGAGCCGCACCACTTCCCGCTCCTTGGACGGCAGCCGTTTGAGGAGCTTGAGCACTTCCTCCTGCCGCTCCAGGCCAATGCGAGCCCGCGGGTGCTCTTCTTCCTCCGACTTCTTCAGGTCCGCTGGCAGCGGCTTGCGGGTCGGCGCGATCTTCGCAAGCTGGTGGACGCAGATCCGCCGGGCGATCACCGTCAAGTACGTCGCGAGCGAACTCTTGCCGCGGAACTGCTTCAGCACCGCGTAGTCGTTCGCCACGACCTGCATCAGCACTTCCTGGGCGATGTCTTCGACCTCCTCCGGGGTCAGCGGGGCGCTGCGCAGGTGGGCGGTGTAGTGAATGACGTGGTAAATCAGACCAAGGAACCGATCGACGAAGTCGTTCCACGCGCCGGTATCGTGCTGCAGGCATCGCTGCAGAAGGGCGCGATCCACGCTGGTGAGGGCCATAAGCAAACCCTCGGGCGATTAATGGAAAGAGAAATGACCTTACTTATGCTACTGCCGTACCGGCGTTTTCGAAAGCTCGGACGGCCGGAAACCGGGTGCCAGCTGACCGTTGCGATCGCTGTAACTGGAACCGCCGGACCGGCGGACCGTTGGCAGACGGCACAATTCGTCAAGGGCTAAGGGAGAATCAAGCTGGTGCGCGAACCGGGTCGACGACCGGTCTTCTTCACGGAGCGGATGGCCTCGCGCATCTGCTTCACAAGCAGGTCGAGGTTGTCATCCGCGAAGATGGCCATGTGCCCGGCCGGAACGCTCACGACCTGAACCGGTTGCGTCGTCCACCGGGCCCAGCCCTTGAGCGGGTCATCGAGCCGGGTCGCCGCCCAATGTTCCAGCTTTTCCGATCGGACGAGAACAAGCGGCCCGTCAAACGGCCCGGACGGCCAGTACCGGTGCCGGGCACGCTCCAGAGCCGCCCAGACCTTCTTGAGCACCTGCTCCGACAGCCCGCCGACCTGTGGCGTGTTCGGCAGGTCGAGGTGGTTCAGCCGAGCCACGGTCAGCAACCGGTGGCGCACGTTGCGGAACCGGTCCGCGAGGTAGGACCACTTCCGATCCCCGCGGTGGGACAGGAAGTTGAGGAAGTGGATCCCCATGCGGACGGGCCACGGCAACCGCCGGGGGTATCCGGGGGCCATGGTGTCGAAGGCAATGACCTTGGCGACTTCCAGCCCACGCTTCTGCATGCGCCGCGCGACTTCGAATGCCATCAGACCGCCGACGGAGTAACCGGCCAGCACGTACGGGCCACGCGGCCGGGCTTTGACAATCTCCTCCACGTACCGGGCAGCGATATCCTCGACGCGGTCCGGCGGCGTCTCCGAGCCATCCACGCCAATCGCCTTCATGCCGTAGGCAGGGAAGTCCGGGCCGAGAAGGCGGGCGAATTTGTGGAAGGTAAACACATGCCCGCCGGCCCCCGCAATCAGGAAGAGCGGCGGCTGCGACCCTTCCTCGTTCAGCGGGACGACGGTTCCGCCTTCGAGTTCCAGCTTACTCTGAATCATGCCCGCCAGGTCGCGGACGGTCGGGGCCTGGAACAGCGCCTCGAGCGGAACCTTGTGACCCAGGCGCGTCTCAATCCGCGAAACAAGCTGGGCGGCACTCAGGGAGTGGCCGCCGAGGTCTTCGAACCGGGCCGTCACACTCACCGGCCGGGCGTTGAGGACTTCCTCCCAGAGGGCCTGCAGGGCGCGCTCGGCGTCACTGACGGGCGCCACGTACCCGGCCGCGGCGGCCGCGGCCGGCGCGTCCGGCACGGGCAACGCGGCCCGGTCCACCTTGCCGTTGGCCGTGATCGGCAGCGCTTCGAGGAAAACAAATGCAGCCGGCACCATGTAGTCAGGCAGCCCCGTCCGCAAGTGTTTGCCGAGCTCCGCGGCCTCGACCTGGAACTTGCGCACGACGTATGCGGCCAGGTTGACGTTCCCGGTGTCGTCCCGGAACGGCTTGATCACGGCCTCGCGGACGGCGGGATGTTGAGCCAAAGCCGACTCGATCTCGCCCATCTCGACGCGGAACCCGCGGACCTTCACCTGGTGATCGATGCGTCCCAGGAACTCGACGTTGCCGTCCGGCAGGTAGCGCGCGAGGTCGCCGGTCTTGTAGAGCCGCTCACCCGGTTGGAACGGGTCGGCGATGAACCGCTCGGTGGTCAGATCCGACCGATTGAGATACCCGTCCGCCAGACACACCCCGCCGATGTGTAATTCACCAGCGACACCGACCGGGACGGGCTGCAGTTCCGAATCCAGGACATAGTAGCGGGCGTTCCGGATCGGCTTGCCGTAGGGGATGCTCGGCCATGTTGGGTCAACGGTCTCGACCGGGAACCAGTTGGACCAGATCGCCGCCTCGGTCGCGCCGCCCAGAGCGATGATCCGGGCGTTCGGGAACTCGTCGCGAACCTGGTCCGGCAGAGTCACCGGAATCCAGTCCCCGCTCAGAAGGACCAGCTTCAAGTTGGCTGACGCAGGCGCGAGGTCGAAGAACGGCACCAGCTGCTGAAGCGCAGCCGGTGCCGAGTCCCACATCGTGATCGGCTCGGTCCTGAGTATCTCCACCAGGCGGGCCGGGTCCTTCAGTTCGTGCTCGTCCGCGATGCGCAACGACCCGCCGGCGCCCAACACTCCGAAGATGTCGTAAACGGACAGGTCGAAGGAAAGCGACGTGACGAACAGCAGCCGGTCTTTCGGGCCAACGCCAAACGTCCGGTTCACCCAGTCGATCGTGTTCACCGCGGCGCGGTGGCGAACGACAACCCCCTTCGGCCTTCCAGTCGAGCCCGAGGTGTAGATGACGTAGGCGACCGCGTCCGGCGTGTGCGTCCGCGCGAGCGGCGCGCCGTTCAGGTCGGCAAGTTCGCCTTCGATCCGATCCAGGTTGACGATTCGAGCCGGGTCCGCCGGGAGTCGATCGACCAGGGACCACTGCGTGAGGACCAGGGCGGCCTTCGTGTCGTCGAGCATAAAGGCCAGGCGATCCTTCGGATAGGCCGGGTCGAGCGGGACGTACGCGGCACCGGCTTTGGTGACCGCGAGGACCGCGGCCACCATGTCCGCCGACCGCTTCAGGCAAACCCCGACCAGGTCGCCGGTCTTGACGCCGCGCGACTGCAGGTAACGGGCGATCCGGTTGGATCGGTCTTCCAACTGCCGGAAGGTGACGGTCTTGTTACCGGTCACAAGGGCGGGGGCGTTTGGCGACTCGACAGCGCGGCGGGCGAACGCGTCCGGCAGACAGTCGGCGTCGGGGTAGGCGCCGGCCGTCCGGTTCCAGTCGAAAACGATGCGCTGGCGCTCGGCCGGCGTCAGTAGCGGGAGCTGGTTAATGGCTATTGTGGGATTCGCCGCGGCCGCCTCCATGACGTTCACAAAATGCCCTACGAGCTGCCGGACGTGAGGCTCGTCGAACAGGTCCGTGTTGTATTCGACCCAACCCCACAACCCTCCCAGCGGTCCGTCTTCCAGGACCATTCGCAGGTCGAACATCGCCGTTCCATTGGGAACGGCAATGGCGGTCAAGTTGAGTCGGGCGAACCGGTCGGGAACGATGGTGACGTTCTGGTAATAGAACGCAACCTGGAAGAAGGGCTGCCGGCTCGGGTCGCGGGCCGGCTTCAGCTCCTCGATCAGTGCTTCCAGGGAAACGTCCTGATGGGCCAGTACCTCCAGGCTCGTGGTGCAGACCCGCTCCAGAATCTCCCGGAACGTCGAATGTCGAGTCAGATCCGTTTTCAACACAACCGTGTTGGCAAACAGGCCTATCAGCGGCTCGACCGCCGCCCGGGCCCGGTTCGCCACCGGCGTACCGAGGAGAACAGTATCGATTCCCGTGTAACGGTTCAAGACCGTCTGGAAGGCCGCCAGCCCGAACATGAACCGAGTGACGGACCCGGCCCGGCAGACCCGGTCAATGCCGGCGACTAGTTCCGGGGGCACCTCAAACCGGATTCGCTCCCCTTTGAACGTCTGCCACCGTGGGCGAGGTTTGGCGAACGGCAGGTCGAGCGTCGGAATCGGGGGAGCCAGGACCCGCTTCCAGAACTCGACCTGATCCCGGTAGCCCGCGGACCTGCGAAATTCCTCCTCCCACAGTCCGCAATCCCCGTACTGGACCGCGAGCGCCGGCAATTCGGCGGCCGTCTCGGCGATCGCCGCATCGTAGTAGGCTTCCAGGTCCCGGAACAGCACCCCCAGCGACCACCCGTCCGTGATCGTGTGGTGCATGTTCAACCAGAGGTAGTACTCCGTATCGCCGGTACGGTAAAGCTTGACCCGCCACAGTCGCCGGTTGTCGAGCGGGAAGCGCCGGGCCGCGTCGGCAGCCGCCTCGCGGCGGACAACGTCCTGGGCCTCGGCCGCCGGCAGTTCGCGCAGATCGGCGAACGGGAGCTGGAACCGCGACGGGGCATCAACGACTTGGACCGGCAGGCCGTCCTCGGTCTCAAAGTGGACGCGCAGGGCCTCCTGCCGGGCTTCCACCTGCTCGAAGGCAAGCCGAAGGGCCGCGACATCCAGCGACCCGTCCATGCGGACGAGGTAGCGGACGTTGTAGACCTCCGGGTTGGGGATGATGTGATCGAGGATCCAAAGCCGCCGCTGGGCGGCCGTGGCGGGGAATCGAGTTCGCGGACCGGGAACCGCGCGCAGCGGCGGCTCGCACGTGGGACCGGCCCCGGCACGCCAGATGACGGCCACCAGTCCGCGAACCGTGCGGGCGACGAACAACTCGCTTTCCGCGAGCCGGGTCCCAAACCGGTTCGACACTCGGCTGAGGATCTGGACGGCCGAAAGGGAGTCGCCGCCGAGTTCGAAGAAGTCGTCGTCTGGCCCGACCGCGTCCAGTCCCAAGACGTCTGCCCAGATGGCAGCGACTTCAAACTCGACCGGACGGGCGGCGTCGGGGCACCGGTTTGGGGCGCAGTCCGCTACGGACGGGGCATCATCCCCCGTTCCGGGCGGCGCGCCCGCGCCGTCCAACAAAGCCATTTCAGCTTGCCTCCCCCGCGAACGAATGCGACGAGTCTCACGGTACGCCAATCCGTGGCGAACGGGGGCAAGGCGGGCGTCCAGCGTGTCCAACAGGAAACCCGTCGCTCCAAGCGTTTCCCTGGAACTTCAGGTCCAATACCACAGGAACACTGACAATGCAATTGCCCGCCAGCGGCGGACTCCGTTCCGGCGGGGCTAATCTTCGCAAATGTCGATCCGAGGGTAAAGGAAGAAACCTGGCCGCCAAGCAAAAGTTTCCGCCGCGATGCTGACACGGGAATGGGTGCTGTTTCATTGCTTGCAAACCCACTGACACCCCTGCAACGAAACGCCCATTTTGTGCAATGCAACGTGCAATGAAACGGCTTGCCGCGCAAGTGCTTTGATTGAAAAGACTAACGACCGGCCTCAGAGACACGGCGCCGGCGCCCTATTTGCGCCGATTCGTTGCACAGGTGGCAAGCGGGTGGCGAGCCCCGATGTAACGATCACCTGTCAGACATGCGAACGACGGGTTACAATCACCCCCCACTCCTCGCCGTTGAAGGGGTATCCCGGTTCGTGCCGAGATTTCCTTTCTCCTGAACAACCCTTCGGGTGGGACCAAATCATGCGACGCTACTGGTTAGCCGTGCCGGCGCTCGGAGCGCTGGCGGCCGCGGCGGTCCTCTTCAGCCAACGCGGGCAGTCGGCCCCGACCCAAATCGACCCCGGCCGGGACCGCCCGGCCGACCTCAAGCCGGCAGTTTCCCTGCCCATCAGCCAGGTGATCCTGTTCAACTCCGGCGTCGGCCACTTCACCCGTGCCGGCGAGATTGAAGGCGACGCTCGGGTCGATCTCACCTTCCCCGAGCAGGACGTCAACGACCTGATCAAGTCCATGACCCTGCGAGACCTGTCGCCCAACGGTCGGGTAGCCGCGGTCACCTACGACAGCCACGACCCGATCGACCGTACATTGCAATCCTTCGCCATCAACCTGAACAACTCCCCGCCCCTGGCCAACATCCTGACCCAGGCTCGCGGGGAGCAGGTGGAGGTCACCCTGGTCAACACTTCAACTCAGCCGGGGAACCTGACCGGGAAGATCATGGGTGTCGAGGCCCAGGCCGTGCCCAGCAAGGACGGGCCGCCGGTCACGGTGTCGGTCCTCAACCTGTGGTGCGCCGAGGGCATCCGGGCCGTGAAGCTGAGCGAGGTGCAGCGGCTGCGGTTCGCCAACCCGGTGATCGAGAACGAGGTCCGCCGCGCCCTCGAGACGCTAGCCCTGAGCCACGATTCGCAGAAGAAGGCCGTGAGTCTGCACTTCGCGGGGGAGGGCAAGCGCAAAGTCGAAGTGGGCTACGTGATCGAAAACCCGATCTGGAAGACCAGCTACCGGCTGGTGCTGGCCAAGGAGGGGGACAACAAGCCGTACCTGCAAGGCTGGGCGGTGGTGGAGAACCCGACGGACGAGGACTGGCACGCGGTGACGATGGCCCTGGTAAGCGGGCGGCCGATCTCGTTCAAGATGGACCTGTACAACCCGCTGTATGTTGCTCGGCCGACGGTCGAGCCGGAGCTGTTCGCCAGTCTCCGGCCGCCGACTTATGGCGGGGCGATGCTGCGGCAGGCGGAAGCGACGCCTGGTGGCGGCGGGCCAGGTGGCCCGCCGGGTGCGTTCGGCGGTGCCGCCGGTTTTGGCCCTGCCGGCATGCCCGGCATGCCGGGGGCCCCGGCCCCGCCGTCGGATCGAGGGCCGCCTCCGCGATCGGCGAAATACGGCGCTGACCGGGACGACGCCCAGCGCGGTTTCGCTGGCGAGGTTGCGGACAGGCTGAAGGCCCGCATGGACCTCGGGGCCAGCGCCCAGAGCGTCGCGGCCGCCAGTTCGCTTGGCGATTACTTCCAGTACGTCATTGACCGGCCGGTTGAATTGGCCCGACAGAAGTCGGCGTTGCTACCGATCGTGAACAAGGACGTCGAAGGTAAGCGCGTCAGCATTTACAACCCCGGCGTGCATGCCAAACACCCGCTGTTGGGCCTCAAGTTCAAGAACACCACCGGGATGCCACTCACGCAGGGACCGATCACGGTCTTCGAGGGGTCGGTGTACGCGGGGGACACGCGCGTTCTCGACTTGCAGCCGGACGAGGAGCGGCTGGTGTCGTACGCGGTGGACCTCGGGACTGAGGTCGCGGTCAAGCCCGGCGACCACACGAGTAGAATCACCAGCGTGAAGGCGGTCAAGGGAATCATCACCACGAACACGGTCCATCGCGAGGAGCGGGTCTATGACGTCAGCAACCGCTCGACGACGGACCGTACGTTGCTGATTGAGCATCCGAATCGCAAGGGTCAGGGATTCAAGTTCATCGGCGATAACAAGCCGAAGGAGGAGGCCGCGGACGTCTTCCGGTTCGAGCTGGCGGTCGGGTCGAAGAAGAGCACGACGTACAACATCGTCGAAGAACGGCCCGTCGCGTCGTCGGTGAAACTGACCAACTCGGCCGACGACCAGATCCGAAACTTCCTGAACCTGAAGGAGGCGCCGCAGGTCCTCAAGGCGAAGCTGCAGGAGGCGCTGCAGGTGAAGGGGAGCTGGGACAAGGTGCGGCAGGAGATCTCCGCGGCCAGCACGCGCATCCAGACGATCACCACGGATCAGAAGCGTCTGCGTGAGAACCTGCGCGAAACGCCGAAGGAGTCGCCGCTGTTCCAGCGCTACCTGAAGACACTGGAAGAGCAGGAAAAGGAAATGGACGATTTGCACGCCAAGCTGAAGACGCTGCAAGGCGACGAAGCCAAGACGCGCGCGGCGTACGATGACTTCCTGGCGAACTTGTCGGCGGAATGAGGTGAAGGGTAGAGGCCCTATAGGGCGTATGTGCCCTATGGGGCCTATATGTGAGCCCGACTCGAATGACCCTGAACTGTCCCGTCTGTCGCGCGGAGAACTCCACCGGGCCGACGTGCCGGCGGTGCCGGGCGGATTTGTCCTTGCTCATGGCTGTCGAGGCGCGCAGGGACCACCATGTCGCGTCCGCGAAGGCCGCGATGCAAGACGGCCGGCTTGATGATGCCCTGGAAGACCTTTCCAAGGCGGAAGGTCTCCATTCCGGGGTGGACCTTGGAAAGTTGCGGGCATGCGTTTACCTCCTGGCCGGCGATTACCCCGCCGCCCTGGCCGAGCATGCCGCCGCCAGCCGCCCATAGCCCCTCCCCTGCCCTGTCGATTGGCCTTTCCCGTAACGCCGGAACGGGGTATAGGTTGGCCCGATCGCGTCTTCGGGCCGGCCCGCGGGCCGGGACTTTCATGGCCTACCCTGCGCCACGGTTCCTGCTCCCCGTTCTGATCACCGCGGCGACCGGACTTCTGTACGCGCAGGTCCCGTTCCAGACGCGCGAGCCCCCACTGGCCGACGACCCCCGGGTCGAACAGGCCCAGGGCCGGTTTGACCCGGACGAGCCGATCAAACGCGCCGAGCATGTCGCCCCAGGCCCGCGTACACTCCCAAGCGAGCTGATCGGCACCCCCGACGTGATGCCTGCGGGTTATGGACAGGTGATTGCCCCGCCGGGCGATTTGCCCACTCCCGTCGTCACGCTGAACATTGAGGGAACAAACGTTGCCCCGAGCGGGCAAACCGTCGCGTACAAGGTCGTTATTCGAAACGTCTCGCGGGCCAAGGCGCACAACGTGGTCGTCCGGCTGACCCCGCCGAAGAACGCGGACAAGGTAAAGGCCGACCCGCCGCCGACACACGACGAGGCCGAGACACGCTGGGAAATGAAGACCCTCGACCCCGGGCAAACCCGGACCATCGATCTCGTTTACAAGCCGAAGGCGGACGCCGACGAGATCAAGGTGCAGGCCCGCGTCCAGTTCGACTTTGGCCGCGGAATGATCACCACGGTCTCGCCGCCGACCCTCACGTTGAAAAAAGAGGGGCCGGAGAAGCTCGTCGTCGGCGACGTCGTGACGTACCGCCTCACCGTCACCAACACGGGCAAGGTGACAGTGCGCGACATCGAAGTCCGCGATCTCCTGGTCAAGGGTCTGGT
>Ga0075418_10003478_pt1 | contig 17984 bp, 8 predicted proteins | sample SoiMetdeltSBSDD2_FD_81776 | JGI IMG/M metagenome (GOLD analysis project Ga0075418, IMG submission 81776) | Bulk soil microbial communities from a Populus tree surrounding site in Tennessee, USA - Soil MetaG P. deltoides SBSDD2 | ecosystem: Environmental > Terrestrial > Soil > Tree plantation... | reverse complement strand
ATGGGATGAAGCCGGTAATTCGCAATCATATGTAGAGGACGAGTTTCAACCTGGTATATATTTTTTGGAAAATGTCACTGCGGTTGCCGGCAGAACTTACCATGTTCAAATCGCTACCCCTGAAGGCAAAATATATGAATCCATCCCGGAAATCATGCCCGAAGCAGCGGGCACCATCAGCACGACCTATGAAATTGTCAATGAGGATTATACCGACGGCGAAGGTACTGTCACAAATAATCCATTTGTCAAAATTTATGCAGATGTTACTTTACCTGAGTCATTATCGTCATCGTATATAAAATGGAATGTCGACGAAGTGTTCCTTCTGACACCGACTGACTTTCCGGATCCTTTCGCCCAGGTCCCTCCATCCTGTTTTATTGCGCAAAACGCCGACCCTCAACGCATCAGTTTATTTAACGGTGAATTGATAACGGAGAATTCTTTCGACCGAATGCTTGTTGCTTCCAGATTGGTTGACTGGACATTTCTTGAAAGACATTACTTTACTACGTATCAATCGAGCATAACCAAGGCAGCGTTTGACTATTGGACAAAGGTGAATATTCTCGCGAATAGCAGCGGCTCCATCTTCGATACCCCGCCAGCGGAAATACATGGCAATATTTTCAGCGTCAATGAGCCGGATGAGAAGGTCCATGGCTACTTCCAAGCCGCAAACCAAACATATGATCGATTTTTTTTGCTTCCTGCTTCGTTTCCTTTTCGACTTCTCTTTGATGGTTGTGTATTCGAATCGTTTAGTACTGTTTACCCTAACCGTTGCCTGGAATGTCTTTCCGTGAGAAATAGTAGCTACAGACGCCCAAGCTGGTTTTAAATGGAAGGCTTTATCCGCACACCTCTGGCTACTACAATACGAAATACAATTCGGATCGTCTTTGCCGTGCTATTGGGTGGGTGCTTATCGCCTATTGAGTTAGAGACTCTCAACCTAGCGGGAGTTCTTACCGTCGATGGACAAGTGAGCAACATAGCTGATCAAAATCGAATCAATCTCGGCCGCACGGCGGAAACAGACCGCTTACCAATTCCATTATCCGGCGCCTCCATTACACTGTTTGATGATTTAGGTAACGCATATTCGTACTATGAAGACGCCATGATTACAGGTTCATACTTGCTCAATGGCTTCGAAGGTCTTCCCGGCAGGACTTACCATCTTCAGATCATAACTCCTTCGGGTGAAACTTATGAATCTGTTCCGGAAATGATACCAGATGTTACCGCACAGTTCGTTACCTCTTATGATATCGTTCATGAAGAGTTTACTGATAGGGAAGGAACGATATTAACACAACCATTTGTAAAGATCCGATGCAACGTTACGATGCCATCATCGGAAAAATCTCCTTATCTCAGATGGTTTATTCAGGAAGACTTCCTACTCTCGCCAACTGATTTTCCTGATCCATTTAACGCAATTCCGCCGCCGTGTTTCGTTTCTCAAAATGCAGATCCACAAACTCTTGTTCTGATCGATGCCGGAAGCATTAACACCTCTACAATAGATAATTTACTTATAGGATCGAGGATTGTGGACTGGTCATTCCTCGAAAGGCATTATTTCACTACTTATCAATCCTCGCTGACAAAGGAGGCTTATGAGTACTGGCAAAAGGTCGACATCCTCGCCAATCAGGTTGGATCCATCTTTGATACACCTCCTGCCGAGATCAAAGGAAATATTTTTAGAGTTGATAATACAGACGAAAAAGTGTTGGGTTATTTTCAGGCAGTCAATCAATCTCTGGATAGATTCTTTTTGCTTCCCGATAATTTTTCCTTTCGGTTGTTGATGGAACCTTGCACGTATTACAACTACAAATTCACGTACCCCAGCCGTTGCCTCGATTGTCTTTCGGCGCGCAACAGCAGCTATCGGCGACCCGACTGGTTTTAATTGCTTGCTGCAATCTCCGTTTTCCGGGTCTTCACTTTTTCGACAATGTAACTTCCAAGGGCCTTTCCCTGTATCATTCCATTGTTGCACGCAGGCTTGTAGTGAATACCTCCGTACATGCGGCTAACTGCAGCCTCCTGACTGGCTTCCTCAAAAGACTTAAAGCTGCGTACAGCCAGTCCAAACTCAACCTCCGTTGAATCGGTGAACGCTACATTGTCGCCAAACAAATTGGTTAGCGCTATAGCTGCCGAACTGCTGATTACGCTATGGCCGCTGGTATATTCGGGAAATGGAGGAGTTTGCAACAACGGAACCCAGTTCTCATCGATGTACTGGTTGATATAGGTCTCGGGCCGCACTAACCTGCTTCTGTACTTTTCATCCCAGCACGAAATAAATCCATCCACCAACGAAATAGCTACTCGCGCGTATGCCTCAGCTGACTGAACAACATCGGCATTTTTCATGACGCAAACTACGTGCGTTATGTTCATCCAATGTCCCCCGGGAGATATCTTCTTTGTCGCAAACATTACGTGACCCTTAACATTCATCACAAATGGATTGCAGTCCCAGAATGAAGCAATCTCACGTTGTTCCGCGGTGAGGTTTACCCCCGTGTCATGAACCTCTAAGGCCTCCTTATAGAATTGGCTAGTCTTGTCCGTTGAAAAATCAGTGGGTTTTACAGGTTTGAATTGTCCTGCTGAATCAATTGCAAAAGGACGGATCTTATTCCAGTGCGGTTCAACGGCATCCATATAGGCCGGCGGAGTAGGCTTCCACGTTGCCGGATCATCCAGGATGGAATATTTTGGAAAGGATCGGCTCTGTTTGTAGTTATCTTTTGTAGACCATGCCATAACGTGGTCTGCGACTTTTGTACCGAACGCAACCGACCGATCAAAGACATCATCAGGCATGCCAGTGTCTTTAAACTCCTACATGATGGTATTATAGAAATTGTCCAGCTTATCTTCAGAAAAAACAAGCGATCTTCCAACTTTTAACATTGCCTGAACGGAAGCAAGCGGATAACAATACTCCTGACCCGCCTCGGGCTGAGGAAACGCTTCGAGGCCGTTAAGTTGTCCAGCGAAAGAGACATATTTTGCATCCTGATGAAGTGCTGCTTCATAGGCGGCGACGCTCATATATGTATAGATCCTCGAGGCGACCGGGGGAGAGAAAATATCATGGACTATGATATCCGTGATTTGTTTGACAGACCGGTGAAGGAATTCAGGCTCCTGGGCTTTGGCTTTCCATTCCCCACCGCCTCCGTTTGAACAGGCCACTAGCACAAGACTTAGAAAAACAGCATTTACGAAAAACTTCATCATTCACACTTTTATATTACACGCCAAAATTATCGGTTCCAATTTCAACAAAAAATGAATTGAAATAACTGATTTATCTCACCTCATAGCTTTTTTTTGTGACTCCAACTCCTTTTAATTCAAGCCGTTTCCATTTTGAAGGAAGTTTTGACTTGACTTGAGTTACCCCGCTGTCCGTGATCTGGAGCCCGCCAAATCCGAATATAACGGCCTGAAGCATTCCCCCGGCCCCAGTGGCAAAATAAGGATTAGTCCCGCCCGCCGTTTCGGCAATCACTCCAAAAGGAGGCACTTCATTAGGCTTATAGCTGCGGAGGAAAATTTCATAGGCGGCATCGGGATTACCTAACCTCGAATGTAAAGTGGATAGGACGGAATGTCCCATGGCCGGCCCTTCTTTCGACATTCGTGGTTGGTAGTACTTTAGATCCTTTTCGATTTGCGCCCGATCTGTGACGATGTCCAATGGAAAAGCCAGCAAATTTACATCGGCCTGTTTAATGTCAACGCCGTCATAGGTGGCATTCTCTTTTGTCACACCATCTGGAAACTTCAGGATCGGAATATTTCGCGATACAGCATCCCAATCCGGATTCGGCTCAAGGCCAAGTTCTCTGGCTGCCTGAGTTGCGTATCGCAGGCTTGTGATCGCCATTCCATTCGTAAATGCATTATTATCAATATTCTCCTGCCACTCGTTTGCTCCTATTACGTTGTTGATTTCATATCGACCGGGTCCCTTGCGCTCGACACGGCTGGACCAGAAATCCGCCACCTCTTTTAAAATTGGGTAACCCCGATCGCGAAGCCAGATCTTATCCTTTGTAACCTGATAATACTTCCAAGCGGCCCAGCCTACACATCCGGAAATATGATGCTGGAATGGTCCGGTTAAAGCCCACACAGGCGTATCCTCTGAGCCTTCATCCGATGATTCCCACGGAAACATCGCTCCTTTATAACCGTGCGAGAAGGCGTTCTGTCGCGCTGCGCCAAGACGCTGATAGCGATACTCCAGCAACGACTTTGCAATTTCAGGCTGAAGGGCTAACAAGGGTGGAAACATCCAAAGCTCAGTGTCCCAGAATACATGACCGTTATAACCAAGACCCGACAGGCCCATCGGTGATAAACTGTACGCCGTCCCTTCGCGGGCGAATGAGTAGAGGTGATACAATGCAAACCTCACTGCCCTCTGCGCATCGGGATCTCCCTCAATCGCGATATCACTTTTCCACAGCTTCTCCCATTCAGCCTCGTGCCTTTGCAGTAACTTCGCTGTACCTTCCAGCTTGGCAAAAATTGTGAGCCTTTCTGCTTCGTTAATAGGATCGTTATAGTGTTCAGTTGATGTAGCAGATGCAACCAATGCAAATGAATACTTCTCCCCTGCCTTTAAGCTTTTCGTAAATTTCAAAAGGTGCATGTTGTAATCCCAATCTTCGTGGATCAGGCGAGGTTCCTTTCCATGTCCTTCGGTAAATATAAAACTGTTACTCACCGCAACGGTATGCTTACCCGATGGACTCTTGCCAACTGAAGTAAGCAATGGTATAGTAACATGAGGTCTATCAATTTCTGCATACAGATTTTTTACATCTACAAGGTGATTAGGGGCTTCAATGACGCTCATTGGCGTCACTACTACATCTTTCTTTGCACTGATCTCAACCATAACCATCGCAGTGTACGGAAGGTGTCGAAGTGCCATAATGGTGTGCGTCACGGAGACCTTATCGGCAACATCAAAAGATGTCCTGATCGATGCCTTCTTCATATCTACGACCTGCGTGTAACCCGAAATGTCACGCTGACTAATGCGTCGACCATCCACATCAAGATTCATGTTGACGTGATTAAAAGTCTTCAAAATATTGGACACCCTTCCCCGTTGGTAATAGTCAAACACACCGTTGAGAACTACATCTTTCACCCTCATTGGCTCCGGCGACGACACAATTCCAATCATTCCATTAGCGACAGTCACTCCAAAATAGTTATTTGGATCTATCTTATTCGCCTCAATGGTCCACTCATTAGATTGCGCTAGACAGCAATGTAACAGGGTACAGCAAAATGCAATTGTGCTTAGCCTCTTCATGTGTTTTACTTTTTATTTTTCTGAAATACCTTGATCGAACTATTGTTTCTTGCAACGAGGTACAACTTTTTACTTCCTGAAGTTACCAAAGATTTGACGTCTCTTCCCTCGCCCCTTACAACAAATCCTGACTGCTCGGATGTGAGAGCCTCAAAACTGCCTTTTCCATTTCCAGTTAACACGATTCCATATCCCGAGTCATAACGTCCGATGTCGGGTTGCGCAGCATTGAGGTTGCCGACAGCGATAATATCCTTGCTCCCGTCGCCATCGACGTCGTCGATACAAAATGCAAATATTGGGAACAGCTGCGCTTCAGTGGGCAGATTTTTTATTGAAAAGGTTCCATCTCCTTTATTTTCAATATAGGCCGACGCAAAGTTGTAAGCATCCTTTCTTGAAATATTCTCACGAACTTCGGATGGTATGATATCATTCAGAGAAACATTCCTATAGTCATCAAACTTCAGGAACTTGCGCTTCAACGACGGTACCTGTTTGATCAATTGGTCCCGTGAAATGAAGGGATGAGAAACTCCCTCATTATAGTAGGTCAAGATATGATCGAGGCTGCCATTGTTATCGATGTCGCCAAGATAAAGACTAACCGGCTGAATTGGGCTCGCGCGTAAACGTGAGTTGAGTCCAAAATTGCCTGCCAAAAAATCAACGTCGCCGTCATTATCAAAGTCGTCAGATGCAATGGAATTCCACCATCCATTGGAACCCGCCAACCCTGACGCGGTTGTATTATCCACGAATTTCGCCGAATCATTTTGTATAAGCGTGGTGATCGGCATCCACTCACCGGTGACAATCAGATCTATTTTTTTGTCCTTATTCAGGTCAATCCAGGTTGCGTCCGTGACCATTCCAAGTCGACCGGCATTTGGGAGCCTGATGCTTTCATCGCGGAAAGTACCGCGACCGTCATTGATTAGTAGAAAACTCTGCGGGTCAATTCCATAGCTCCCGGCAATAACACGACCACCAACAAACAGGTCGATATCGCCATCAAAATCTATATCAGCAGCTTTGACGCACGAGGCATTCACAGAAATCTCCGGTAGCCGTTCCGATGCCCTTCTTAATTCCCCCCTTCCGCTATTGAGATAAAGTCTTGGTTGAAGGACTTTGTGTGTTCCGCTTAGTTCCCCGCCACCACCGACCACAACAAGATCGAGATATCCGTTTCCGTCAGCGTCGAAAAAAGCCGCATTGGTATCTTCTGCAGCCGAATCCGCCTCGATATCACTTTCGCGTAGCTGTTTGAATTTTCCGTTCTTCTCTTGAATGAACAAGGCTCCTGGTTGTCCCGATGAGCCGCCAACAAAAAAATCGTCGAGCTTATCGTTGTTTACATCACCAACTGCAAGCTTCGGACCCTGCGTGGAGAGCATATGCGGAATTAAACGTTCGACGCTAAATGCGATAAATTCATTTTCATCGTGAACGAACGGAATACCTTCACTTTCCTTTACTAGCTTTTCTTCTTGCACTTCATTACTTTGTATCACGTCAGCTGATGATTGCTGCACGACGATCATCTGATCCACATCGATAGACTTGAGAACTTGTATGTTGCCATCTGGCCAATGTATCCTCATCGAGTCGATATTGGCAGAATTGCCCAGTCCCAAATGCATAACATAGTCGACAGACGATAGCCATCCACGTGTCGTGAATTGTTCGCTATATATTTTTCTTTCAGATGTGTATACAGTCACCGCAGCACCGATGCCAAACCGGTTTGCGCCAGTCCCATCAAATTTTATTTTCAAGAAATGCGAAGAAACTTTAGGTAGATCGTTCTTATAAACCGAGGCTTTCTCATTTATATTATTTACTACGAGGTCGAGATCGCCGTCATTGTCGAGGTCGCCATAAGCTGCTCCGTTTGAGAGACTTGGCTTTGATCCAATCCAGGTTTGTGATACATCGTCAAAGGTCAGATCGCCATTGTTCCGGTAAAAAACATTGGGTACCGCACCAGTAGGCATCTGTGCTATGAGTTGTTTGTCGGTGTAATACCGTTGAGCAGAATCGGTGGAGATATAATTTATATAATCCAGGTCGTTTGGTCTTCCCACGATACCATTTGCAACAAAAAGATCTTTGTTGCCATCATTATCAAAATCTGCAAGCAGGGCCGCCCAACTCCAGTCCGTGGCCTCGACACCGGCGAACGGCGCAATGTCACTAAACATTAATTCGCCGTTTGAGTCTGTACCTCTGTTAAGCTGCAACGTATTCCTCGCAAACTGGTAATGATATCCATATCGGAGCTTAAAGTCATATATCTCATAGTTATCTTCCCCAGCTGTCGTCTTGATCACTTGTTCGTCTTTGGGCAGCATATCCAGCGTTACCACATCGGTCAATCCATCATTGTTGATGTCAGCAATATCGCATCCCATTGAAAAACGGCTGGAATGGGGTATGGATTTTTCAAGCACTTGTCGGAATGTCCCATTCCGTTGATTGATGTATAGATAATCATTCTCGTGAAAATCATTTGAAACATAAATGTCGGTATAACCATCCTGATTAAGATCAGAAGCGGTAACTGCTAATGCATAACCTATCTGACTGCTGTATATTCCGGCAGTAGAGGTCACCTCTCTGAAGTGAGGCTTGCCAGTTTCTGCAAATTCGTTCTTATATAATTTATCTCCCGATAACGGATCACTTTGATAACGCAAGCTGGAATGACCGTAGCTGCGAACAGTGTGAACGGCATGATTCGCGAGGTACATATCCAGATCACCATCTCTATCATAGTCGAAGAAAAGCGCTTGTGTTGAAAAACCTTCGAAGTTAAGGCCGTATTCGACTGTTCGATCTGTAAAAGTGAGATCACCGTTATTAATAAAAAGTTGATTTCTTCCATCGAAATGTTTGTACTTGCCGACGCCGCACACAAAAATGTCGAGGAATCCATCGCCATTTACATCTGCCATCGTAGTTCCCGTTTTCCAATTGCCCACTCCTGCAACTCCAGCTCTCGAGGTAATGTCTTCAAATTCAAAATTACCTTTGTTCAGGTACAACTTGTTCGATTGCTGATTTGAAGTGAAATAAATATCCGCAAGTCCGTCGTTATTGATGTCTCCAATCGATACTCCACCACCATTGTAAAAGTAGAGGTACTCAATTATGTTGAAGTCATCCGAGTAAGCCTGTGTATTTTCAAAATCGATATTGGATTGTGAAGAAGGAACATCTTTAAAAAGTGTCTCGGGAATCTTTTCGTTCTTGCAGGCGGCGCTTAATCCAATGAGGATGCCTGCAAAAAGATATTTTACGAATCCGGAGAACGAGGATTGGATCACTTCTTTTGCGCCTTTAATGCGACCATAGTATCGTTATTTCGCGACGTCAGAATTATGTCTCCCTTTGCACCATGAAGAGTAATAATGTCTCTTACTTCACCATCGATTTTAATGCCTGAGTGTATGGAGGGAATTGGTGTGAAATTGCCAGTCCCATCTCCTTTTAAATATAGCCCGAAGCTTGCGTCGTAGCGTCCAACTTCCGGCCTTACGCTATATAAATTTCCTCCCAAGAGTATATCCTGCTTACCATCGCTGTCGAAATCGTGAACTTCAATGCCATACACAGGGGAAATTTGCGCCTCTCCCGGAAGCGGCTTTAGTACGAATTTTCCGTGTCCGTCATTTATTGCGACACTAGTTGAAAGTTCATAAGCATTCAACACAACCTGGTTTTTTAACTGCTCCGGAGTGAATATGTCTGTCAATGTCTGATTTTTATAACTTTCGTATTTCAGGTATTTTTTTTTCAATGGAGGTATCTGCGCCACGAGATCGTGTCTCAGCACCATAGGATAACTCTTTTCGCCAACGTACGTACAGACTATCTGTTCGATCGTACCGTTTTGGTCAAAGTCATTCACATACATACAAACAGGTTTGTCGGCGGTAGCCCGGAACCTTGAGTTCAATCCATGATTACCGATTACAAAGTCAATATCTCCGTCATTGTCTATATCAGCTGATTTGAGGCGATTCCACCACCCATTGCTCTTGCTCAATCCGGACTCATTTGTCTTATTAACAAATTGTCCATTCTCCTGAATAAAAATTGTTACCGGCATATATTCACCTGTCATCACCAGATCAACGTTACCATCTCCATTCACATCAGACCATGCGGCATCGGTGACCATACCAAGTCCCTTAAGCTCGGGTGCTATTTGTTTGGCAACATCTTTAAAAATTCCGTTGCCATCGTTGTTTAGCAAATAACTCGTGGCGGGAAGGCCATACAATAAGGAAACCACTCGGCCGCCTACAAACAGATCTTGATCTCCATCCTTATCATAATCTGCAGCGACAACGGTCGATGTACTCTCAAAATTGGCTGTCGGCAAAATTTGATCTGATTTGGTGAGATTGCCGCGGCCGTCGTTGATATAGAGCCGATCGACTAACGCAGTTGAAGTATTAGCATACTCATTTCCTCCGCTGCAGACATAAAGATCCAAGTCCTTATCACCATCGGCATCAAAAAAGACGCTACCTAAATCCTCGGATTCCTTATCGGCTTCAAACAACGTCTCATTTGTTCGCTTGAAAGTTCCTGATGTGGACTGAATGTAAAGAGCGCCGGGGCTACCTTTAGCACCTCCAACGTAGAAATCTTCCAGTCCGTCATTGTTAACGTCTCCTTTCGACATCCGGGGTCCTTCCGTGCTAAGCATATGATAGATGAGGTGATCACGGTCGAAGTCAACAAATGTGTTTTCATGATGCTTATAATCAACAACATCAATTTCCTTAAACAATAGGTGTGAACTTACATCGCCATCCAGTTGAGAGATTTCACTGTGAGAAACACCGTCCTTCTGATCAAGCGACAAAGTTTGATTAGTTGCAACACCCTTAATGATATTGGCTTTGCCATCAGGCCATTCAACCAGAACGTGATCAACAGTGTCGATGGAACCAAGTCCAACGTTTGGTCGAGGATCAACGGATGACTCGAAGCCGCGGATAGGCATCTGCTCAATGTAGAATGTTTTGTCTTCGTCTGTTATTGTGATCTTTGTACCGAATGCAAAAGTGTTTTTGCCAACTCCTTTTAACGAGAATTTGAGATAATGATTGTCGGGCAACATCGAGTTGGATTCGTTCCTGTACACGGTAGCCTGGCCATTAACATTATTTACGATAAGGTCGAGGTCACCGTCATTATCTAGATCGCCATACGCAGAGCCATTTGAAAAGTTGGGAGTACCCATTCCCCACTCCTTGGCCATGTCAACAAATCCTAGCTTACCTTTATTCTGAAAAGCGAAATCAGGGACAGGGGTTGACGGAATGTATTCTACCAATTTTTTATAATTAACCTTGTTGCCTGAAATGATAGTTTTTACAATTTCCTCGTTCGAGATATATTGAAGAAAGTCCTGGTTCGTTAAGTCCTGAAAAATTCCATTAGCAACAAAAATATCTTTGAGGCCGTCGTTGTCCATATCAAACATGAGCGCCCCCCAACTCCAGTCGGTCGCTTCCACTTGCGAAAAACGGCCAATTTCACTAAAGGTGCCATCGCCGTTATTCAACTGCAGCATGTTCCGCGTAAACTGATGGAAGTAATCGTTCCCAACATTGTATTGGTAACGGTCCCAATTTTCGAACGTGGTAACTGTTTTAATTCGTTCGTTGTCCTTTGGTAGCATCTCCGTGACAAAAATGTCGGGATACGTATCGTTGTTGATGTCGGCAAGATCGGCCCCCATAGAAGCACCGCTTATGGACCTCATTTGTTCAGGAAGACATTCCTTAAACGTACCATTTTTGTTGTTGATGTATAAGTAGTCCCGCTCAAAAAAATCGTTCGAGACGTAGATATCCTGCCACCCATCCTTGTTAATATCTCCAACTGTTACACCAAGCCCGAATGCGATAACGCTGCCAAAGATCCCAGCTTCCTCACTAACATCTACAAAGTGATTCTCATCATTCCGAAGCAGCTTGTGTCCGCCAAGGGGATCTCTTTTTGGTCGTTCATTCTTGCGCAGGTTAAAGCTGCCGATAGCCTGATAGGAGTTATTTAAAATATAGAGGTCAAGGTCTCCGTCATTGTCATAATCAAAAAATGCAGCGTGTGTGGTATACCCGCGGTCAGCCACGCCATATTCCTCGGCTTTTTCGGTGAAGGTCAGGTCTCCGTTGTTGATAAAGAGCTCGTTTTGTTTGTTATCACCCTTGATGTCGCCAGAATTGCAGACATAGATATCGACAAAACCGTCGCCATTGACATCGGCCAAGCTTACGCCGGTCGACCAAGCCTTAGTTCCTTCTACGCCGGCTTTCTCCGTGATATCTTCAAACTGAAAATTGCCTTTGTTTAGATAGAGTTTGTTTGATGCCGTATTTCCATTTAGGTAAACGTCAACCAGGCCGTCGTTATTGATATCGGCAAAACCAACACCCCCGCCGTTGTAAAAATTTCTGTAAGTATAGATATTGAATTCCTCATCGAAGGGAAGGTTGTTTGCGAAGGTAATACCAGACTGTCCTGAGCTAATCTCCGTGAATAAAGTCTTTTCCTTTTCCGGTTTGTCAGAAGAACACCCTATAGAGGTCAATGCCAATAGGCAACAAAAAAAATAACCGAAATGAATGTCGGTCTTGCTATTGACGGTCATCTTTAACTGCTTCAGTTTCGGTATTAGTACCTTTTTCTTTTTCCTCCTTGATCTGCTTTTCCACACGAAGGTCGGTAAATACTGCCTGTACGTATTGATCGTCTCTCTTAAAAAGGTTGATTCGCCTTTTTCCGTCCATTCTATAGTAAACCGTACCCATTGTCTTATGCTCAAGAGATTTAAAGTCGTCGCCGTACCACCGCTTAAATAGCGAAAGTACATCGTTAACTAGCGAGTCGGCGCCAAGTTGCTTGTTCCACGGAGCCCAAGCCTCATAGGTAAATGTAACAGGCATTTCGTAAACCTTTTCCGCATGGAATGAAGGATAGAACCGCATCATCACCGGTTGTTTCATACCTTCCACGATTCGGTATTCCACACTTTGATTGGTGGGACCATGTGTGAATTTCTTCTCCTTGTTCATCTGCCAGCAGTAGTCATAAAATTCCTTTTGTCCCATCCCAAGATAGATACCCAGAAAAAGTGAATCATATGATGCTTTGTTTTCACCTTTAAGTCCTCCACATGAATAGCACACTATTCCCAGAACAATAATTTTACATAACCAAAGTACTCTTTTCATTTTCCTATTCATTTTTTCTCACTCGATCATAAATTAAACCAACTGGATAGTCATTATTGCGCCCGACTATCACCAGTTCCTTGTTCCCGGCCCGCACGTTCTTTAGCGATCGTATCTCACCTTTGACAAATACTCCGGACTCTCCGGATTTTAAAGCCTCAAAGCTACCTTTTCCATTACCCTTAAGCAAAAGTCCGTAGCTCGCATCGTAGATTCCCGTTTCGGGTTTTGCGCGGTAAAGATTGCCACCCATTACCACATCCAAATGGCCGTCCTGGTCAAAGTCAGTTGCCAACATAGCATAAACCGGTGAAAACTGCGCCACGGTAGGTAATTGCTTTCTGGTAAATCCAGTGCCGCTGGCATTTATCCACAGGGATGTTTCGAGGTTCGCGGCTGACAGAACGACAGCATGTTCCAATTGCTCTTTTGAGAATATATCGTTAATGGTTTGCTCACTATAATTTTTGTAATGAAGATACTTTCGCTTCAGCGCTGGAAGCTGAGACAACAAGTCGTGACGTAACACCATGGAGTACGACTTTCCATCTTGATATTGTGTAATGACCTGTTCAACTTCACCATTTTGATCGAAATCATTGACATATAAATTTATTGGTTCCGAAACGGTTGCCTTAAACCGAGAGTTAGTTCCATGATTTCCGGCGATAAAATCTTCAAAGCCATCTTCGTTGAAGTCGCCGAGGGTAATGCTGTGATACCAACCGTTGGTTTTGTCGAGCCCGTATTTGATCGTTTCATTCACAAATTTATCTCCATTGTTTATAAACAACGACAACGGCATCCACTCACCAGCGACGAGCAGATCCGCTCGCTTATCGTGATTCACATCCAGCCATTTTGCATCTGTTATTAATCCGATCTCTGTAAGCTCCGATGCCAGACGTTTTGTTACATCAGTAAAGACGCCTTTACCATCATTTTGAAGAATGTAACCATTAGCAGGAACACCGTACAAGAACGGAATGACCCTTGCTCCAACAAAAAGGTCCAGATCGCCATCGTTATCGAAGTCAGCCGCTTCTACAGTCGATGTACTTTCAAAACGGCCCGCCGGCAATATCTGACGACTTCGCTCCCATTTCAGATTTCCTTTATTAAAATACAATCTGTCGCGAAGTGCGGACGAATTAGAAGAAAACTCATATCCTCCACTTGTCACGTAGAGATCAGTCCTTCCATCGGAATCGGCGTCGAAAAAAATACAATCAGTATCTTCCGATTCTTTGTCCTCGCCAAATGCCGCAATTGGAGTCGATTTAAATTGGCCGTTTAGGCCTTGGATATACAATGCCCCCGACTGATCTTTTGCTCCACCAATATAGAAATCTTCCTTGCCATCGTTGTTGACATCGCCCGTACAGAGACACGGCCCTTCGTTAGAGATCATGTTGAATAGCAATCGGTCTCTGTCAAAGTCTACGAAGTCATTTTCTCGATGGACAAAGTCGACACCAGGTATTCTTGAAGATCCGGAAGCAAATACCGTTTTACGTTTAACTTCTTTTGAAGGAGCAGGAACACTTACTGCATCTTTTTGATAGAGGTCCAAAGACTGGTTAGTTTTAACCGAATGAGACATACTTATCTTGTCATCCGGCCAACGAACGATCAGCGAATCTAAAGTACGCAATGTATCAAGTCCAAAGTGCAGCCGGTAGTCGACTGAAGACATAAAACCTCTCATGGGCGACAGTTCCTGGTAATAGGTCTGACCATTTGCTTTAATGATCACCTTTGACCCAATTGCAAAAGCATTAGTGGAGTCGCCATGAAGATGAACCGTTAAATAGTTACGTTCAGGATGAAGTGCACGTGACCGATTTTCGTACACATAAACTGGCATGTTCACGTTGCTTACTACGAGGTCGACGTCGCCGTCATTGTCAAGATCTCCGTATGCAGATCCATTTGAATGAGAGGCTTCTCCGAGTCCCCAATCGACCGCCTTGTTGGTGAATGTAAGATCACCATTGTTGTGAAATGCGTAGTTAGGAATTCGGTTAGAAGGAATAGAATCAATCAATTGCTTAATACCATTGTTACGAGCCTTCAGTATCTCGCGCACCGCAGCCTGATCTGCTACAAAATTTATGTAATCCTGGTTAATGAGATCTTTATAAATGCCATTTGCCACAAAGATATCTTTGAAGCCGTCATTGTCCATGTCGAAGATCAAGGCTCCCCAACTCCAATCGGTAGCGTGAACTCCGGCGAATCTGGATATTTCACTAAAACTTCCATTGCCATTGTTGAGTTGAAGTACATTTCGACCGAATTGCCGGTAATAACCGTTTCTAATATTCAGCTGATACTTTTGCCAGTTTTCAAACTGACCAGTGGTCTTCAGCCTATGATCAGATTCCGGTAACATTTCTGTGACGAATATCTCAGGGTACCCGTCATTGTTGATGTCCGCCATGTCTGCACCCATAGAACCCAGGCTGATCTCTCTCATGTAGTCTTCCAGCGATTCCTTAAAACTCCCATTGCGTTGATTGATGTATAGATAATCCTTTTCAAAAAAATCGTTAGACACATAAATATCAGGCCAGCCATCCTGATTTACATCTCCAATAGTTACGCCGAGTCCAAAACCGATAGCGCTGGAATAAATCCCCGCTGCTGCGCTTACATCCTGGAACTTTCCGTTATCATTCTTCAGGAGCTTGTTTCCACCTAATTTGTCTGGAGTATTACGTTGGTCTTTAATAAGGTCATAACCTCCAACGGATCGGATAGAATTGTTCAGAAGGTAACAATCAAGATCGCCGTCTCTGTCGTAATCAAAAAAAGCAGCATGGATAGACAAGCCAATAAAATCGAGACCGTATTGGCTGGCTCGCTCAGTAAAAGTGAGATCTCCATTGTTAACAAATAGCTCGTTGTTCCGTCGATTTCCTCCTGGTGGACCTGACTTGCAGATGTAAATATCGAGAAGGCCGTCAGCGTTGATATCGACGAGACTTATTCCGGTAGTCCAAAGCCCTTCCCCTCCGATTCCGCTTGATGCCGTAATATCTTCGAATGAGAGACTGCCTTTATTCAAAAAGAGCTTGTTTGAAACAAGATTTCCGGCAAAAAAAACATCTTGTAAACCGTCGTTATTAAAATCCCCCAATGCAACTCCCCCGCCATTGTAAAAATTGCGAAACGTATAAACGTTCAGTTCATCCGTATAATCAAGCTTATTCTCAAAGTCGATTCCTGTGACCGACGGATCAAGCAATCTAAAGAGGGAAGTTTCTTTGTTCTTATTTGATGTTTCTTTGTTTTCATCACATCCGACAAAGGCGAGACATCCGACGAAAAGAATAACTATCTCCTTTCTACGCATTGCAACTTCCCTGATGAAACTTAACATGCTTCGGTTCAAAAGTAAAAAAAGCAAATAGCATTGCGCTACCTGCTTTTTATTTTTTTAGTTTAATTCAAGCTTATCCACCTGCTCCAGGATAACCAGGGTTCTGCCCTAACTTGGCGCCGGCGTCTCGCTGTACTTTAGGTATAGGGAACAGCTGGTAGTGAGCATCGCTAACATCTTTTTCCCACCATGCATCGTCGAATTTTCCGAAGCGGATCAGATCCTGACGACGTACCATTTCAGCATACATTTCTCTTCCACGCTCAGCAAGTAAGTTCTCTTCTGTAAGAGCACCAAAAGGATCCACCCCTGCGCGGTCGCGAATATTGTTAACTAACACCAGTGCTTCTGCAGTTTGACCAAGTCTAAACTTCGCTTCCGCAAGGGAAAGAATAATGTCAGCCAAGCGGAACACAACAAAGTCGTTGCTCATGTTTGCTGTTCCACCCATCTCGTACTCGTATTTTCCGATACGGGCACCACCTTGACGCCATGAGCTCGGATAGATCTCATTGATCTCAGGAGTAAATGTGATCGGGGCGCCATCAGGATCGCTTACGTCAAAAGCTGGGTCAACAGCTCTCGTACCGTCCGGCTTGAACTGAGGGCCAACAATGAAGTTCGATAACCTTGAATCCTGTGTTCCTACGGAAGGAGTCAATGCTGTTCCTTTCCAAACCGGGCCCTGAGGTCCTGGGTTCTTCACAGGATCTAGGTAAGAGTTGTAGAACTCTTCAACAGTAGCATAACCGTTCCATGGCTGATCAGTAAAATTGTATACTGTCTGGCTGGCGTAGTGAAGCGTCATCATTGGCCAATTGAATCCCCCAGCGAAAACTTTGTCATAAGGGAATACAAAGATGTTTTCATTGGAGCCTCCGTTAGAGATCCCAAAGTTCGCAGCATAATTTCCTGAAAGGCTGAAAGGACCGTCATCGATTATTTCCTGCGCAGCTGCAGCAGCTTCAGTCCATTTCGCAGCTCCGGTATAAACCTGAGCATTCAAATAGAGCTTAGTCTTGATGGCAAGGGCCACCCAGCGCGTCATCCTGCCATAAGTACTTGCATCTTTTGCAGTCGGAAGGTCGTCTATCACTGCATTAATTTCACTTTCAACGAAGTTGTAAACTTCCAGCCTCGTCTTATTTGCAGGAGGCTCCTGATCGGTAAAGTCGGTTACAATGGGTACGTTTCCAAAACCATCCAGCAACCAATAATACCACAACGCACGGATTGCACGCAATTCTGAAATAAATGCATCAGCTTCGGGAGTTCCGAGTTGTTCGATCGTATAGATCAGACGATTTGTGGTATTGATACCCCCATAGCACTGTATCCAATAGCCGTTGAAGAAGGAGTTATCAATGGAAAATTCGTGCGCATGCAACTGAAGCAATACACCACCGTCATACCAGTCACCACCTTTTGTAGTGATCACCAACTCGTCTGAGGCAAGCTCCTGCGTCGACCACATATTACCATGGTTACCCAGTCCTTGGAACGACGTGTATGCCTGACCCAGAGCGGCAATAAATTCTTCATCGGTCTTGAAAAAGTTGTCAGCTGTTACATCGCTATACAACTCTTCGTCAAGATTTGTGCACGAAAGCGTAAAGGCACTAATCCCTATTACCGTTATCCAAAATTTATTAAACACTGATTTTTTATTTTGATAATCAACTTAATTATCGGAAGCTCAGGCTGACGCCATACGTAATCGTGCGTGTTGTGAAGTGCGTATTTCTACGCTCAACCCTGGTTGCAAGCCCGTGTCAGGCTCCGGTTTCAAAAATAAAAAAAGCAAATAGCATTACGCTACCTGCTTTTTTTATTTTTCAGTTTACATCAAGCTTATCCGCCTGCTCCAGGATAACCTGGATTCTGGACTAGCTTGGCGTTAGCATCGCGCTGTTGTTTTGGTATGGGGAACAACTGGAAGCTAGGAGCGCTTGCAGGCTTTGCCCATCGT
>Ga0075418_10003476_pt1 | contig 17985 bp, 20 predicted proteins | sample SoiMetdeltSBSDD2_FD_81776 | JGI IMG/M metagenome (GOLD analysis project Ga0075418, IMG submission 81776) | Bulk soil microbial communities from a Populus tree surrounding site in Tennessee, USA - Soil MetaG P. deltoides SBSDD2 | ecosystem: Environmental > Terrestrial > Soil > Tree plantation... | reverse complement strand
ATGTGGCGGCCCACGGTCTCGCTCGCCGAGGCGAGCGGCTGCAGGTCGGGCTGGCGCGCCGCATTGATCGGCGTCGGCACCGCGACGATGATGTAGTCGGCCTTCTCGAGCTCGGCCGCGGACGTGGTCGGATGCCAGTGCCGCGCCTGGATGAGCTCGGCGGTCGACACCTCGCCGGTCACGTCGACCAGATGGCGCAGGTTTTCGACGCGGCGCTTGGAAAGGTCGTAGCCGATCGTCGGTCGCCGCTTGCCGAACTCCACCGCGACCGGCAGGCCGACATAGCCGAGGCCGACGACCGCGACGGTACCGAGCCGCGAAGGCGTCTCGCCGGCCTTTTCGTGTTTCTCAAGAACCTCAGACATTGGCCACCTTGCGCATTTCCGGTTGCGACAGGTTTTCGATGTACCAGTCCATGGTGTTCTCGAGGCCATCCATGAGCCGCACGCTCGGCTCGTAGCCGAGGAGGCTGCGCGCTTTGCCGATGTCGGCCTTGGAAAGCAGCATGTCGCCGCGCCGCGGCTCGCGATGCATCGCGCGCACGTTCTTCAGGTGCGGCATGCGCTTTCCGAGCACGCTGCGGATCACCTCGAAGAGCTCGTTGAGCGAGGTCATCTCGCCGTGCGCGACGTTGTAGGCCTGATTGACCGCGGCCCTGTCTTCGGTCATGGCGGCGCGCAGGTTCATCTGCACCACGTTGTCGACATGGCAGAAGTCGCGCGCGCAGCTGCCGTCGCCGTTGATATACGCGTTCTGGCCGCGCAGCAGCGCGCCGATCCACGCCGGAATCACCGAGGCATAGGGACCGTCGGGGTCCTGGCGCGGCCCGAACACGTTGAAGTAGCGAAGTCCCACCCACTCCATGCCGTAGCAGGTGTTGAACACCTGGGCATACAGCTCGTTGATGTGCTTGGAAAGCCCGTAGGGCGAGGCCGCGCGGCCGAGACGCTCCTCGACCTTGGGCAGCACCGGATCATCGCCGAACACCGCGCTCGAGCTCGCGAACACGAGGCGCGGAATGCCCGCGTCGCGCGTCGCCACGAGCATGTTGAGGAAGCCGTTCACGTTGTTGTCGTGCGTGGTGAGCGGCCGGTCGATCGAGCGCGGCACGCTGCCGAGCGCGGCCTGGTGGAGCACGAGGTCGACGCCCTTCACCGCCTCGCGGCAGGCGTCCAGGGAGCGGATGTCGCCCTCGATGAGGCGCATGCCTGAAATGACGTTCGCGCGCTTGCCGGTGGAGAAATTGTCCAGACCGACGACGTTCTGCCCGAGCTCGAGCAGCTCGGCAGCGAGGTTCGAGCCGATGAAGCCGGCCGCGCCGGTGACAAGCCAGGTGCGCTTGCGCGACCTAATGCGCGCTCGCAGGTCTGCGTAGGTTTCCACGTTTGCTCCTTGCAATCAGTAGTTCCTGTAATCCGTTCTCGTAGCGCTCGATCATCGCGCGCTCGGAGAAGCGCGCCTCGACGTCCTGGCGGGCGCGCGCGCCCATGGCGGCGCGCGCGGGCGCGTCGGCGAGCGCGGCGATGCGTTCGGCGAAAGCCTCGATATCGCCGTTCGGGAAGAGAAAGCCGTTGGTGCCCGGCTCGATCATCTCGGCGGCGCCGCCCAGCGCGGCGTGCACCACCGGGCGGCCGAGCGCGAGCGCCTCGAGCGCCGCGAGCGAGAATGTCTCGGTCGTGCTGCAGAGCGCCATCGCGTCACAGGCGAGGACGAGCGGACGCACGTCCTGCTGGAAGCCGGTGACGAGCAGCTCGCGCGCGAAGCCGAGCCGCGCCGCATGGGCTTCGATTGCCGCGCGCATCGGCCCGTCGCCGATGAAAAGCGCGCGCGCGGCGACGCCGCGGCGGCGCGCGAGCGCGCAGGCGTCGAGCAACGCGAGCGGGTTCTTCTCGGGGCGCAGCACCGCGGAAAGGCCGATTACGACGTCGTCGTCGGCGAAGCCGAGCACGCGCCGCAGGCGTGCGCGCTGCGTATCGTCGGGCCGGAAGTGCTCGGTGTCGACGCCGTTGTGGATGACCTCGGTGCGCCGCGCGCTGAGCTGGCGCCGGCGCCAGTAGCGCGCTTGCGCCTCGCACACGAAGACGAGCCAGTCGGCGCTCCAGAAAAGCGGCCGGTAGTACAGCATCTGCATGCGGCGCTTGAGCGTATGCGGCACCGTGCTGTGGAAGGTCACCACGAGCTTCGCGCTCGAGCGGCGCGTCGCGAGCCAACCATAGAAAAGCGCGTACTCGTTCGCCGCAATCACGTGCGTGGGCTCGACCGATCTCACCAGGGCGCCGAGCCGCTTGAGCGCCTCCAGGTCGAGGTACTTGCGCGCGCCGATGCAGTTCGCGCTGGCGATGCCGCGCAGGCGCGAAAGCTGGGTCGAGTCGTTCTTCACGTAGGCGAAGTGGCACTCGTGGCCGCGCTCGGCGAGGCGGTTGGCGAGCGTGACCGCGTGGCGCTCGGCGCCGCCGTGCACCAGCGACTGCGTGAGAAAGAGGAGCCTCATCGCAGAAACTTCTTCCAGTTCAGGGCGGCGTAGGCCGCGCCGAGGATCGCCGAGCCCGCCACCACGCGCAGGAATGCGTTGCTCTCCGGCGCGGCGAACCAGGCGAGCGCGCCGGCGATGAGCGTCGTGCCGAGCGCCCAGGCGAGCGCGCGCCAATCCTGCACGCGCGCGAGCGGCACCGAGGTCAGGCGCGAGATGCGCCTGAGCATGAACGCCCGGTCGAGATAGAGCGCGAGCACGCTGCCGAAAGCAGCGCCGGTCAGGCCGATCCAATGCGCGCCGCCGAAGCTCACCGCGACCGAGACCGCGAGCGTCGCGGCGGTCATGCGCATCGCGAACGCACCCTGCTTGAGAAGCTGGACGATCGAGCCGATCTCGATCACCGAGGCGATCATGCCGATGATGTAGACGCGCATCGCCGGCACGGCCTCGAGGAAGGCGTCGGTGTAGACGATGCCGACGATCTCCTCGGCGAACACGAATGCCGCGGCGAGCAGCGGAAAGAGCGCCGTGGCGACCATGACGTTCGCGCGACGGTTCAAGCGCAGCATGCCGTTCAGGTCGCCCGCAGCCTGCAGCCGGCTCATGGTGGGCATGAAGGCCTCCATCACCGAGTGCCGGAAGAGGTGCACCACGTGGTGCACGATCCAGGCGATCGAGAACGCGGCGAAGCTCTGCAGCGCGAACAGGCTGGCGGCCACCCACTGGTCGGCCTGGCCGCGCAGCGAGAACAGCATGTTCGACAAGCCGAACGGCGCGGCGTGCCTGAAATGCTCGGAGAATGCCGCGCGCCCGAACCAGGGCCGCCCGAGCCCGTGATGCCGGTGCACGTAGTAGAAAAGCAGCGCGAGCTTCACGGCGACCACCGCGATCAGGAGCCAGAGGACAACCGTGAGGTCGCCGGTCAGCCAGGCGCCGGCCCCGACCACCAGCGCGCGCAGCACCGCGACCGTGAGCGTGGCATAGCCTTGCCAGCGTATGCGCTCATCGATGGTGGGCAGCATCTCGAGGAGGTACGAAGCGATCCAGAGCACGATGAACGCCGGCACGAGCAGGCCGTAGGGCTCGAGCGGCCGCATCGCCGCCGGCAGCAGCGGATTCCACGGGCTCGCGGCGAGCCCGCAGATCAGCCCCGACAGCGCGAGGTACACCATGGTGTTGTGGACGTACACGCGCTTGCGCGCCGGCTCGCTGCGCGGCACGAAGTAATAGAGCGACCCGCACATGTTGAGCGTGGCCACCGTCATGAGCGTGCCGACGGCGAGCCAGATCAGCCGGTATTCGCCGAACGTGGCCGCGTCGAGGCAGCGCACCAGCAGAATCGGCAGCAGGAACTGAAGCGCCTGGTCGAACGCCTTCACCACGCCGAGCGAGAAGGCGCGGCGCTTGAGCCTCGAGAGCGAGATGGCCTTCGCCGCGGTATTCACGCGAGCACTCCCCGGAACACGCTTTCGTAGCGCCGCATCACTTCGGCGCTCGAATGCGTGCGGTTGAAATAGTCCCGGCAGGCTTCGCCGACGCCCGGGTTCTGCAGGCAGAACTCCACCTCGCGCGCGAGCGCATCGATCGACACGGCGACGCGGTGCACCGGCGCGCCCACGTCGACGGTCGCGACCGTCGGCACGCCGCGCGCCCACGCCTGCATGAACGTGTTCGGCATGCCTTCGTACTCCGAGGTATTGACCAGCACGCGCGCGCGGTCGAACCACGGCTCGGCTTCGTGAACCGGCAGGAAGCCCTTGAACTCGACGTTGGCAAGGCGCGCCGCGCGCGCGCGCATCGCCTCGTACAACGTGCCGTTCGCGCTCGGTCCGCCGATCATGACGAAGCGCCGCTGCGGCAGCCGCGCGGCGAGGTCGAGGAAGAGCTCCGGGCGCTTGCCCTCGCGCAGCGTGCCGACCCAGAGCACGATGTCGCGCGAGCCGGCCTGGGCGGCGCTCGCCGGCGGCACATAACAGCTCGGAATGACGATCGCCTCGCGCCCGTATGTCGCCAGGCAGCTCGCGCGCTGCGTCTCGTTCTGCGCGACGATGGCGCCGGCGCGTTCGATGCCGCGCCGGTAAAGCCAGCGGTCCCGGGCGAGCGCGATCTGGCCGCCCATATCCGGCTCGAAGTCCTTGTCGGAGGCGCCGGCGAAAACGAGGCCCTTGCCGTGCCGCCGGCAGAACTCGGCCAGCACGCCGAGCCACATGGCCGCGGTGCGAAAGTAGTAGATGTCGGCGTTCGCCGCCTTAAGCGCGCGCCACATCGACGTCAGGCGCGGGTGCACGAAGCGCACGACCGGCATGCCGGCGTTCCTGGCGAAGATGCGGTGCACCTCCACGCCGTCGACGCGCGCGAGCGCCGGCTGCCCGAAATCGTGGCAGAGCATCGAGACGCGGTTGCCCTTAGCGGCGAACAGGCGCGCGAGGATCGCCTGCTGCACGTCGGCGCCGCCCGCGAGCGGAATGTTGGGATCGTGCGCCAGCACCGGCCAGGCGGTCGGCGCCACAAAGCAGAGGGAGAGCACTCGTCAGTTGGCGGGCTTGCGCGCCAGCATCCCGTACATCATGCCGATCGCGATCCAAAGCAGGCTGAACTCCATTTCCGGTCGCAGGCTCGATCCGGTCCATGCGGTGACGAGCAGCACCACGAGCGCGGCGGCGCCACCCTGGAAGAGCGCACGCATCTCCGGGCTGAGGTAGGCGTTGGCGCCGAGCGCGCGGAAATTGCGCCACACATGCCAGTAGAAGGCGAGCAGCAGCGCCAGGCCGACGAAGCCCATGTCGAGCACCGCCTCGAGGTAGGCGTTGTGGGCGTGCGCAACGAGCAGCATCATCCCGTTCCACAGCGGGTCGGACCACATCACCGAGCCGATGCCGTTGCCCCAGATCGGGCTCTTCAGGGTTTCCGGAAGAAGCGGCGCCCAGATGCCCTCGATACGGCCCGCGCTCACCACGTTCATATCGCCGGAATCGAAGCCCATGGTGATGCGGTCGTAGACCGGCTCGGGCGCGAGCAGCAGGACGAAGATCGCGGCGATGAGCGCGAGCGTGAGCGTCTTGGCGTTGAACTTCCACAGGAGAAAAAGGCCGCTCGCGATCAGCGCACCGAGAAAGCCGCCGCGCGAGAAGGTGAGTACCAGCGCGATGCCGGCGATGCCGAGCGTGACGAAAAGGACGGTCTTCAGGACCGCGTTCTTCGTCTCCCACCACACGAAGAGCAGCAGCGCGTAGGCTACGGCGAACAGCCGGCCGAGGTCGTTCGGGTGCAGGCCGAGCTCGTCGTAATAGTCGGCGTCGCGCCCGCTCACGCTCGCGAGCGCGCCCAGGCGCACGCCGGCGGAGGCGAGAACCGCCAGCTCGAGCAGCGCGATCACCCAGACCGCTGCGATGATGGCGCCGATGAAGCGCTCGGGGCGCTGCGCGCGCGCCACGGCGGCAGCGACCAGCATCGCGGTCGCCACGATGAGCAGCGGCCGGATCGCCATGTCGCGGAAGTAGCCGAACGCGCTCGTGAAGCTCAGCGTCTCGCGCTCGAAAAACGAAGGAAAGATGCGCTCGAAGTTCGGCATGCCGATCAGGCCGGCGATCAGGATCGGCACGACGTAGAGCCAGACGAGCGGCGCCGGCACGAGCACCGCGAGGCGCCCGCGCAGCGCGTAAGACACCAGCGTCGCGAGCACCAGGATATTGAAGGGGTTCAACGCCGGTATCCCGAACATGCTGTGCGGGAAGAAGTTGGTCTGCGAAATCGGCAGCACCAGGGTGAGCGCCACGGCGCCGATGCGGAAGTCGAGCAGGATCGCCGCGGCGAGGATGAGCGACAGCGTGATATAGAACGCGCCGGTCTCGCCGAAGGCGATCGCCACGCCGCTCGCCGCGCCGAAGGCCACCAGGCCGACGGCGGCGAGGATCCAGATATAACTCGCGCCCGCGCCTTCGCTGCGGGCTAGCGTTGACTGAGCTGCGGCCACGGCTTCTCCTTGTTGGAATCAGGAGCCTTGGAGGCGATGGCGCTCGCCGCCCCGATGAGCAGCGCCAGGGCGGCGAGCAGGAGCTTCCGCTTCTTCATTGCTGCGCTTCGGCTCCTCAATAGGCGTTCATCAGGCTGCCGATCACGCGGGCGCTCGCGTCCGAAAGGTCGCGCATGGCGCGCTCGGTGTCTGCGAGGCGCGTCACATCCTTGCGCGAGATGAGCAGCGCGTCGCCGGCGCGGAACGTGATCGCCGTGGCATCGGAGTACTCGGTAACCGGCGGGGTGTCGATGAGAATCACGTCGTATTCCGCCTGCGCCTTGGCGAGCAGCGCCGCGAAGCTGCCGCGCGACAGAAGCTCGAGCGGGTTCGGCGGCAGCGGCCCGGCCGGCATCACGGCGAGTCCGGTGAGGCCTGCGACCGGCGCCGCGGCCGAAAGGTCCGAGCGCCCCGAGAGCGCGCTGGACAGGCCGAAGCGATCGGAGATGTTGAAGATCGCCTGCTGGCGCGGTGCACGGAAATCGGCGTCGACGAGCAGCGTGCGGTGGCCGAGCTGGGAGAACACCACCGCGAGGTTCGCGGCGATGAAGCTGCGCCCCTCGCGCGCGCACGGGCTGGTAATGGCGAGCGTGCGCCGTCCGGCGCCCGGGTTGAACCAGCGGATGAGAAGCTGCGTGCGTACGGCGCGCAACTCCTCCGCCACCGGGTGGAAAGGATCCCACGCGGCGATCAGCTCCCTCGACACGCCTTCCGGGCCCGAGACGAGGTAGGGGAACTCGTACTGCTTGGCGAGCGCCTGCTTCAGGTCCGCGTCGGTGATCAGGTTCAGCTCGATCGCCGCCTCGCCGAAGCGCCAGCCGAGCTCGCGCTGGCGCCGCAGCACCTGCTCGGCGTCCGCCGAGGAAAGCTTGCCGTCGTCGATCAGGATGGCGCCGATATGGCGCCCGGTGCTCATCGAATGCATTGAGGAGCCGCCGTCGATGGGCAGTACGTTGTCAGTCGGTTGTACGAGCATGTGGGTCACCGGGGTTGCGGAAGCGCACGGGCAGTGCTGTTTGGAGCCGGGAGCAGCCGACCGCCCACGGGCTGCCACCGGGAAAGCCGGCCGAGCGACGGCACGGCGAGACGCGTTTCGAGGTCGGCGCGGGTGCGAACGCGGCGATCCATGGATTCGAGCACGAACACCACCGCAGCGGCGAGCATGGCGCCGATCAGCACCGCGAGGCCGCTGATCAGGCCGACTTTCGGCTGCGCCGGCGTGATCGGCTCCACCGCCGGGGTGAGCAGCGCCACGTTGGTGCTCTTCGCCGAGCTCTCGATCTTGTTCGTCATGTAGCGCGCGAGCACTGCGTCGTAGGAGCGCTGGGCGTTATCCACGTCGCGCATCATCGCGGAGAGCTCGATGCGCGCGTCCTTCATGCTGATCACGCGGTCGTTCTGCGCCTGCAGCGCGGTCTTGAGCTCCTCCTCGCGCTTCTTCGCCTGCTGCACCGCGTTGCCGAGGCCGGCGACCAGCTTCTTCACTTCGTGCGCGATCTTGTCGTTGATCGCCTGGATCTCGGCCTTGGTGCGAAGGTACTGCGGGTGGTTCTCGCCGAGCACCGTGCCTTCCTGGTCCAGGCGCTGCTCGACGCGCGCGAGGTCGAGCTTGAGGCTGCCGATATGACCGCTCGACAGCACTTCGGGCAGCGCGTCGATGTCGATGCCGTTCTGCACTAGCTCGAGCGCCTGCTTGTGCTTCGCGATCGCCTCATAGGTCGCGTTGCGCGCGGTCGAGTACTGGCCCGACAGCGTGTCGAGACGGGCGACCTCGATGTCGGAGCGTTCTTCCGTCGAGGTAATGCCCTTCGCCTTCTGGAAGCCCGCCACCTTGGTTTGCGCCTCCGTGAGCTGGGCGCGCATGCTCTTCAGCTGCCCTTCGAACCAGCTCGCGGCTTCGCGCGTGGGCTCGGTGCGCAGCGAAAGCGCCGTGTCGAGATAGGCCTTGGCGAAGCCGTTGGCCACGGCGGTCGCGTGCTTCGGATCGCTGGAAGAGAACTGGACGTTGAGCACGTTGCCCGCGACCACATCGACGCGCAGCTTGTCGATGAGGCCGGTCGCGAGCCAATCCTCGATCGGGATCGCGCCCCCGGTGGCCTGCTCCCAGGCCTCGCGCACGCCCGGCTTGGCGGCGAGCTTGAGATCGCGCACCACCTGGCCGGCGACGCGTCCGGAGCGGATGAGCTCCATCTGGGTCGTGAGGTAGCCCCGGTCGCGCAGCAGGCGCCCCGGCGTCATCTGCTGCTCGTCGCGCACGTCCATGAGCAGCGTCGCATTGGCGACGTACTTCTTGGGCACGACGAGCGCCACGGCGACCGCGGTCATGATCACCGCGGCGAGCGTGATGGCGAACGCCTTGCGGCGCGCGCGCAGTGCAATGAGAAATTCGCTGAAGTTCATGGTTCTCCGATCTCCCTAGAACAGGGCTTCTCTTACGAAGATGACGTCGTCGGCCTTGACGCGGTCCTGCAGCTTCGCGTCGGTCTCGACGTATTTGCCGTTGCCGCTCGGACGGCGCAGCTTCAGGCGCCGCTCGCTGCCGCGCGTCGTGATGCCGCCGCCCGCTGCGATCGCCTGCATCACCGTCATGTCGGGGACGAGGGGATAGGCGCCGGCTCTGGTCACCTCGCCGTAGATGTAGACCACCGCGGCGCGGTCGACGTGGATCGTCTCGCCGCCCTTCAGTTCGAAGGGCTTGAGCACGTTCACCTTGTGCTCCTTGCCGTCGCGCAGCACGGTGACGATGTCGGAGCCGCCGGAGGCGATGCCGCCGGAGGCGGCGATCACATCGGCGAGCTGCGAGCTCGTCTCGTCGAGCGCGATGCGCCCGGGGCGTGCGACGTGCCCGAGCACCGAGACCTGCCGGCTGCGCAGCGTGGTGATCGAGACGCTGACCTGCGGGTTCTTCAGGATCTTGCCGTTCTTCAGGCTCTCGGCGATGGACTTCGCCGCCTCGGCCTGCGACAGCCCCGCCACCTTCACCTCGCCGACCAGCGGCATCGCGATCGTGCCGCGATCGTTAATGCGCGCCTCCGTGGTGAGATCGGGCTGCTGGAACACGGTGACACGCACCGCGTCGCCGACGCCGAGATTTTGCGTCTGCGCCCACGCGGCAAGTGCCGCGGTTAACAGGAAAATGCCTACGACTGTGCGTTTCATCAGTTTCCTCTCTTGAATTCACCCAGGTATTCGATGGTGGCCACTTCCCGCAGCCGCTTGACTTCGGCCGCCGCGGTCTCCAGCCGCTTGCGTCCCGCGAGGAACTGCTCGATGAGCGGCGCCGCCTGCTGCTCGGTGAGCGGCGCGGGTTCTGCGTGCACGAGCTGGATCACGGAGGCGCCGAGCGGCGTGGCGAACACGGCGATTTCGCCGGGCTTCATGCGCGCTAGCTGGGGCAGGTAGGCGAGCGGCAGCTGCTCGGCCGGCTGCGTGAGCGCGTCGGCGCTGTAGGAGGCGTTGCGCTGCCTGAGCCACGCGGCGACCTCGTCGAGGTCGCGGGCCTTGGCGGCTTCGGCGCGCAGCACGTCGATCATCTCGCCCGGCGCCGAGACCACGAGCTCGCGCAGCCGGTACATGCGGCGCTCGGCGAACAGCGCGGGATTGTGCTCATAGAAGGCGCGGATCTCGTCGCGCGTGGAGGCGCCGGCCGCCGCGCTCGCTGCCCGCTCGAGGTAAGCCTGGGCGAGCACCTGGCGGCGCGCGTTATCGATCGCGTGCATGACCTGGGGATCGCGGTCGAGCTTGTCGGCGAGCGCCTTCTGCACCAGGAGCTCGCGGTCAATCACCTTCTCGAGCGCCTGCGCCACCGCGCTGCCGGAGCCCGAGCGCAGCTCGCGGATCGAGATCTCGATGCCGTTCACCTTGGCGACGGGGTGCGCGGCAGGCCGGTCGGCCGCCGCCTGCTCGCAGCCCGCCGGAAACACGAATAGCAGCGAAAGTAGAACGCGGCGCATTACAGCGAATGGACCAGGCGCCGGTGCGCCACCCAGCCGGCGAACGCCACGGCGGCAATGACGAGCAGCCACTTGTCGGGCTCGCGCAGCTGCTTCACGGCGAAGCGCGGCTCGAGTTCGCGTGCCGGCGCGACCGCAACGCGGATCGCCGTGTCGCTCGCGCCGTCGAGCGCCGGCAGCCCGCCCATCGGGCCGGCGAGCGTCAGGCGGTAGACGTCGGCGAACGAGTACATCGACGGCTGCGCCGGCAGTGCAGCGTGCGTGCCGGAATGGAACGACGCCGGGTCGGTGGCGGCGGCGGCGCCGGCAAGTGCGAGGCCAATGAGAAGCGGTTTCATGGCGGACTCGAACATGCTAGAGGCGAGGTATTACGATGTGGACGCGCTGCCGGCGCTGCGCGATGCGCCGTGCGGACTAATGTCGGGCGCCGGCATCAGAAACGAAAAACCGGGCGCGGCGCCCGGTTTTTTCATTTGCGCGCGAAGCCGCTGTTACGGATTCAGAATGCGAAGCTCGAGCGCCTTGCCGATCGCCTGCGTGCGGTTCACGACGTTCAGCTTGCGCAAGATTTTCTGCACGTGATTCTTCACCGTGAGCGGGCTGATCTTGAGGATCGCGCCGATCTCGAAGTTGGACTTGCCGAGGTAGATCCACTTGAGGATGTCCAGCTCGCGCACCGTGAGCACGCTCTGGCCCGACGCCTTGTCCACCGAGGTCGCGCTGCGCGTGAGCTGCGTGCGCACCCATGCGGCGTGCAGCGACGGCGCGAGCAGCTGCGCGAGATAAACCTGGCGCGGGCCGACCGAGCCGGCGCGGCAGGCGAAGGTGAACAAGGTCAACGCGCGGCCGTCGGCGTCGTGCACGCCGTGCACGAGGAGCTGCGTCGCGCCGAGGCGCTCGAGCTCGCGCGTGAACGCACCGCTACCGAGCGCGGCGGCGCCAGTATCGATCGCAACCGGCTGATAGCGCTTCTCCTCCCAGCTCTTCAGCAGCGTGCTCGCCACCGCGGTGTCGCGCAGGAAAACATCCGAGAAGGTCGTCGGATCGGGCGTGGTCATCGAGAAGCCGTCGGCGCGGAACGCGGGCGGCTTGCCCAGGCAGAGCGTGCAGATCAGGAGCTCATGCCGGATCAGGCTTTGCAACAGTCCCTGCGTCCAGCTGAAGAAGTGCGCGCGCGCGTGCACACGCAGCGACGCGTCCAGGTTGAGCACGATCGACTCGATCTGCAAAAAATCCGTAGCCGCCGAGCGCGCGTCGCTGGTCTCGCCCGAGGCGGGCAGCGGCGTCGAGGCTAGCGGCACGGACTGCATCGGCGTTGGTGTGGAGCTTTCGGCTGTGGTCGTGAGTGGCATGGCAGGGGAATATAGTCCAGTAAGATGACGTGATCGTTCGTCCGGCTTAGCGGCAAAACGCTAGTCCGGTGAGCCTACAAAGGCGGGGGGCGCGCAACATCACGGCTGAACCCGCGGGCGCTAACCTGCGCGGGCTTTGCACGCAACGCACGACGCCCGCACGAGACTGTTTCGCATCCAGCCCGGCGCGGTGCCGCTGCTGCAGGCGGCGCTCGATTCGCTGGTGGCGATCGCGGTGCTGGCGGCGGCGGTCTCGGTGTTCGGCGCCGGCTTCGACGCCGCGTTCGTAATCCTGGCGCTTCTCGTGTTCGCGATGACCTTCCCCGGCGGTGTAGGAGCGGACAAGGCGCGCTCCCCCACCCCATCGGGTGATCTCATGCTCGAGATCGCGACCGGCTGGCTCGCCGTGGTCGGCCTGCTCGCGCTGCTCGGCTGGGCGACGCAGACCCTCGAAGCTTTCGACCAGCGCGTGCTGCTCGCCTGGGCGCTCGCCACGCCGGCGGCGATGTTCGCCGCGCACCGGCTGCTGCCGCTCGTGCTGCCGCGCGTGCTCGCCACGCAGGGCCTCGAGAAAGTCGCGGTCATCGCGGGCGCGAACGACCTCGGCCGGCGCCTTGCCGAGCGGCTCGCGGACCCGATGCTCGCCACGCGCTTCGCCGGCTACTTCGACGACCGCGCGGCGGGGCGCCTGCAGAGCCTGCCCGCGGCGCACAACCTCGGTGCTCTCTCGCGCCTCGCCGACTACGCGCGCTCGCATCGCGTCGACGTGATCTACATCGCGCTGCCGATGGCCTCGCAGCCGCGCATTCTCAAGCTGCTCGAGGATCTGCGCGACACCACGGCCTCGATCTACTTCGTGCCCGATATCTTCGTCTCGGACCTGATCCAGGCGCGCGTCGACTCGATCGGCGGGCTGCCGGTGGTCGCGGTGTGCGAGACGCCCTTCTACGGGTTCAACGGGTTCGCCAAGCGCCTGAGCGACATCGTGCTGGCAAGCCTGATCCTCGCGCTGATCGCGCCGCTCATGGCCGTGATCGCGGCGGGCGTGAAGCTGTCCTCGCCCGGCCCGGCGCTCTTCAAGCAGCGCCGCTACGGCGTCGACGGCCGCAAGATCGTGATCTACAAGTTCCGCACCATGACGGTGGCCGAGGACGGCGACGTCGTGCGCCAGGCCACGCGCAATGACAGCCGCGTGACGCGCTTCGGCGCGTTCCTGCGGCGCACGTCGCTCGACGAGCTGCCGCAATTCATCAACGTGCTGCAGGGTCGCATGAGCGTGGTCGGACCGCGACCGCACGCGGTCGCGCATAACGAGATGTACCGCAAGCTGATTCGCGGCTACATGATCCGCCACAAGGTACGCCCGGGCATCACCGGCCTCGCGCAGGTGAACGGCTACCGCGGCGAGACCGAGACGGTGGAGAAGATGAAGCTGCGCATCGAGCACGACCTCGCGTACCTGCGCAACTGGTCGCTGCTTCTCGACCTGCAGATCATCCTGAAAACCGTGGCCGTGGTGCTGGGCAACAAGAACGCCTATTGAGGAACCGCTATGTGTGGAATCGTCGCAGCCGTCGCCAAGCGCAACGTCGTCCCGATCCTGATCGAAGGGCTGCGGCGCCTGGAGTACCGCGGCTACGACTCGGCCGGGGTCGCGGTAATCAACGGCAGCCTGAAGCGCGTGCGCTCGTGCGGCCGGGTGGCGGAGTTGAAGCGCCTCACCGACGAGCAGCGCCTCGAGGGCACCATCGGCATCGGCCACACGCGCTGGGCGACGCACGGCGTGCCGTCGGAGAAAAACGCGCACCCGCATATCAGCGGCGGCATCTCGGTGGTGCATAACGGCATCATCGAGAACCACGAGGCGATCCGCGCGCAGCTGCGCGCCAAGGGCTACGAATTCACCTCGGACACCGACACCGAGGTGATCGCGCACCTCATCCATTCCTTCGACGGAAGAAACCTGTTCGATGCGGTGCAGGCGGCGTGCCGGCAACTGAAAGGCGCGTACGCGATCGCGGTCATCGCCGCGAACGACGCCGCGCGGCTCGTCGTCGCTCGCATGGGCGCGCCGCTGCTCCTCGGCCTGGGCGACGGCGAGAACTTCGCCGCCTCCGACAGCGGGGCGCTGCTGCAGGTGACGCGCAGCGTCGTGTACCTGGAGGATGGCGACTGCGCCGAGGTCACACCGGGCGCGGTGCGCATCGCCGACAGGCGCGGCCACATCGTCGAGCGGCCGCTGCACGTAAGCCAGCTCACCGCGGACGCGATCGACCTTGGCAGCTACCGGCATTACATGCAGAAGGAGATCTTCGAGCAGCCGGCCGCGGCCTACGCGACGCTGCAGGAGCGCTTCGGCTACCGCGCCGAACAGAAGTTGCGCTCCATCGACTCCGCGCTCATCCTCGCCTGCGGCACGAGCTACCATGCGGGCCTGGTCGCGCGCTATTGGCTCGAAGCGATCGCCGGCATTCCCTGCTCGGTCGAGATCGCGAGCGAGTATCGCTACCGCGAGTCGGTGGCGAACCCGCGCAGCTTGGTCGTGGGCATTTCGCAATCGGGCGAAACCGCCGACACCCTCGCCGCCCTTGAGCATGCGAAGAGCCTCGGCCAGCGCCATACGCTCGCCATCTGCAACGTGCCCGAATCCGCGCTCATGCGTTCGAGCGAGCTTGGCTTCCTCACGCGCGCCGGCCCGGAAATCGGCGTCGCCTCGACGAAGGCCTTCACCGCGCAGCTCGCCGCGCTTCTCATGCTGGCGGTGACCATCGCGCGCGTGAAAGGCCGCAATTTCCCGGAGCGCGAGATCCTCGCCGCGCTGCACCAGCTGCCGGCCGCGTTGGCGAACGGGCTTCGCCTGGAGCCGCAGATGGCCGCCTGGGCGGCGAAGATCGCGCAGTGCGACCATGCGCTCTTCCTGGGCCGCGGCGTGCATTACCCCATCGCCATGGAAGGCGCCCTGAAGCTGAAGGAGATTTCGTACATCCACGCCGAGGCATACGCGGCGGGCGAGCTCAAGCACGGGCCGCTCGCGCTGGTCGACGCGGCGATGCCGGTGATCGCGATCGCGCCGCGCGATGCGCTTCTTGACAAGATCAAATCCAACCTCCAGGAAGTGCGCGCACGCGGCGGCGAGCTCTATGTTCTTGCCGCCGAGGACTTCAGCGAAAGCGACGGCGTGCATGTGGCCCGCATGCACGACGCGCCGGGCGTGCTTTCGCCCGTGGTGAGCACCTTGCCGTTGCAGCTTCTCGCGTATCACGCCGCCCTCCTCCGCGGGAACGACGTCGATAAGCCGCGCAACCTCGCGAAGTCGGTTACCGTCGAGTAGGGGGGTACGGGGGGACGACATCTTCCCCCCGTTTCCCCCCTAGGCTGCGAGATTGGCGGCGTTCAGATCCGGCTTGAAGCGGTAGCCGGTCCCGCGCACCGTCTCGATCAGCTTGTCGTGCCCGCTCGGCGCAAGCGCCTGGCGCAGGCGCCGGATGTGCACGTCCACCGTGCGCTCTTCGACGAACACGTGCTCGCCCCAGACCTCATCGAGCAAGCGGGCCCTGGAGAAAACGCGGCCCGGGTGCGTCATGAAGAAATGGAGCAGGCGCAGCTCGGTGGTCCATAGATCGATCGGCTTGTCGACGGCGCTCACCTGGTGCGCCGCGGGGTCGATGCGCAGTCCCGCGATCTCCACCACGTCGTCGGCGAGCTGCGGCGCGCGGCGCCGCATCACCGCCTTGATGCGGGCGAGGAGCTCGCGCGCCGAAAACGGCTTGGTGACGTAGTCGTCCACCCCGCTTTCCAGCGCAGTGACCTTGTCCTGCTCTTCGGCGCGCGCGGTGAGCAGCACGATCGAAATGTCCTTGGTGCGCTGGTCGGAGCGCAGGCGCCGCGCGAAAGTGAGGCCCGGAATGCCGGGCAGCACCCAGTCGAGCAGCACCATATCGGGCCGCGTGTCGCGCACGAGCGCCTCGGCCTGGGGCACGTCGCCGGCGGTCATCACTTTGTACCCGGCACGCTGAAGGTTGGCGGACAGCAGGTCGCGGACCGCGGGTTCGTCGTCGACTACCAGAATGGAACCGCCCATGGCGTCTCCCGTTATGTTTTGGCGAATCCATGCTATGTCGCGGCGTCACGCCGGCATATCGCTGCGCCCTTATTTAACAGTCGTGTCACATTGGCCGAGTGTCGTTGCGCACCGACACGAATTTATTCTGCAAATGATTCATTGTGCTAGAACGGCCCGATGGAGGACGTCGATTTTTCCGACGAGTTCTGCCGCTTCGTGCAGATCCACGTTCCGAGCGTCGACGAGGCCGAGCTGCTCCTCGCCCAGTACCGTTCCCCCGAGGGCGCGCGCGGCCCGGAATGGGCGCGCTTTCAGCAGGCGTTCGGCGCCGCGGGACTCAGCGCGCAGCAAGTCGAGCGTCACCTCGCCACCCTCGCACAAGCGTACGACACGCGCCCGGTGACGCTCGTGCGTCTTATCTACGCACTGCGCGACCGCTCGATCCAGTCCTTCGCCGACGCCTTCCGACTGAGGAGAAAGTAACGCCATGGTGACACTCAACCTCGTGCTTGCGTTCCTTGCCGTGCTTACCTGCCTCGTATGCACGGTGCTTCTTTTCCGCGGCTACGCGCGCAGCGGCCTGCGCCTGCTGCTCTGGAGCGCGCTCTGCTTCGTCTGCCTGACGCTGAACAACGTGCTGCTCTTCGTGGACCTGCCGGTGTTCACGCAGGTCGATCTTCGACCCTATCGCCTGACGGCGGCGCTCGCCGGACTCGCGTTCCTCATCTACGGCTTCATCGCGGAGTCGAAATGATCGTCGAATTCCTGGCCGGCGCGGTCACCTTCGGCTTCATCGTGGCGGCCATGTTTTTCGTCCGCTTCTGGCGGCGCACCGGCGATCGGCTGTTTATCGCCTTCGCGATCGCCTTCGCGCTGCTCGCGATCAACCAGGCGGCGCTGCACTTCTTCTACGTCGCGAACGAGCCGTCGAGCCTGCTCTACGCGCTGCGCGTGCTCGCCTTCGGCATCATCATCGCCGCGTCCGTCGACAAGAACCTCGCCTAGTAGCCCTGCTGCTTGAGGAAGCGGCGCGTGAGGAAGATGAACGCGGCGAAGAAAAGCAGCGCGGCGCCGATCAGCCAGAAGTTGACCTTCGATTCGGCGTCGAGCGCATTCATGATCTGGTCGCCGAACACCGTCCAGGCGAGGATGCCGGGGATCAGCGCGATCGCCGTGCCGGTCATGAACTCCCATACCTTGACGCGCATCGCGCCGGCCATCATGTTCTGCACCGCGAACGGCGGCGTGGGCAACATGTTGGCCGCGAACACCGCGATCACGCCATGTCGCTTCACCGGCTTGGCTGCTTTGTCGATGTCATCGCCGGCGATGCGCTTGAGCGTGTCGCGCTTCATGAGACGCCCGGTGTAGTAGGTGACCAGCGCGGCGACCAGGATGCCGGCGGTCGCGTAAACGAGTCCCCAGCGCACGCCGAAGGTCATCACCGAGACCAGCGTGAGCACCGGTCGCGGGAACAGGATGAACGCGCCGACGGTGTACGCGGCCATCAGCGCGATCGGCGCCCACCACATGCCGCGCACCGTGCGCGTCCACGCGACGATGTTCTCCGGTGTGGCGATCTCGCCGAGCGGCGTCCAGCGCCAGGCCGCGGCGAGCGCGGCGATCACGGCCACGATGATGGCGATCTTTCCCCAGGCCGGACCTCGCTTCTGCGGCATGCGCGATCCTTCCGTTCCCGGGCGGAAATGTCTGCCGCCGAAGGGATCAATTTCGCGTAGGCGGCGCGCGACGGGTCGCGCCCTACGCGTAGAATCCCGCGATGCAAAGCACCGGGCGGGCGTTCTACGGGCGCGCGTTCGCGCTGCTTCTCCTCCTCGGCCTCGGTTACCTGCTGTACCTCGTGCTCTCGCCGTTCTTCGCGCCCATCGCATGGGCGCTCTTCATCGCTTTCCTCATCCACCCGCTGCACCGCTGGCTCACGCGCAAACTCGGCGCTCGCGCCTGGTTGTCGGCGGCGCTGCTCGCGATCCTGGTCCTCGTGCTTGTGCTCGGCCCGCTGACCGGGCTCGGCGCCGCGTTCGGAAAGCAGGCGGCCGATCTCGCGCGCTACGTGCAGCAGCTCGTGGTCGAGCACAAACCGTCCGACGCGTCCGACCTCGAGTCGCTGCCCT
>Ga0075418_10003473_pt1 | contig 17991 bp, 16 predicted proteins | sample SoiMetdeltSBSDD2_FD_81776 | JGI IMG/M metagenome (GOLD analysis project Ga0075418, IMG submission 81776) | Bulk soil microbial communities from a Populus tree surrounding site in Tennessee, USA - Soil MetaG P. deltoides SBSDD2 | ecosystem: Environmental > Terrestrial > Soil > Tree plantation... | reverse complement strand
GAGATTCTCGGCTCGTCGCGCCACTACGAGGCGACGCTGCGCCGCGTGTCCGAGCTGGCCGTGCGCGACCTGGCCGACTGGTGCCTCGTCGACCTGCTCGACGAGGAGGGCAATCCCACGCGGGTCGCCGCCGCCCACTCAGGGCCTGGCAAGCCGCCCGGGCCCGAGCCAGGCCCCGAGCCGGAAGCGGACGCGCTCGACGTCGCCCGCCGGGGCCGACCGGAGCTCTCCGAGTCCCGCATGTGCGTTCCGCTCCGCGCCCGCGGGCGCGCGCTCGGCGCTCTCACGCTTCTTACCCGCTCGGACGGCCGCTCGTACGGCGCCGACGACCTCGCCGCCGCCCAGGACCTCGCCGGCATGGCGGCCCTCGCGGTCGACAACGCCCGGCTCACGCGCGAGGTCGAGGAGGCCGCCGACGCGGCGCGCGTCCTCACGTACGTCGCCGACGGCGTCACGCTCATCGACCGCGCGGGCACGATCCGCCTCTGGAACCCCGCTGCGGAGGCGATCACGGGCCTCTCGTCCGACAGCGTGCTCGGCCGTCCTGCCGCCGAGGCGATCGGCGGCTGGAAGGCGCTCGCCGAGCGCATCCCGATCGGCGCGGCCACGGACCAGGTGCAGCCGGAGACCTTCCCGCTCGAGACCCCCCATGGCGAGCGCTGGATCTCCATCTCGGGCGTCGACTTCTTCGGCGGGACGGTCTACGCGTTCCGCGACCTGACCGACGCGCGCCGCCTCGAGGAGCTGAAGGCCGACTTCGTAGCCACCGCCTCCCACGAGCTGCGGACGCCGCTCGCCGCCGTTTACGGCGCCGCGCAGACGCTCCGCCGCCACGACTTCGCGCTCGACGAGGCCGGCCGCGACCGCTTCGTCTCGCTGATCGTCGACGAGTCCGAGCGCCTGAACCGGATCGTCAACGAGATCCTGCTCGCCAACCAGCTCGATGCAGGGCGCCTCGACCTCATGGAGGAGCCCTTCGACCCCGCCGACCTGATCGAGCGCGTGGTCGACGCCGCGCGCGAGCACCGGCCCCCGGGGATCAGGCTCGCGACCGAGGTCGCCGACGAGATCCCGCACGTCGCCGCGGACCGCGACCGCGTCCGCCAGGTCCTCGTCAACCTGGTCGAGAACGCGATCAAGTACTCGCCCGACGGCGGCGTCGTCGAGGTCGGCGTGCAGGAGAGCGACGGCGCCGTCTGCTTCCACGTCCGCGACGAGGGCCTCGGCATCCCGGCCGACGAGCAGGCCCGCATCTTCGAGAAGTTCTACCGCCTCGATCCCGAGATGACGCGGGGGATCGGCGGCACCGGCCTCGGGCTCTACATCTGCAGCGAGCTGCTCGAGCGCATGGACGGGCGGATCTGGGTCGATTCCAAGGAGGGGGCGGGCTCGACCTTCTCCTTCGAGCTGCCGGCGTCCGATCAGGCCGCCACACCCCGCCCCCTCCCCGCCGAAGCGCGCGAAAGCGCCGAAGCGTCCTAGCTCCTAGCCCTTCGGGAGGTCGATGACCACCCGGTCGGGGTTGTGCAGCTCGAACGCGTCCCAGCACGTCTGACGCTCGAGCCCGAGCACCCAGCCCAGCGTCGCCTCGAAGTCGCCGCTCCGCACGGCCTCGCGAAGGATGTCGAACCCGGCGCGCAGCACCGCAGGGCCGTCGTACGTGGGCTCGTAGTTCTCGAAGTCGTAGCCGGTCGCGCCGTGGAAGACGAGATCGACGAACGCGTTGCCGCTCACGGCGAGAGGCTCGCCGCTTCCGTCGTGCGTGAAGGGCGGCCGGGCCGCGCGGATCTCATAGCGCGGGATGCCCGCCTTGCCGCCGGGATTCGGCTTTGGTGCCCGGAACTCGAACGTGATCCGGTCATAGCCGGGGTGCGAGCCGATCCTGACGTCGACGAGATTGGTGTAGACGCCGTCCTGCCCGCCGGTCTCGGGGCTGCAGGTGCGAGGCTCCGGCGGCGGAATCGGCTCCTCAGCCCCCGTCTCGCCCAGCGGCGGCGTCTCCGCCACCGGCTCGGCGTCCGGGTCCTCGGCGTCCTCCTCCGGCGCGGTCATCGGGGCGGCCGCGGGCGGTGCCGGCATCTCGTCCTCGCGGTCGGAGCCGGAGCCGGCGCCGCAGGCCGTGAGCATGCCGAGCGCAAGCAGCGCGGCCAGCAAGGGAATGGTTCGGTGGAGCTTCATCGTCGCCTCCTGCTCGTGGGTCTGAGACGACGGTAGGAGCGGCCGGTAACCGCACCGACTCGCCTATGTAACGGCTCGGCAACCGTCGAACGAGCTGCACGAAATCTTCACGCAGCCTCGAAGCCTTCTCCACGGGCGTCGCCTAGGCTGGGAACGAATGGAGAAGCGGCGCATCGCGGTCATCGAGGACGAGGCGACCATCGCCGACTCGGTCGCGGCGCGGCTGCGCGCCGAAGGATTCGAAGTGGAGACGGCAGGCGACGGCCTCGCCGGCGTCGAGCTCTGCCGCCGATTCCGCCCCGACCTCGTCGTCCTCGACCTCATGCTCCCCGGGATCGACGGGCTCGAGGTCTGCCGGCGTATCCAGCGCGACCGCGAGCTGCCCGTGCTCATGCTCACCGCGCGGGACTCGGAGACCGACCTGGAGGTCGGCCTCGCCGTGGGCGCCGACGACTACGTCACGAAGCCGTTCAGCTCGCGCGAGCTCGTCGCGCGCGTCCGGGCGCTTCTGCGCCGCGCCGGCCGCGCGCCGACCGCGGAGGACGTGCCCGTGCGGGTCGGCGGGCTCGTCGTCGACCCGTCGACGCGCCGCGTCACCCGCGACGGGCACGAGGCCCACCTCACGCCCACCGAGTTCGAGCTCCTCCACCGGCTCGCCCAGTCGCCTCACGTCGTCTTCGCGCGCGCCCGGCTCCTCGAGCAGGTCTGGGGCCACCGGGTCGCGGCGGGCGAGCGGACCGTCGACTCCCACGTGCGCTCGATCAGGCGCAAGCTCGGCCCCGGCGTGATCCGGACGGTGCACGGCGTCGGCTACGCGCTCGACACGGAGGACGCCGCATGAGGCCGCTCGACTCGCTCGGCTCGATCAAGCTCAAGCTCGGTGTCGTCATCGTCGCGGCGGTGGTGGTGACGGTCCTCGTGGCCTGGGTCGGCGACCGCCTCGGGCTCTCGCCCGTCATCGCCGGCCTCGCGGCGGTGGCGATCGCCCTCGCGCTGGTGCAGCTGCTGGCGCACGGGATGACGTTCCCGCTGCGGGAGATGGTCTCCGCGGCCCAGGCGATGGCGCGCGGCGACTACAGCCGCCGGGTGACCGCGACCTCACGGGACGAGGTCGGCGACCTCGCGCGCGCATTCAACTCGATGGCAGGCGAGCTCGCAGCCGTCGACCGGATGCGTCGAGACCTGGTCGCCAACGTCTCGCACGAGCTGCGCACGCCGATCGGAGCGCTGCGGGCGAAGCTCGAGAACCTCGTCGACGGCGTCGAGACGCCGGACAAGAGGACGCTCGACGCCATGCTGAGGCAGGTCGAGCGGCTCGGGAACCTCGTCGAGCAGCTCCTCGATCTCTCGCGGCTGGAGTCCGGCGCCGTGCCGCTCGAGCGGTCGAGCTTCCGAGCCGCGCCACTCCTTGACGGGGTCGTCGAAGAGTGGCGCACTCGTGCCGAGATCCGCGACGTGCGGATCGTGTCCGCCGCCGAGCCCGACGGGCTGGAGCTGGACGGGGACCAGGAGCGCCTGCGCCAGGTGCTCGCGAATCTCGTCGCGAACGCGGTCCGCCACTCGCCGCGGGGCGGCCAGGTCCTCGTCAGAGCGAGCCGGGAGGACGGGCACGCACTGCTCGAGGTCGTCGACGAGGGGCCGGGCATCCCGCCAGGCGAGGCCGAGCGCGTGTTCGAGCGCTTCTACCGCTCCGACCAGGCGCGCTCCTCGGAAGAGGGCGGCAGCGGGCTCGGCCTCGCGATCGCACGCTGGATTGTCGAGCTGCACGGCGGGACGATCCGCGCCGAGGACGCGGACCCACACGGCTGCCGCATCGTCGTCCGGCTCACACAATGAGAGCAGCCGCCCTGGCGGCGGCACTGGCCGCAGCCGCCTTCCTGCCCGGGGAGCCGCTCGGGATCGGCGTGCTGATCGTCGCGGCGCTCGTCGCCGCCGCCGTTCGGGCCTCGGATCCGCTCGGTGCTGAGGGCGTCGTCCTCGGGACGCTCGCTCTCCTCCTCGCTGCCGTCCCCACCGCCCTCGATGCCGACTGGGTGGCGGCGCTCGACCTGTCGGCTGCGTGGCTCCTCGCATGCCTGGCCGTCGGCGGCCTGCGCCTCGTCGCACCTCTCGGCCCGCTCCTCCGCCTCAAGGCCGCGCCCGCACTCGCCCCGGGCGTGCCCACCGGGATTGCGCCCGCCGTCCGAGGAGCCCTGCTCGGCGGACTCCTAGTCGTGCCCTTCGGTGCGCTCTTCGTCCACGCGGACCTGGTGTTCTCGGAGCTCGCCGAGGGCGCGCCCCTGCCGTCGCTCGACGCGCTCCCGGGCCGAGTCGTCGCCTTCACGCTCGTCCTCCTGGCCGCCGTCGGCCTCGCGCTCGCCATCCGCTGGCCGCTGCGCGCGAGCGTTCCACGCCCGACCCGGAAGCTCGCGCCGCCGGAATGGGGCATCGCCCTCGGCCTCCTCGTCGCGCTCTTCGTCACCTTCGTGATGGTGCAGCTGACGGTCCTCTTCGGAGGCCGCAGGCACGTCCTCGAGACCGCCGGGGTGACGTACGCGGAGTACGCACGGGAAGGGTTCTGGCAGCTGCTCGCCGCGGCCGGCCTGACGCTCCTCGTCGTCGCTGCGGCAGTCGTCTTCGCCGCGACGCCGGAGCGCAAGCACAGGATCGCCCTGCGCCTGCTGCTGGGCGCCCTTTGCGCGCTGACGATCGTCCTTCTAGCCTCGGCGCTCAACCGGCTCCTGCTGTACCAGGACGCCTTCGGGCTGACGCGGTCTCGACTGTTCGCCGAGGCGGTCGCACTCTGGCTGGGCGGCCTGTTCGCGCTGCTGATCGCCGCCGGCCTCGTGCGCGCCGTGGGCGCCAATCTCGCCAGGATCGTGGTCGTCGGCACCGCGGTCGGGCTTCTCGCGTTCTCCTTCGCGAACCCGGACCAGCTCGTGGCGGAGCGCAACGTCGACCGCTGGCGGGAGACCGGACGGATCGATCTCTTCTATCTGCAGGAGCTCAGCGCGGACGCCGCGCCGGCCCTCGCCGAGCTTCCTCCGCACCTTCGCGTCGAGGCTCTTCGACCGCTCGCCCTCCGCCTCGAGGAACGGGAGCCGTGGAGCTCGTTCAACTCCTCGCGCGACGGGGCGCGCGAGCTGCTCGCCACACTCGACGACTGAGCGGGACCGCGGCTGGATTGCGCGGTTCGATCGGCGTATTGTCGCATTTGCAACGAAAGGAGCGCCGATGAGACGCTGTCGGAAGTCCGTCCTCCTGGTGGCTGCACTCGCCGTCCTCACCTTCACCGCGACGGCGCAGGCCTCGGGCCCGCAGACCGGGATCCTCGACCGATTCCTCCCGGTTCTCGTCTTCCACCCGGGCGAGGAGTTCCGGCCGGGGACCGTGCAGGCGTTCGTCGAGGACTCGAGCCTCGAGGCCGCGACGAGCCCGACGACGTGGGTCGTCGTCGACCCTGCCCCGAGCGCGGGCAACCTGCCCACCGCGAGCCCACCGACCTGGAGGCTGAACCAACGCGACTGCTTCGCCGGCGCACCGCTCGGCGACCTCGCGTGCTACGTCGCCGGCGGCGGAAGCCGCGGGGAGCCGACCGTGTACGCGCGGATCGTCCGCGAGAACAACATGATCGTCCTCCAGTACTGGCTCTTCTACTACGACAACCTCTACCGCTACCCGTTCCTGCCGCCGGGCGCGATCTGGCAGTCGCACGAAGGCGACTGGGAAGTCGTGAACATCGTCCTCTCGAAGCGGCGTGAGCCGCTCGCCGTCGGGTACAGCCAGCACTGCTCGGGGGAGACGCGCGCCTGGGCGGGGACGCCGCGCGTGGGAGCACGGCCGAAGGTCTACGTCGCGCTCGGCTCGCACGCGAACTACCTCTCGCCCGGCCTGCACGAGCTCGACCGGGCGTGCCTGCCGGCGCAGGTGATCGGGTTCTTCCTCCAGGCGGGGCTGCCGCTGCCCGCGGACGTGACCGCGGAAGGGCCGGCCGCGCTGGAGGCCTCGGTTGTGCGGGTGACGGAGAAGCGGCCTACGTGGATGCGCTTCCCCGGCTTCTGGGGCGAGCTCGAGTACTTCAACGCGCCGCCGCCGATCGGCACCGTGCCGTTCGGGACGTCGCCGGTCGGGCCGGCCTTCCATGCCGTCTGGCAAGCTCCCCTCGCGACGCTCGAGAGCTGGCGGTAACGGCCGGCGGGGAAGATTTCCGGACTCGCGAGCGTCCTGGGGAGGCAACGCCGATACGCGAAAGGAGCGGAATGGCCTTCGAGGAGTTGAAGCAGCGACAGAGCGTGATGTGGGGCAACGGCCCCTACCAGCGCATCACCGAGACCATCACCGATATCCACGACGTCGTCGTGGAGCGCCTCGCCCCGCAGGAGGGCGACCGCTGGCTCGACCTCGCCTGCGGGACCGGCGCGGTCGCCGAGCAGGCGGCCGCAGCGGGCGCGGACGTCACCGGGATCGACCTGGCCCCGGTGCTGATCGAGACGGCGCGCGAGCGGGCCACGGAGCTGGGTCTCGAGATCGACTACGCGGTCGGCGATGCCGAGAACCTGGACATCGCGGATGCGAGCTTCGACAAGGTCTCGTCCACCTGCGGGATCATGTTCGCCCCCGATCACGAGGCCGTCGCGGGCGAGCTCGCCCGCATCACCAAGCCCGGCGGGCGCATCGCGCTCGCCAACTGGACCCCGACGGGCGGGCTGGCCAAGATGTTCAAGGTCATGGCGCCGTACATGCCGGCGCCACCGCCGTCGAGCCCGTTCGACTGGGGCGACGAGGCGCGGGTGACCGAGCTCCTCGGCGACGCCTTCGAGCTCGACCTCGAGGAGCACGTCTCCACGCTTCGCGTGCCCTCCGGCGAGGCCTACTGGGAGCTCTTCTCGACGAGCTATGGCCCGACGAAGACGCTGGCCGACGGTCTCGGCGACCGTCGCGAGGACCTGCACCGCGACTGGGTGGAGTTCTTCGAGTCCAACTACCGCGACAACGGGGAGATCGCGCACACGCGCGAGTTCCTCCTCGTGCTCGGCACGCGGCGGTAGTTCCAAGGATCGCCGCCCCCCGCGCGACGGCGGGGGGCGGCGGTCAGACCCGCTGTTTGCCGCCGAGCACGCCCGGGGAGGGCAACCGCAGAGACGAAAACCACACGGAAGGAGGTGGGCGACGATGTTGACGCTCACCGACAGCGCGGCCGAAGCCGTGAAGCAGGCGATGAATGCCGCGGAAGGGCTCCCCGACAGCGGCGGCCTCCGGATCTCTGCACAGGACCTCGGCGACTCGACCGGCCTCGGGCTGGCCGTCGAGCCGGTTCCGGGCGAGAACGACCAGGTGATCGAGGAGGAAGGCGCACGCGTCTTCGTGGCTGCCGAGGTTGCCCCGTTCCTCGACGACAAGGTGCTCGACGCCGAGCAGCAGGGCCCCAACATCCAGTTCAGCGTCACGGACCAGGAGAGCGCCTAGCTCGCGAACAACGGCGGGAGGCGGCATCCGCCTCCCGCCTTTTCGTCCGGCGAGGGAAGAACGAACCGCCGTCGTCCGTCTTACGAATGAGAAGACGATGTCGGCACTGGACTCCATCACCCACGAGCTTGCGGCCCTCGAGACCGAGGAAGAGCGGATCTTCTCCTGGCGCCACGCAAGCCTCCTGGCGGCCGGCTACGACCACCGCCTGGCGCTGAAGCTCGCGCTCCGCACCGACGTCGACCTCCACCGAGCGCTCGACCTCATGCGCGCCGGCTGCCCGCCCGAGACAGCGGCACAGATCCTTCTCTAGCAGCCCTCCCCTAGCTCGTCTTCTTGGGCGCGTCCGGGCCGCTCGTGAGCGTGTACTCGGACGTGTGCAGGTGGTCGCTGAGCGCCTTGAGCGCGAGTTTCTCGTCGCGCTTCTCGAGCGCGTCGACGATCGCCTCGTGCTCCGCGAGCACACGGAAGAGGTGGCCCTCGTGCCGCCTCGTTCCCAGGCGCATGAGCCGGACGAAGCCCCGGAGCTGGGTGAGGATCCGCGCGAGCGTCTGCAGCCCGGCGCCGCTCGCGATCATGAGGTGGAAGTCCTCGTCGAGGTCGATGAACTGGGTCTCGTCGCCCGCCTCGGCCGCGCGCCGCTGGCGGAAGAGCGACACCCGCAGGAGGTCGATCTCCTCGATCGGCATCTCGCGGCACGCGTGAGCGACGGCGATCCGCTCGAGCGCCTCCCGGATCTCGAGCACCTCCCCGCGGTGCTCGGCCGTGAAGCCGCGGACGACGAGCTGGCGCCGGCGGCCGAGCTCCAGGAGCCCTTCCTGCGCCAGAAGCTTGAGTGCCTGGCGCACCGGCGTCTTCGACATCCCGAGCTCCTCGGCGATCTCGCGGTCGGAGACGACGGAGCCGATCGGGTAGTCGCCGCTCAGGATCCCGCGGCGCACGTGCTCGTAGGCCTGCTCGCTCAGCCGGCCCGCGGTCGGAGCTCCGCCGCGTTCGGAGACCGCGTTCACGTTCGCGCCGCCTCGGCCTTCGCGGGCGCCTCGCCCGCAGCGGTCTCCGGCCGCCCGAGCAGGCGGGCCAGGCCGCGGCCGAGCAGGTCGTCGTCGACGCACAGCGAGATGCGCACCATCCCCTCGCCCCGCGCGCCGAACGCGGTGCCCGGGACGACGGCGACGGCGCGCTCCGCGAGCGTCGCGTGCACGAAGGCCGCCGAGCCCTCGTCGGGGCCCGGCAGGCCGGCCATGAGGAAGAAGCCTCCGCTCGGCCGCACGTAGCCGACGCCCTCCTCGTCGAGGAGCGCGACCGCGGCGTCGCGGCGGGCGCGGAAGCGCTCGCGCATGACAGGGATCGCGTCCTGCGGCCCGGTGGGCGCAGCCTCGGCGGCCTTCTGGGAGACGCTCGACGGGCACGCGATCAGCGGCTCCTGCGCCTGCGCGGCGGCGGCCGCGATATCGGGCGGGGCGACGAGGTAGCCGACCCGCCAGCCCGTCATGGCGTAGGTCTTGGAGACGGTGAAGATGCTGATCACCCGCCCGTTACCGAGGGAGCCGACGCTGACGTGCTGCCCCTCGAAGACGAAGTCCTCGTACGCTTCGTCCGAGATGACCCAGAGATCGTGCCGCTCCGCGATCTCGAGGACCTCCTCGAGCGTCTCGCGCGCGTGGACCACGCCCGTGGGATTCCCGGGCGAGTTGACGACGAGGACGCGCGTCCGGTCGGTGATCGCGGCCTCGAGCGCGTCGAAATCCAGCTCGGGCTCGAGCGGGTAGGGCTGCACGTGGCCGCCCAGCATCTCGACGATCACCGAGCAGACCGGCCAGCCCGGGTCGGGGACGAGCACGCCGTCGCCCTCGTTCAGGAGCGCCGTGAGCGTTGCGTGCAGCGTGCAGCAGCCGCCCGCGCTGATCGTGACCTGTTCGGGTGCGCAGGCGATGCCGTTGCGGGCGCTGACCTTCTCGGCCGCGATGGCGCGGAGCGACGGGAGGCCGCCCGCCGGCGTGTAGGACGTGAAGCCGTCGGCCGCCGCGCGCGCCGCCGCCTCGATGATGTGCGGAGGCGTCGGGAAGTCGGGCGCGCCGAGCTCGAGGTGCAGAGCACCCGGCACGAGCAGCGCGCGCTCGAACACGTCGCGGATGCCTGAGCGCGGATACGACGAGAAGCGTTCGCTCGGCCCGTTCATCGCCTGAAGGGAAACGAAGTTTCTGTTGGGAAAGAAATTCCGATAGCGCTGGCGAGTCTATTTCTCGCGCAACAACCGACGCAACCTTCCCGCCGTAAGGTTCGGGCGTGAGGATCGAGGACTACGCCCTCATCGGCGATCTCCAGACCGCGGCGCTCGTCAACCGCTCGGGATCGATCGACTGGTGCTGCTTCCCGCGGTTCGACTCCGGCGCGTGCTTCGCGGCGCTGCTCGGAGACCCCAACAACGGCCGCTGGCTGCTGGCGCCGAAGACGAAGGTCGAGCGCGTGACGAGGCGCTACCGCGACGACACCCTCATCCTCGAGACCGTCTACACGACGGCCGAAGGAGCCGTTCGCGCGATCGACTTCATGCCGCCCCGCGGCGAGGCGCCGGACATCGTGCGGATCATCGAAGGCCTGGACGGCAGCGTCCCGATCCGGTCGGAGCTCGTCATCCGCTTCGACTACGGGAGGATCGTGCCGTGGGTCCGCCGCATCGAAGATGCCCGCATGGCGATCGCGGGGCCGGACGCCCTGTGCTTTCGCACGGACGTCGAAGTCCACGGGGAGGACATGCGGACGGTGGCGGAGTTCGAGCTCGAGGCAGGCCGGCGCGTGCCCTTCGTCCTGACGTGGTTTCCGTCGCACAAGGGGATTCCCGAGGCGGTCGACGCCGAGCACGCGCTCTCCGACACCGAGGACTACTGGCTCGACTGGGCCCGGAAGTGCAGGCACGGAGGCGACTACCACGACGCGCTTCACCGGTCGCTGCTCGTCCTCAAGGCGCTCACCTACGCGCCGACCGGGGGCATCGTCGCCGCGCCGACCACGTCCCTCCCGGAGCACGTCGGCGGGGTCCGGAACTGGGACTACCGCTTCTGCTGGCTCCGCGACGCGGCGCTGACGCTCCTCGCCATGCTGAAAGCCGGCTACGTGGACGAGGCAGACGCGTGGCGCGGGTGGCTCCTCCGAGCCCTGGCCGGGGACCCGGCCGACCTCCAGATCATGTACGGGATCGCCGGCGAGCGGCGTCTCGAGGAGCTCGAGCTCGAGTGGCTCCCGGGCTTCGCGAAGTCGACGCCGGTGAGGGTCGGCAACGCCGCCTCGAAGCAGCTCCAGCTCGACGTGTACGGCGAGTTGCTCGACGCGCTCTACCAGTCGCGCGTCCAAGGGCTACCGGCGGACGACAACTCCTGGGCGATGACGTTGAAGGTGCTCGAGTGGCTCGAGGACGGGTGGCGGCAGAAGGACTGCGGCATCTGGGAGGTGCGCGGCCCGACGCGCCACTTCACGCACTCGAAGGTCATGGCGTGGGTGGCGTTCGACCGTGCAATCCGGTCCTACGAGGAGTTCGGCCGGAAGGGACCGGTCGAGCGATGGAGCGCGCTGCGGGACGAGATCCACGCGGAGATCCTCGAGCGGGGCTGGAGCGAGAAGAAGCGGTCGTTCACGCAGTCGTACGACTCCGACCAGCTCGACGCCAGCCTGCTGCTGATCCCGATCGTCGGCTTCCTGCCTCCCGAAGACGAGCGGGTCGTCTCGACGGTGGCCGCGATCCAGCGCGAGCTGACCGTCGACGGGCTCGTCCTCCGCTACCGGGTCGACGAGACGGACGACGGCCTGCCCGGCGACGAGGGCGTCTTCCTCCCCTGCTCCTTCTGGCTCGCCCAGGTGCTCGCGCTGCAGGGGCGCTACGACGAAGGCCGGGAGCTCTTCGAGCGGCTGCTCGACCTCCGCAACGATCTCGGGCTCCTCTCCGAGGAGTACGACCCGCACTCGGGGCGTCAGCTGGGCAACTTCCCGCAGGCGTTCACGCACCTCGCGCTCGTCGACGCGGCCCTCGCCCTCGGCCAGGGGCGCACGCTGCGCCGCTGACGCGCCCACCTTGCCTCCGTACGGCGCTGCTGCGAACATGTGTTCGCTATGGGCGAGGCGACCGTCCTCCACGCCGATCTGGACGCCTTCTACGCGTCCGTCGAGCAGCGGGACGACCGGCGGCTGCGCGGGCGGCCGGTCATCGTCGGCGGCGGCGTCGTGCTCGCGGCGAGCTACGAGGCCAAGGCCTACGGCGTCAGGACCGCCATGAGCGGCGGGCGGGCGCGGCGGCTGTGTCCCCACGCGGTCGTCGTCCCGCCCCGCATGTCGGTCTACTCCGAGGCGAGCAAGGCCGTGTACCGCGTGTTCGAGGACACGACGCCCGCCGTCGAAGGGCTCTCGATCGACGAGGCGTTCCTCGACGTACGTGGGATGGAACGGCTCTCCGGCTCGCCGGCCGCGATCGCCGCCCGTCTGCGTCGCGACGTCCTCGAGCACGTCGGCCTCCCCATCACCGTCGGCGTGGCGCGGACGAAGTTCCTGGCCAAGGTGGCGAGCGGCGTGGCCAAGCCGGACGGGCTGCTCGTCGTGCCGCCGGACCGCGAGCTCGAGTTTCTGCACCCGCTGCCGATCGAGCGCCTCTGGGGCGTCGGACCGGTGACGTCGGAGAAGCTCCGGCGGCTCGGGATCACGACCGTCCGCGAGGTCGCCCACCTCGGCGAGGGCGCTCTGGTGGCCATCCTCGGGCAGGCCTCGGGCAGGAAGCTCCACGCCCTTGCGCACAACCGCGACCCGCGCCGCGTGCAGGTCGGCAGACGGCGGCGCTCGATGGGCTCCCAGCGCGCCCTCGGCCGCCGCGTGGGCCGAACGCCCGCCGAGCTGGACACAGTGCTGCTCGCCATCTCCGACCGCCTCGGCCAGCGCCTGCGTGCGGCACGGCGCGTGTGCCGGACGGTCACCCTGCGCCTACGCTTTGACGACTTCTCGCGCGCGACCCGCTCGTACACCGTCCGGGAGTCGACCGCCCACACGCAGGTCATCCTCGGTGTGGGACGTGACCTGATGGATGCGGCCATGCCGATGATCAGACAGCGCGGCGTCACTCTCGTCGGCCTCACTCTCAGCAACCTCGACGACGACTCGGCGATCCAGCTCGCCCTCCCCTTCGGGCGCCGAAGCTCGATCGCGCTCGACCGCGCGCTCGACGTCGTCCGCGACCGGTACGGCACGGACGCCGTCACCCGCGCCGTCCTGCTCGGCCGCGACCACGGGCCCGCCGTACCGCTGTTGCCGGACTGACGTACGCTGGCCGGGTGAAGCTTCCGGGCGAGGTCGCCGTCATCGGAGCCGGTGCAATGGGCGCCGGCATCGCCCGCGTTTTCGCCGATGCCGGGGCCTCGGTCCGTCTCTGCGCGCGGCGCAAGTCGAGCCTCGAGGCCGCCCGGCCGCGACTCGGCGAGCACGCCGACCGCGTGCGCGCGACGACCTCCCACGACGAGGCGCTCGAGGGCGCCAAGCTGGTGGTCGAGACGATCTCCGAAGAGCTCGGGCCGAAGCGAGAGCTGCTCACGCACGCAGAGGAGCTCGTGGCGCCGGACGCGATCCTGACGACGAACACGTCGTCGCTGCCGCTGGCGCCGCTCGCCGCAGCGCTGCGCCGGCCCGAGCGGTTCGCGGGCCTTCATTGGCTGAACCCGCCGGAGCTCGTCGAGCTGGTGGAGGTCGTAGGCGCCGAGGAGACCTCGCCGGAGACCCTGGACGCCCTCGTCGACTGGATGACGCAGCTCGGCAAGGCGCCGGTCGTCGTGCGTCGCGACTTGCCGGGGTTCCTCGCCAACCGGCTGCAGTACGCGCTCCTACGGGAGGCGTACGCGCTCGTCGACGCGGGCGTCGCCTCGTTCGAGGACGTCGACCGGGCCGTCGTCCACGGGCTCGGCTCCCGCTGGGCCGCCATCGGCCCGTTCGAGACGATGGACCTCGCGGGCCTCGACGTGCATGCGGCGGTCGCCGTCAACCTCTGGCCCGAGCTGGCGAGCGGCGGCGAGCCCTCGCCGACCATCGCGCAGGTGCTCGAGACAGGCGCCCTCGGAGTCAAGAACGGCCGTGGCCTGCGCGGCGACTACGGCGAGGCTGACGCGGACGCGCTCAGGAAGCGCCGCAACCGCGTCCTACGCGGCCTGCGAGAGCTGCGCGAGACATAGCGCAAAGTCGCCCGGCCCGTCCGTCCACCACGCCTCCACGGCCAGCCCGGCCGTCTCGAGCTCCCGCTCGATTCCCTCGCGCCGGAACTTCGTCGAGATCTCCGTACGGAGCAGCTCGCCCTCGTCGAAGTCCACGACGAGGTCGACGGCCGGCACCGCGACGCGATGCGCGGCGAGCGACCGCACGCCCATCTCCATGCGCTCGAGCTCGGCGTTCCACGCGATCTCCGAGCGGAAGGCGGCCGGGTCGAAGTCGGCATCGAGCTCGCGGTTGAGGATCGGCAGGAGGTTGGCGATCAACCGCGCCGAGAGCCCCTGCGAGTCGTCGTAGGCCGCCGCGATCCGCTCGACCGGCTTGACCAGGTCGAGCCCGAGAAGGAGGCGGCCGTCGGCTCCGAGCACGTCCGATACCGAGGCAAGAAGAGACGCCCGGTCCTCGGGATCCAGCGCGCCGATCGTCGAGCCGAGGCACACCAGCAGGGTCCGCTCGAACGGGCCCGGGAGCTTCCGCTCGAAATCTCCGAGGATGCCGACGATCTCGAGTCGCGGGTAGCGCTCGGCCAGCCGCTCGCCCGCCTCGACGAGCGAGCTCTCGCTCACGTCGACGGCCACGAACCGCTCCAGCCCGGGCAAGGCGTCGAGCAGGATCATGGTCTTCACCGAGGAGCCGGAGCCGAGCTCGACCACCGTGCGGGGCCGGGTCAGCTCCGCGATCGCTCCGGCGCGTTCACGCAGAATCGCGCCCTCGGCCTCCGGAAGGTAGTACTCCGGCAGCTCCATGATCCGCTCGTACAGCTCGGCGGCGCACGCGTCCCAGATCCAGCGAGAGCGCATGCGCTTCGGCGTCGCCGTCAGTCCTTCCCGCGCCTCGCGGCGAAGCGCCTCGGCGAGCTCGCCCGCACGCAGCTCGCGCTCCAGGCGAAAGCTCAACCCGGAAGGTCCAGGCCGTGGCGCGCCGCCTCGTCACGCGCCTCCGGATAGCCGGCGTCCACGTACCGCGCGACGCCCAGGGCGGGATCCGACCAGAAGACGCGCCGCAGCTTCCGCTCGGCGAGCTCCGAGCCGTCCGCGACGACCACCATCCCGGAGTGGATCGAGCGCCCCACGCCGACGCCGCCGCCGTTCCCGATCGCGACCCAGCTCGCACCCTGGGCCGCATTGAGCAGCGCCGAGAGAACGGGCCAGTCGGCGATCGCGTCGCTCCCGTCGAGCATCCCCTCGGTCTCGCGCGTCGGCGAGGCGACCGAGGCGGGATCCATGTGGTCGCGGCCGAGCGCCAGCGGCCCGCACTCGCCTGAGCGGACGAGCTCGTTCAGCGCCAGCCCCACCCGGTCGCGCTGGCCGAGCCCGAGCCAGCAGATGCGGGCCGGGAGGCCCTGGAGCGGGACACGCTCGCGCGCGAGCTCGATCCACGACCGCAGCGAGTCCGTGCCGACGGCCTCCATGACGACGTCCTCGCTCCGCCGCAGGTCGGCCGGGTCGCCCGAGAGACAGATCCAGCGGAACGGGCCGACGCCGTGGGCGAAGATCGGGCGCACGTACGCGGACACGAAGCCGGGGATCTCGAACGCGTCGTCGACCCCGTGTGCGGCGGCCTGCGCGCGGATCCCGTTCCCGTACTCGAACACGACGGCGCCCTTCTCCCGGTAGGCGAGGAGCGCCCGAACGTGGTCGGCCAGCGAGTCGAAGACCGCCGCACGAAAGCCCTCGTCGCCGGCGTCCGCGGCTGCCGCCTCCGCCGGCGTCAAGCCGCGCGGCACGTAGGCACGCAGCGGGTCGTGCGCCGGGGTCTGGTCGGTGACGACGTCGAACGCGACGCCGTCGGCGAGGAGCCGCGGGATCACGTCGGCCGCGTTGCCGAGCAGCGCGACCGCGCCCGGACCGTCCTCGTCGAGGTGGGCGGTGAGCGCGTGGTCGTAGTCCGCGACCAGGTCCACCCAGCCGTCACCGAGCCGGCGCTTGGCGCGGGCGGGGTCGACCTCGACGACGAGCGCGCGACCGCCGTTCCGCGTCACGCCGAAGCCCTGCGCGCCGCCCATGCCGCCGAGGCCGGCGGTCAGCACACGCCGCCCCTCGAGCGTGCCCCCGAAGTGGGCCTCCGCGACCGTGCGGAAGGTCTCGTAGGTGAAGCCGAGGACGCCCTGCGTCCCGATGTAGAACCACCCGGCCGCGGTCATCTGGCCGTACATGGTCAGGCCCGCGTCCTCGAGCCGGCGGAACGAGTCGTCGTCCGACCAGGCCGGCACGACCATCGCCGTCGAGATGAGCACCCGCGGCGCGTCCTCGTGCGTCGGCAGCACGGCAACCGCTTTCCCGGACTGGACGACGAGGGTCTCGTCCGGCCCCAGGCGTTCGAGTGCCCCGACGATGCCGTCGAGCGACTCCGGGTCGCGGGCCGCTCGGCCGCGCCCCCCGTACACGACGAGCGACGCCGCGTCCTCGGCGACCTCGGGATCGAGGTTGTTGAGCAGGCAGCGCAGCGCGCCTTCCTGCTCCCAGCCACGGCAGCGAAGCTCGCCCACGGGGCGATCGTACTGGCCGGTTTCGCTAGGCGGGGACGGGCAGGTCCACGTGCTCCGGGGCCGCCTCGATGAGGCCCTTGAGCCTGGCGCGGTCTCCGCGGACGGTCATGCAGTTGAGCCGCCGGTCGACGAACATGTGGTAGAGGCCGTCGGCGTCGCCCTCGATGACGACGTCGGGATCCTCGACGGGCCCGGCGACGGTCTCGCCGTCGACGATGGAGGCCACCTCGTCCCCGATGCGGAACTCGAAGCGGCCGGGCGGCGCGATCGACGCGAGCGCCATGTCGAGCGCGTTGCGGAGCCAGCCGGGAAAGAGCTCGTCCTCGTCGTTCGGCGGCCCGAGCGAGCGGGCGCCCCAGAGCGCCAGCTCCCGGATAGTCGGCTTGAGAGCCTGCCCGTACTCCGTCAGCTCGTAGACGCGCGAGGCCGCCGGGGGCGGCAGCTTCTTCTTCTCCACGATCCCGCCGGCCTCGAGGTCGCGAAGCCGGTCGGCGAGGATGTTCGTCCCGATGCCGGGGAGGGCGTCGGCCAGGTCGGTGTAGCGCTTGGGGCCGCTCATCAGCTCGACCACGAGCAGCAGGGCCCAGCGCTCGCCCACGAGCCGGAGAGCGTGTGCGACGGGGCAGTAGAGGTCGTAGCGCTTGCGCATGCAAGGGACAGTGTAGCGCGTCCACTTGCCGTTACACAGTCTTTACTTGCTTTTTGCAAGCAAGTCCTGCTATCTTGGCAGTCTTCCCTATTCGAACCGAAAGGACACGGACGACATGGTGGCTACGGAACAACGTAAATGGCTGGCTCTGGCGCTTCTCAGCGTCGTCCAGTTCATGGTCGTCCTGGACATCGCGATCGTGAACGTCGCGCTTCCTTCGATCCAGGTCGATCTCGGGTTCTCCCAGGAGAATCTCCAGTGGGTGATCAGCGCCTACGCGCTCGTCTTCGGCGGGTTCCTGCTCCTCGGCGGACGGGCGGCCGACCTCCTCGGGCGCCGGCGGATCTTCCTGCTCGGCGTCGTGGTCTTCACCGCCTCCTCGCTCCTCGCCGGACTGGCGTGGTCGGAGGCATCGCTGATCGCGGCCCGCGCGCTCCAGGGGCTCGGCGCGGCGATCATCACGCCGGCCGCGCTCTCGATCCTCTCCACCACCTTCGCCGAAGGGCGTGACCGCAACATCGCCCTAGGCGTGTGGGGCGCCGTCGGCGGCTTCGGTGCCGCCGCGGGCGTGCTGCTCGGAGGCATCCTCACGGACGCGCTCAGCTGGGAGTGGATCTTCTTCGTCAACGTCCCCGTCGGCGTCCTCGCCTTCGCCCTCGCCCCGGTCCTCCTCACGGAGAGCCGCGACGCGCGCGTGAAGACGTTCGACGTTCCCGGCGCGGTGCTCGTCACGGGCGGGCTCTCGCTGCTGGTCTACGCGATCACCGAGGCCGGCCGCGACGGCTGGCTCGCCGGCCAGACGATCGCGTTCTTCGCGACGTCCCTGGCCCTGCTCGCCGCGTTCGTCGGCTGGGAGCTCAGGCACCCCGAGCCGCTCATGCGCTTCGGGATCCTGCGCACCAAGACGGTGGCCGGGGCAAACGTGGCCGGCTTCATCATGGGCACCGCGATGTTCTCGATGTTCCTGATGCTGACGCTCTACATGCAGCAGGTGCTCGGG
>Ga0075418_10003469_pt1 | contig 17997 bp, 14 predicted proteins | sample SoiMetdeltSBSDD2_FD_81776 | JGI IMG/M metagenome (GOLD analysis project Ga0075418, IMG submission 81776) | Bulk soil microbial communities from a Populus tree surrounding site in Tennessee, USA - Soil MetaG P. deltoides SBSDD2 | ecosystem: Environmental > Terrestrial > Soil > Tree plantation... | reverse complement strand
GTGCCTGGGGTGCCAGGAGTGCCTGGGGTGCCAGGTGTGCCTGGGGTGCCAGGTGTGCCTGGGGTGCCAGGTGTGCCGGGAGTGCTAAGTGTGCCAGGAGTGCTTGCACCCACAGCACTCGTGGTACCCGACGCACCCATGGCACCCGAGGCACCCTTGGCACCCGAAGCATCCTTGGCACCCTTGGCACCCGAAGCACCCTTGGCACCCGAGGCACCCCTGGCACCCTTGGCACCCCTGGCACCCTTGGCACCCAGTCAGGAAGATCACGGTCCTTCCGTTGCCGACGACCAGCAAGCAACCGAAACGATCCGCGAGATCCGGGTACACGGGAACGCCGAGGTGACCGACGCGGACGTGATCAAACTCGCCGGCATTTCGCTTGGCGATACCCTCAGCCCCGATGCCATCAGCAGTATCGAAAAACGATTGAAGGACAGCGATCACTTCGAGACAGTCGAAGTCCGCAAGCGGTACCGCTCACTCGACGATCCCACCGACGTCGCCATCGTCCTCGTCGTTCATGAGCGGCCCGGCGTCACGTCAGCCGCCTCTGGCGGGATCACATCGACAGCGGGGCCGTGGCATCGCGTGACCTCCCGACTGATGTTCTTTCCCATCCTCAGCTACGCCGATGGATACGGCTTCACCTACGGAGCCCGGGTCAGCACGATCGACCTTTTCGGAGGCGGTGAGCGGCTATCAGTGCCGCTGACGTGGGGCGGAACCAAGCGTGCGGCGATCGAAGCGGAACGCGGGTTCAAGCGCGGACCGGTCAGTCGCGTCTTCGCGACGTTCGGGATCTGGAATCGTGAGAATCCACATTACGAGATTGACGATCAGCGCGTCGAGCTGAAGGGGCGGGTCGAGCGGCAGTTCGCACACATGTTCCGGGTGGGTGTAGATGCCTCGCGCAGTTCGGTCGAATTCGGTGAGCTGAACGACGACATCTGGACATTCGGGACGAATGTCGCACTCGACACGCGGCGCGATCCTGCGTTTCCGGGCAATGCGGTTTATCTCGGCGCCGGATGGTCTGCGCTCAACGTACGCGGGACGGATCCAATCAACCGTTACGAGACCGACGCGCGCGGGTATCTGCGCGTGATCGGACAAGCAGTGGTCGCCGGACGCGTGCAGTATTTCACCAGCGATGCGACGCTCCCGCCCTACGAGCGCCTGTTGCTTGGCGGCTCATCGAACCTGCGCGGGTTCGGCACTGGCACGTTCGTCGGCGACCGGATGATCGTGACCTCCGCCGAACTGCGCGTTCCGCTCACGTCGGTTCTGCACGGCGGCAAGCTTGGCGTCTCCGCGTTCATGGACGTCTCGAAGATCGCCGACTTTGACGCCAGCCTGAAGGACGTCAGGTGGCAGCGCGGTGCGGGAGGCGGGCTCTTCATCATCGCCGCGCCGGTGAAGATCAATTTCGATATCGCATACGGCCTCAATGGCGGCGGCACGCGGCTGAACCTGGGGACGGGGTTTAGCTTTTGATGCGCGTCAGTTTCCAGTTTCCAGCTGCGAGCGCCCCTCGGAAACCAGCAATCACTTTCGAGTTTTCACATCGTAGGAAGCACCACTCTTCGAGACATCGAATTCCTTCGACTTGCCACGAGGAATGCTGAGCGTTCTCCATTGCGCTCCGGCATAGTGCTTGGCCAACAGCACAATTTGGCCGACGTGCGCGGCGTAGTGTGACGTCTGTCGGTTGATCGCCTCGAGAACTGAGTGTGCCTCGCCTCGAACGTAAATCGTTTTTTTCAAATCGTCCGGTGCCAGCAGCATGACTGTGTTCAACACTCGTGCCCAACCGTCTTCCCACTGAGCGATGATCGACGGACGTGTATCGCTGACGCTTTTCTCGAACTCTCGATCACGATCACGGTCTGGTTTCTCGCCATCGCTCGTCAGGAAATCGGTCCATCGCGATCGCATGTTGCCGGACATGTGCTTCATGATGAGCGCGATACTGTTAGCTTCCGGATCTAGCGTCGCGAAGAAATGCTCGTCGGACGTTTGTGCGATGGCTTTGTCGGCTTGCTCTTTGAGTTTGCGCAGTTGTTGAAGCGCGTCGTCAAGAAAGTGTTGTTCAATCATGCGACCAGTTTAGCTGGAAGCTGGGAGCTGGAAGCTGGAAACTGGCAACTGGCAACTGGAAACTGGAAACTGGAAACTGATTACGGCACCATCCACGGGAACACGTATGCCTGCAGGACGACGATGAGGCCCATGATGATGGCCAGCGCAAGGCTGTGCCAGAACACGAACCGCAAGATCCTTCCCTCCTGTCCGGCCTGACCGGTCGATGCCGTCGCCACAACGATGCTTTGCGCGTCGATCATCTTGCCCATCACCCCGCCGGTGCTGTTCGCGGTCACGATGAGCACGGGGTTGAACCCTAACTGCTGCGCCGTGATTTTCTGGAGGCTGCCAAAGAGTACATTCGAGCTGGTGTCCGATCCGGTAAGTGCCACGCCGAGCCATCCGAGCATTGCGGCAAAAAACGGATACAGAACGCCCGTCTTCGTAAACGCGAGGCCGAGCGTTGCGTCGGTCCCGCCGTACCGAGTGACGAAACCGAGCGCAAGCATGAGCATGATGGTCAGAAGCGACGCGCGCATACGTCGAAGCGTCATGAACGCAACCGACAAGAATTCCCGGGGAGACACGCGGAAGAACGCGGCGGTCGCGAGCGCGGCGAGAAGAATTGCCGTGCCGGTCGCGGATAACCAATTCAGCGTGAACACCGCGGCTTCAGCACGTTCGTTACGGTACGCCGGATCGTTGATGCGCGCGGGGTCGACTGCCTGCGGCACGACCGGGTAGTCGCGAAACACCGCCCGGTGGAGAAGCGGCACGTTCCAGGTTGGCGAAAGCACACGACTCACGTACGGACGACCGCCGGCACGGTAAGTCGCAAGCCCCTGCGGACCACCGTTGAGAAAGGCCTTGACCGGCGCCAGTCCCCACAAGATCACGGCGATCGACAGAAACAGCCACGGCATCCACGCGCGAGTGACCTCCGATCGCGAATGTTCCGGGATCCGTGGTGCGGGATCCGGGATCCGAGATCCGAGATTCGTCTCACCCGAGAAATCCCACACCTCTTTCGGCTGCCACGCCCACATCAACAACGCGAGCGCCGCGATCGATGTCAGCCCGCCGGCGATATCTACGAGTTCCGGGCCAACGAAATTGCTCCACAAGAACTGGACGGCCGCAAATGTGCCGCCGCAGACGAGCACGGCGGGCCAGACACCCCGCAGCCCACGCCAGCCGCTCATCGTCACCACGAGCCAGGCGGGCACGAGGAGAGACACGAATGGTAGCTGCCGCCCGGCCATGGCGCCGAGCGTGAATGCCGGAATGCCGGTCACCGCGGCGAGCGTGAGGATTGGCGTGCCGATGGCGCCGAACGCAACCGGTGCGGTGTTGGCAATGAGTGACAGGCCCGCGGCGTAGAGAGGCGTGAACCCGAGGCCGATCAACAATGCCGAGCAGATGGCCACTGGCGTGCCGAATCCTGAGGCGCCTTCGATAAACGCGCCGAACGAGAACGCGACAAGCAGTGCCTGCACGCGCCGGTCGGTCGACAATCGACCCACCGAGGATTTCACGATATCGAACTGTCCCGTGTGGACGGTCAGGTTATAAAGAAAGACTGCGTTGAGAATGATCCAGCCGATCGGAAGGAATCCGTAGGCAGCTCCGTAGAACGTCGTCGCGAGGGCGGTTGGAGCCGGCATGCCGTAAACGAGGACGGCAATCGCCAGCGCCGACACCAGTCCGGCGAGCGCGGCATAGTGCGCCCGCCATTCGAGGAGCCCAAGCGTGGCGAGGAGCAATACGATGGGCAACGCGGCTGCCGCCGTGCTCAGCCACGCGCTGGCGAGAGGATCGTAGACCTGAATCCACGGCGTCCACGTCATTTTGGGCGCCGTCATCATAATATGGCGTCGACATGAACACATCCCGCGTGGTCAACATCGAAGATTTGCGGCGAGGCGCGCGCAGACGGCTGCCACGAGCCGTGTTCGATTACATCGATGGCGGCGCCGATCGCGAACATACGCTTGCGCAAAATTCCCGCGCCTATGACGAGATCATTTTCCGTCCGCGCTGTGCGGTCGCAGCGCCCAACTACGACATGCGCACGACGGTGCTGGGGACCGAGATCGCGATGCCGATCATCCTCGCGCCGGTCGGCAGCTCGCGCATGTTCTATCCGCGCGGTGAAGAAGTCGCGGCTCGCGTCGCCGGATCGTTCGGCACAATCTACACGCTGTCGACGCTTTCGGGCTGCCTGCTTGAAGACGTCAAGAAGGCAACGACAGGTCCTGCGTGGTATCAGCTATATCTCGTCGGCGGTCACGACGTCGCGCGCGGGGCAATCGCACGCGCGCGCAAGGCGGGCTACTCGGCCATTGTCGTGACCATCGACACGCCGGTCGCCGGCATGCGCGAGCGCGATTTGCGCAACGGTATGAAAGAGCTGGTGACGCGGAATCCGTGGAAGATGCTGCCCTTCGTCACCCAATTCGCCGTCAAGCCCCGCTGGCTCGCCGGATTTTTCCGCGACGGCGGTCTGATGAAATTCCCGAACGTCGTCCTTCCCGGCGAGGGGCCGATGCTCTACGCCGACGTCGGCACCGCGCTCGAGGCATCAGTCGTCACCTGGGCGGATCTCAAGTGGATCCGCGAGGCCTGGGAGGGAAAGATCGTCGTCAAAGGTGTGCACATCGGCGACGACGCCCGCCGCGCGATTGATGCCGGCGCCGACGCGATCGTCGTGTCGAATCACGGTGGTCGTCAGCTCGATGATGTGCATGCGACCATTCGCGCGCTGCCGGAAGTCGTCGCGGCGGCAAAAGGGCAGATCGAAGTGCTCGTCGACGGTGGCATCCGCAGAGGGAGCGACGTCGCAAAAGCGCTCTGTCTTGGTGCGAAAGCGGTGTTGGTGGGACGCGCGTATGCGTATGGACTTGGCGCGGCTGGCGAGGCGGGTGTGCGCCGTGCCATCGAGATCCTGCGCGCCGATCTGCTGCGTACGATCAAGCTGCTCGGGTGTCCGTCAACAGCAGCGCTCGACCGCACCTACGTTGAGGTTCCGGGAAACTGGAACCCCTAGCCGGTGCAGTACTTCGCCGCCAATCGCCGCACCGTATTGACGTTGCGCATCGTGATCGGCGAGCCAACCGCTCTCTCGATTGCCGGTCCAGTCGCGAGCGACGCCATCAACTGAGCCCGCCGAAGCCAATAGACCTCGCGCCCTTCGACGGCGAGATCGTCGATTTCGGTGCGCAATGCCGCAAGGGCGCGCGCCGTCGAACGAGTCGCGGCGGATTTCATGAAGCCGACAAACAGCCGCCCGCCCTGGTCGTACTCGTTATGCGGAAAAGGCGCATGCGCCGCCACCGTCGCGAGCTCCGGGATCGATCGGAGATACGTGACGACCGGATAACCGAGCGCCTTCTCGATGTGAGCCTCGATGGCTCGTTCCGCCGAATCCGCATCGCGGCGCGCCGTATGGAAGATCACGTTACCGCTGGCGATGAACGTCTCGACGTTTTTTCCACCCCAGATTTCGAAGTGCCTTCTGAGTGCATCCATTCGCACGGTGTGTCCACCGACATTGATTGCCCGCAGGAACGCGACATACCGTGTCATGAGACAGAGCATAAATCACGACTTCCTCAGATCGTGTTCGAGCGATGTTCCGCCGCGGCGAACCCGCGTCGTATGATCGCGGCCGGGGTGCCACGATTGCCGCGGCACGGGGTTTCGCGGACGAATTGGCATCTTCGAGCTGCTGGAGATGAAAACGGCCATCAGCGAGCTCGTCCGCACGCGCGCGGCCGGTGCGCGTTTCTACGAAGCGGCGCGCGCCGACGGCATGGTGTCGCTGCGGGAGGAGTGCCTGGCGCTCGTCTCCCGGGGCGAGACGACGCTGGAAGAAGTCCTGCGCGTGACCCACGATTGGCGCCCTGCCGCGGCTGCCGACACACGCACCGCCGCGACGGCGAGCGCGGACTGAGCGCTTTCACCCTTTCTTCAGCATTCGCTCACGACTCCTCAGTCAACCCGGCCGATACTGGACACTGAAGGAATTCGGCGATGACGTTGTACAATTTCTAATTCAGCATGCCGACGTTGGCCCGATCCCGGACCGTCCTGCCCCGTTTCATCGTCATCACCCTCGCCGCGGCCACGTTGCCGGCGTGCGGGCTGGTGCAGCGCAAGGCCGTGGGCATGGTGGCGAGCACGCTCGCGTCGAGCGGCGACGTCTTCACTCGCGACGATGATCTCGAGCTCGTCGGTGACGCGATTCCATTCGGGCTGAAGCTGTACGAATCGCTGCTTGATTCGGCGCCAAAGAACAAGGATCTGCTGATCGCGACCTGCAGCAACTTCACGCAGTACGGCGTCGCCTATCTCGAAACCGAAGCCGCGGTGCTCGGTGAAGCGCAGCATCACGACGAAGTCGCGCACCTCAACCAGCGGGCACTCAAGCTGTATCTCCGGGCCAAGGGGTACTGCCTGCGGGCAATGGAGGTGCGCTTTCCAGGCGTCAGCCAGAAACTGCTGACGGATGCCGAGCCCGCTCTGGCGAAAGCAGAAAAAAAAGATGTGCCGCTGCTGTACTGGATGGCGGCGTCATGGGGATCGGCGATCGGTCTCGGCATCGACAAACCCGATCTCGTAATCGACATGCCCGTGGTCCGCGCGCTGGCAGAGCGCGCCCTGGCGCTCGACGAGGGCTGGAACAAGGGGGCCCTGCACGAAATGTTCATCTCGCTCGATAGTCTGCCTGCCGCGCTCGGCGGCGATCCTGAACGCGCGCGCAAGCATTTCGCTCGCGCCGTCGAATTACAGAAGGGGTTGTCTCCGGGACCGTACGTGGCACTCGCGACCGGCGTGGCGCTGCCGGCGCAGGACCGCGCGGAATTTGAAAAGCTGTTGCAAGCGGCGCTCGCCGTCGATCCGGAAAAGGATCCGTCGGTGCGGCTGGTGACGCTCGTGCAGCAGCGCCGCGCGCAAGCCCTGCTCGATCACATTGAGACGATGTTTACGAAGTAAGGAGTGTTCACCAACATGTCTGCCCTGAAACGGTTCCTGCTCGTTGCCTTTCCTCTTCTTGCGGCGCCGGTGCTGATCCTTGCGGCGCCTGGCGAGATCAAACTTGCGACGCTCGCGCCAGCCAATACGTCATGGCACAAGGCGCTGCTCGACATGGGCAACACGTGGAACAAGGACACCGGTGGCCGCGTCACGCTCACCGTCTATCCGGGCGGAATCCAGGGTGATGAATCGACCACGATCAAAAAGATGCGCCCTGGGATCGACACGCTCCAGGCATCATTCCTGACCGCGGCCGGCCTTGCCGAACTTGATGATGCGTTCAATGTCTTCGCCATGCCGTTTTTCTTCGAGAACGACGAGGAGGAAATCGCGGTCGAGAAAAAGTTGACGCCGCTCCTCGAACAACGGCTGCAGGCAAAGGGCTTCCACCTCCTCAGCTGGGGCACGGGCGGATGGGTTCAGGTGTTCTCGAAGAAACCGTTACGATCGCTCGCCGATGTGAAAGCCGCGAAGCTGTTCACGAGTAAAGGCGCCGACAAGTGGGTTCAGTGGTACGTCCAGAATGGCTTCCATCCGGTCGCGCTGCTCCCCGCCGACATCCCCGCACAACTGAAGCTGTCGACCGGCCTGATCGACACGGCACCGAATCCGCCGTACCTCGCGCTGTCGCTGCAGATCTTCCGCGACGCGAAATACATGCTCGATCTCCACATTGCGCCGTTGACCGGGGCGATGATCATCTCCAATCAGGCCTGGAACCGCATCAGCGCCGAAGACAAGCCGAAGGTGAGCGCCGCGGCTGAAGCCCTGGAAAAGCGGGTACGCGCCGAAGCGCCTGCTCAGGACGCCGAATCGGTCAAGCAGATGGTTGCGCGCGGGCTTCAGGTAACCACTCTCGATGCGAAAGCCGCCGCGGAGTTCCGCACCGCCGCCACTCAGCTCGTCTCGACGATGCGTGGCGACATGGTTCCCACGGACGTCTTTGATATGGCGGTGCAGGAACGCGATCGCCTCAGGAAGCCCAAGGGCAAGTAGTTGCTGAAGGCGTTCGCGACCGACAGCGAAAACCGCATCGCGAGCGTGGCGCTCGCGGGCATCATGATCCTGCCGCTCGCCGAAATTGCGTCGCGGCGGTTTTTCGGTACGACGATTCCCGGGTCCGGAGCGTTTGCCGCAACCCTCACGTTGTGGCTGGGGATGCTCGGCGCCGCCATTGCGGCCCGCGACGGCAAGCTGCTGACCCTCGCCACGGGTGAGTTCCTGCCAAAGGGCACGATCAGCGACATTGCGCACATCGTGTCAGGCACGATCGGCGCAATGATCGCGACGATCTTCGCGCTTGGCGGCGGCGCTCTCGTTCGCAGCGATCGCATCGCCGGAGATCATGTCGCTGCAGGGCTGCCGACCTGGGTGGCCGACCTCGCCCTTCCAATCGGGTTCACTCTCATTGCGCTTCGCCTCGTCTGGCGCGCGTCCCCGAAGTGGCAGGGACGCGCCATCGCCGCGCTCGGCATCGTCGCCGGGATCCTGCTCAACCACAATCGCGAGATGCTGGAGAACCAGGCGGTTCTTCCCTGGTTCATCCTCGTCATCATCGCCGGCATCGCCGGCGCACCGATCTTCGCGCTGCTCGGCGGGTTTGCACTCTTCGCATCGCTGACGCGCGGCAATCCACCGGTCGTCCTTCCGATGATGGCCTATCAGGAGCTGACGACGTCGACCGGGATTGCGGCGATTCCGCTGTTCACGCTCGCCGGATTCCTGCTCGCGGAAGGACGTTCGTCCGAACGACTGCTGCGCGTCTTCCGCGCCTGGGTGGGGTGGGCGCCTGGCGGAACCGCCGTGGCCGCGGCAACCTTGTGCGCATTCTTCACGCTGTTTACCGGCGGATCGGGCGTCACGATTCTCGTGCTTGGCGGACTGCTGCTTCCGGCGCTGATCGGTGACGGCTATCGCGAGCGTTTCTCAATCGGCCTGCTGACGGCATCGGGCTCGCTTGGTCTCCTCTTTCCTCTGTCATTGCCGTTGATGCTCTACGGCATCGTGTCGCAGAAGGCGTCAATCGAAGACCTGTTCATCGGCGGGCTGCTGCCAGGAATCCTCATGCTCGGACTTCTCGCGATGCTTGGCGTCCGCGAAGGCACACTGACGCACGCCGAGCGGCGACCTTTCCGACTTTCTGAAGCGTTCGCGGCGTTGTGGGAAGCGAAATGGGAGTTGTTGCTCCCGGTTTTTGTGGTCGGCGCATTCGTCGGTGGCATCGCCACGCTCGTCGAGTCGGCGCCGCTTGCGGCGTTGTATACGCTCATCGTGCAGCGGTTCATTCACCGGGATTTGCCAACGTGGAACGACGTGCTTCGCGTGGCTGCAGACTGCGTCGCGCTGGTCGGCGGCGTCCTGGTCATTCTCGCCGTCGCCGCCGGACTGACCGACTACCTGGTGTATGCAGAGGTGCCGACGCGGCTTGTCGAATGGACGCAGTCGCACATCCACTCACGACTCGTTTTCCTGCTCGCCCTGAATGTGTTCCTGCTGATCGTCGGCACGCTGATGGACATCTTCTCGGCCATCGTCGTGGTCGTTCCGTTGATCCTGCCGCTTGCGGAGGCGTACGGTATCGACTACGTGCACCTGGGGATTATCTTCGTCGCCAATCTCGAGCTTGGGTTCCTGCATCCACCGCTCGGCCTCAACCTGTTGCTCGCATCAGTGCGGTTCAGGAAACCAGTGCTCGAGGTTACGTGGGCGACGTTACCGATGCTGGGAATCCTCGCCGTGGGCGTGTTGCTCATTACGTACGTGCCGTGGTTGACGCTGGGATTGCTGCACTGGCTGGGACGGGGAGGATCCTGAAATTGTCGATTGCTGGTTTCTGATTGCTGATTGTTACACCGATCAATCAGCAATCAACAATCGCAAATCAGCAATTCCAGCAATCACCTAGAGCCCCTGATATGCCCTGAACATCCCTCTGAAGTACTTGAGCACGCGCACTGGATCCGTCGATTCGGGAATCTCGGCGAAGCAGTAACCGGGAAAGTTCATTTCCGCAAGATTGCCGATCAACTTGCGCCACGGGTATTCCTCGAGCATCAGATCACGCATATGGATTTGACCGATCTGGTTCTTGAGGAGCTTGAAGTTGGCGTCGAATCCCCCATCGAGCAAATCCGCCTGGTTTGAATTCCAGCACGCGCGAAGCGCCTGAGGATTGCCGGCGTAATCAAAGATCTTGCGAATGCGTGGCACGCGTTGTGTCTCGGTTCCGTGCACTTCAAGCTGTATCTTGATGCCGTTGTCCTGCGCGAACTTGGCACATTCGGCGAGTGACTTGCCGATCTGCTCGAGCGTCTTCTCTTCTGGAACGTCCTTCACGAGTCCATTCGGGCGCACCTTCACACTCGGTGATCCGATATCCTTCGCAAGCTTGACCCACTCCTTGGTCTCGTCGATGTTCTTCCGGACGACCGCCTGGTCAGCGGCGTGATACTCGCACGTTGTTCCAAGCCCGCCGATCTTGATCGGCGAGCCTTCGAACTGCTTTCGCACTTCCGCGCGCTGAGCTGCCGATAGCGCGATCTCGACGCCGTGCTTGTGGGTGGTTCGCAGCTCGACGGCATCGAAACCTGCTTCGGTGAGATTCTTGATGATCGTCGGCACATCCCAGTCTTTTGCGATGTTGTAGGTAACGGTCCCGAGCTTGAGCCCGTGCGGCCCTGGCTTCGTCGCCGGCGGCGCGGGTGTCTGGCCAATCGCGAGAGCGGGAACAACAGCAACGCTGGAGAGGAAGTCGCGTCTATTCATGGGGGGAAAAGTTACCAGTTACCAGTTGCCAGTTTCCAGTAATTCTTTGACTTAGCTGAAAACTGGAAACTGGCAACTGGCAACTGGCAACTGACATTCAGATCGCATGATCAATCGGAAACCCTTCTCCCCGCCAGGCTTTCACTGAAGTCCACGGCTGAGCCGCAGACGACCAGAATGGATCACTCGCATCCAAGCCGAGTGGCAAGAACGCGACTGAACAGAGATAGAGACTGCCAGTCGAAATGTAGGTTTCGCCGACGCCGGGCTGGTGGCCAGACAGCCCGATGCGAAGCCAGCCATTCCCGTCGAACGTCTCCGGCGCCTCCAGCGTCCGTCGGATCACTGCAGTGAGCGCTCCGCGTGCCTGGGACGGCGACACGCCGTCGGGAAGGGCGCGGCGCAGCGCGATCGATGCGAGCAGATGAAACGCCCCGCAACGGTACGCGATTGAACGACCGATCGCGGGAAAGCTTCCATCGGGCGCCACGAGTCGTTCGAGCACCGCGGCGTACCGCTTCGCGCGCTCGTCGACGCGTCCCGACAGTTCTTTCCATGCCGGCATCTCGTCGCGGCAGGCGTCGAGGACGTCGAGCAGCATCGGATGAATGACGAAGCTGTTGTAGTAGTCCCAGTGAAACTGGGGACCGTCGCCGTAAGCGCCATCACCCTTGTACCACTGGTCGTGCTGGCGAAGCGCGTAGTCAACGCGCACGCGATCCCACGCGGCGCCAAGTTTCAGGAGCGCGGCCTCTACCGTCGCCGAAAACAGCAGCCAGTTATTGAAGCCGGGCGTGATGATCCGGGTCGATTCGAGCGCGACAATCAGGTTGCGGCGGGTCGAGGGATCGAGTGAATCGCGGAGCGCGCGCGGCGCGCGCAATACGGCTTCGCCAAGAAATGCCGCATCGACCAGCGGCTGCCGCTCGCGCGTGAAGTTGAGATAGTCGGGCGATGCGGGATCCACAGCGCGCGTGATCGCCTGGCGAGCGAGCTCGGAGTACTCGGCGCGCAGCTTTCCTTCTGCAGTGCCGTCGGCAGGAAGCTCGATCCACGGCGCCAGGCCTGCAAGCAGCCGCCCGATTGCTTCGAGGTGCGTGACGTTCTGACGATTGGCGCCGGCCGCCTGCTCGACCGGCATCCGGGCCTTCAGCGTGCCCTTTGCGAGATTGGTCAGAACCGGATCGGCGAGCTTGCGAAGAAGCACGATCCATGTCGCGCGATCATTTTCCGCGGCAGCCGCCGGCTGCGAAGCGCGGCTCGTTGACTGCACCGGCGCTATCAGTGGGCTGGCGCTCGCCGCCTTGAGGAAATCACGTCTGTTCACGCTGGACTCCGGGTGATCCGTTCCAGTCGCCAACCGCCAGTCACCCATCGCCAGCCGCGTTTCGCGAGGAAACCAGCAGCCAGGAGCCAAGAGCCAGCAGCCAGCGCTACTTAATCGGCCAGTTCGCCGATTCTGTTCTCGCGGTCTTCAAATACGCCTCGATTTTCGCGACAACATCCGGATGCTTGTCAGCGACGTTGGTGAATTCTGTTGGATCGTTGGCGAGGTTGTACAACTCGAGCGGCTTGTCCTTCCCAAGCCGAACCGCTTTCCAGCTGCCCATGCGAACAGCCTGCTGAAAGCCGCGCTCGTGAAATTCCCAATACAGGAAGTCGTGCGCAGGCTGCGGCTTTCCTTGCAGCACCGGCACAATCGATTTGCCGTCGAGACCTGCCTGGACTTTCGCGCCCGCGAGTTCCGCGAACGTCGGGAAGAGGTCCCAGTGCGCCGCGGCATAGGTCGTCGACGTACCGGCGCTGATCGTGCCAGGCCAGCTCGCGATCATCGGCACGCGAATGCCGCCTTCGTAGAGATCGCGTTTGATTCCGTGGAGGCCGCCGGAGCTCTTGAAGAACTCCGGATCCGCTCCGCCTTCCTGGTGCGGACCGTTATCGCTCGTGAAGAGCACGAGCGTTCGCTGCTCCAGTCCGCGCGTGCGCAGGAGATCCAGGATTCGCCCGACATCACGATCCATCCGTGAGACCATTCCGGCGAAAGCGGCATGCGGCGTCGGCTGTGAGCGATACCCAAGCGACGGCTCGTCCGGGCCGGTCAGCTTTCCGTCGGCCGCAGCGTTGGCGAACGCCTTCTCGGGAAATCTCCCTCTGAACGGGGCCATCGAGTCGTCTGGAACTCGAAGCTCGGCGTGCGGGACCGTGTAATTGAGATAGATGAAGAATGGCCGGTTGTCGCTTTGCTCGATGAACGACATCGCGTCTCGCGTGAAGAGATCGTTCGAGTACTCGTCCTTGTTCACGTCGACGCGCTGGCCGTCGCGATAGAGATGATCGGTGAACTGCCGGTGCGCATGCGTCTGCGACAGATAGCCGAAGTAGTGATCGAATCCTTTTCGATCAGGCCGTCCCGGAGACTCGGATTCGCCAAGCCCCCACTTGCCGATCATCGCGGTGCGATACCCGGCATCCTTCAGCAGCATCGCCACCGTTCGATCCTCGGGCCGCAGGGAATTGCCCGCCAGGTTGCCGCGAATCGACGTGTGGCCGGTGTGAAGGCCGGTCATCAACGCGGCGCGCGAGGGAGCACACACAGTGCTGCCCGCGTAGTAACTGATGAAGCGCAGGCCGCCGCGCGCAAGACGATCGACGTTGGGCGTCTGGAACATCGCCTGGCCGTAGGCACTGAGATCGCCATAGCCCAGATCGTCGGCCTGGATCAGGAGGATGTTCGGCGTTGACGGCTGTTGCGCCCGCGGCGGCGCTTCAAAGGCGACCCACGCGAGCGCAACCAGAAACACGAGTGCGCGCATGATCACTTCGCTAAGGGATCAGGACGGATCTGGAAATGCAGAACCTTGCTCGTCGTCCCTTTGCCTGTCTCCATGTGGAACGGCGTACGAGTGCCGATCGTCGCCCACAGCCCCTTCCCCTTCCAACCGGCTTTCGCATCGTCGATGCGTCCGTCCATCCATTTCGTGTAGAAGCCCGTCGGATACGGGACGCGCATCACGATGAACTTTCCGTCTTTCAGCGCGAGCAATCCTTCCGACGCGTTGCCGGTATTGATGGGCGTGTTCGCCCCGAGTCCTGAGGTATCGAACTGATCGACCCAGGTGTAGTAGCTGGCTTCGGCGCTGCCAGAGTCAGTCACGTTCTTCAATTGCGGCAGCGGCTCTTTGTAGAATGTCCAGCCCTCGGCGCACTGCTGCCCTGTTGCTGACGGACCGTTGAGCGGTCCCTTGCACTTGCGTCGATCGAAACTCCCCAAGTGTCCGCTTGCAAGCGCCACCCAGGCGACGCCGTTCCGATCGATGTCCATGCCGCGAGGCGAGTAGCCTTCGACCGGAACGCCATTCTTCATCGGCGGCTCGAACACTTCAGCGAGCGCGGTCGCCGGAGGATTCGCTCCCGGACTCAAACGGATGATCGCACCCGGAAACCCGAGCTGCGAACCCCACACGGATCCATCAGGCGCGGGCGACACGGCGTAGAATGCGCCGCCATAACGCTTATCCTTCGCGGGATCAACCGGCTGATTCGGCTCGACCGCATCGTCGCGTTTGCCGTTTCCGTTCGTGTCCATGATGAGAGCCGTCCATCCTTGCGACTTCTCTTCATCGCCGGTTGCCTCGTACATCTTCGTGTTCAACCATCCGACGACCTGGCCGCCACCGCTCGTCCACAGCGTGTTGTTCGCGTCCTCCGCGAACATCAGGTGATGGGTACCAAAGCACGTGCTGATGTGTGTCAGCTTGCCGCTCTTCGGGTCGTACATCGCAAGATGCCGGCCAGAGCGCTCGAGCGGCGTCAACTTCGCCGACGGATGTTCAGATCCGCTCTTGCAAAACGCCGGATTTTCGAATGGCCGCACCGCAGATGTGATCCACACTCGGCCTTTCTCATCGAGCATCGGATTGTGCACGTTGTTCCGGCTCTTCCAGATTGGTTCGGTGGCAAAGTACGCCGAGGGCTGAATCATCAGCTGTGATGTCTGCGGTGTGTTCGGATCTCTCACCGTCAGCTTCACCTGCCCAATCGCGTTCTCCTGCGGATCGAGCACCGGCAGATAGTCGGCGCTGAGTTCGAGGGCGCCGTAGATTTTGCCATTCGGGTTCACCGTCGGATTGCGCCGATCGGTCGAGACCTCATCGTGGAGATACGCTTTCGGATCGGCCCAGTCCCATTGGGTGATCACGACGTTGCGCTCGATCCCTTGCGGTCGCGGCGGTGCCTGCGGCACTTCTCCGGCGGCGATGCGATCGGTCCAGTCCGCGAACAGCGTGAGCGCGCGATCGTGACCGATGTTGCCGAGCGTCTGAATCATGTTCGTGCCGGCCTGCCCGGATTGCAGCCGTCGTTCCCATGCCAGGACTGACGACGGAAAGTCGTCGAACTCTTTCGGCAGCTTGCGTGTGCCTGGCGTGCCGAGCTGATGGCACGCGGTGCACCCGCCGGACTTGATCAACCGGATCCAGTCCGCCTGATTCTTCACGTTCTGACCGATGCCTGCACCACCGGGGAACTCACTCTTCTCCGGGACCTTCAGCAGCGACAACCAGTAACCTGACGGATAGATCTCGGCCGCCGCGCGGGGATCAGGCGCAGGCACGGCCGTCAGGTTGACCGCCTTGCCGGGCAGCGCTTTGACCTTCGGCGAATCGACGAGTCCATATCCGCGAACCCAGACGCTATAGTTGGCCTTTGGCAGATCGGGCAGGAGATAACGTCCGCTATCGTCGGTGACGACGATGCGTACGAATCGGGTCGGTAGCTCGGTCGTCTCCGCGATCACCCAGACGCCGGCTTCCGGGCCTTTTGAACCCGTGACGACGCCGCCAATGTCGTCGCCGTCAATCGGGACAGCGGCTGTCGAACCCTGTTGCGCGCTGGTCGCGCCAAGAGCGAGAGCGCAAACAGCAGCCACGAGAACCGCCTGCATCATTCGCATGGTCTTCATAGTTCCTCTCACGCGATCTGTAAAAGGTGGCTGGCACCTTTCCCGGAAAGGTGCCAGCCACCTTTTACTTGGTTTGTAACCACCATCCCTCATGGCAGCAACACCTTACAGCAAAAATCAGCCGAACATCGTGCGGACGACGAACCACATATTAGCCGGACGCTCGGCGAGACGCCGCATATACCACGGAAACCAGTATTCGCCGTAGCTGATCAGGACGCGCAACCGTCGTCCTTCGCGCGCGAGACGCAACTGCTGCCCGCGCTGGATACCGTATAACATCGCGAACTCGTACACCGAGGACGGCACATTCTGGTCACGAATGTAGCCGGCGATCCGATCCGCCAGCGGAATGTCGTGCGTCGCAACGTGCAGCAGCGCCCCCAGCTTCCGCGCGTCCGGCGAGAGCAGCCGCCTGCACAATTTGAAATAGTTGGCGTCGACATCCGTTTTCTTGGGGAACGCAATCGACGCCGGTTCGAGATAGGCCCCTTTGACGATTCGAATCGCCGCTCCGAGCGGAATCAGCGATTCAACGTCCTTCTCGGTGCGGTAAAGGTACGCCTGGAGCGCGAGACCGACGCGTGCCGTGCGTGCCCGTGCGCGCCGGTACAGCTCGATCGTTCGATCGACATACGGCGAACTCTCCATGTCGATCCAGACGAAGTTGCCGAGCGCATCTGCGCGCTCGATCAATCGATCGAGGTTGCGGTCGCAGAGGGCACGATCCAGATCCAGGCCGAGCTGTGTCGGCTTGATCGAGATGTGGGCGTCGAGCCCGGACCGGTCGACGCGATCGAGAACGTCGAGATAGTGTGTCGTGACCTCCTCAGCTTCTTCGACCCCGGTAAGATTCTCCCCGAGCTTCGTGAGGATGGTCGTGATGCCCTGCGGCTTGAGCTCCGCGGCCGCACGCAGCGCATCGTCGATCTGCTCTCCGGGCATGAAGCGCGACACCGACCGCCGCACGAACGCCGTTTTCGTCGCACGATTGCGGAGCCACGGATTCGTCGATCCCGCCAGCAGCACTTTACGCATCATGGACATTGCTTACAGCACGCTCTTGATCAAACCACCGTCCACCTGCACCGTCGCGCCGGTCATATACGACGCGGCTTCGGACAACAGGAATGCCCCTACCCGTCCGAACTCGGGTGGTTCACCGTAGCGCCCTGCGGGAATCGCAGAAATGGCTCTCGCTTTCGCTTCGTCCACCGAGACGCCTTGTTTCTGAGCGTTGACCTGATCGAGGTGACGGACGCGATCGGTGTCGATTCGTCCTGGGATGATTTGGTTGACCCGGATTTTCGACGGCGCCAGCTCGATCGCGAGCGTCTTCGCAAACGCAGACACGGACGCACGCAGGACGGTTGAAAGCCCGAGGTTCTGAACCGGCTCTTTCACCGACGAGGAAGTGGAAACAAGGACGGCACCACCGCCCCGCGTCTTCATGTGCGGCACTGCCGCGCGCACCATTCGAATCGTACTGAACAGCAACAAGTCCGCCGCGTCCTGCCACGCCGCGTCGTCGAACGAAATGGCAAGACCTGCTGGCGGACCACCTGAGTTGGTCATCAGACCATCAATGCCGCCAAACTTGTCCGCTGTCGCAGCAACCCACGTGTCGATCGCTTCTCGCGAGCGGACGTCCACCGGCATTGCGAACACCTTTGATCCGGTGTCACGTTCGATACGCGACGCGGCCGACGCGATCGATGCCTGGTCGCGGGACGCGATCGAAACGATGGCCCCTTCCGCCGCAAGCGCGTGGGCGACGGCGTATCCCAGCCCTTTGCTGGCGCCGCCGATCAGCATGACTTTGTTCTTGAGTTGAAGATCCATTCGGCCTTTCGTAGGGCAGGGTCTCAAGACCCTGCCCCTACATTCGGATCCCGGACAACGGATCGCGGATCCCGATCACCGGATCCAGATAAGACACACGTTATTTCGCCGTCCTCGTCTCCACCCACTGCATGACTCGATCGAGCGCCTCCCGGGTGGTCTGATCCAGGACCGCCCCGGGCGCCCGAGTCGCGGGACTCGCGAGCGCGCCGCGGCGATGGAGGACTTCCTTTCGGATCGCCATCCCAATCCCTTCCTGAAACTCGAAGCGCATCAGCGGTACTGTGCGGTAGAAGGTATCAGCCGCC
>Ga0075418_10003467_pt1 | contig 18008 bp, 15 predicted proteins | sample SoiMetdeltSBSDD2_FD_81776 | JGI IMG/M metagenome (GOLD analysis project Ga0075418, IMG submission 81776) | Bulk soil microbial communities from a Populus tree surrounding site in Tennessee, USA - Soil MetaG P. deltoides SBSDD2 | ecosystem: Environmental > Terrestrial > Soil > Tree plantation... | reverse complement strand
CCCGTCGTGGACTGCGCCGTCTTCAGCATCAACTTCGACCCGCGCCGCGAGGCGCCCAAGGATCACGTCCGACAGGCGAAGGCGCTCGGACTGAAGGCCGCCGATCCGCGCGGCTTCCCGTGGCTCGAGCGGTTCGCCCCGCGCAACATCCCGCTGGACCCGGAGGAGGAGGACTACGGCTTCGCCGCCGCGCTGATGCAGGGCATCGTGGGGCTGCTCGCGAAGGACGCCGACCTTTTCATCCGCGAGGAGCTGACGGAGCCGATCGTCGGTGAAGGGGTGTTCGAGGCGGACGGGGAGCGGCACACGGTGGCGGTGACGGCTCCGCACCCGGAGGCGCCGTGGCGTTGGGACGAGTCGGCGATGGAGTACTTCCGGTGGGCCGCCGTCGACGAGCTGTGCGAGGAGTACCTCAAGGGTTTCGAGGGGGAGGGCGGCCTCGAGTGCGCTGCCGCCGACGCCGTCGCGGAGACGATCGAGGGCTTCTTCGCCTTCAAGATCTTCAGCCAGGGTCTCGATCCGCTGGACATCGCCCACGACGACATCGAGGAGTACCTGCTGCGCCACCTGCCGGTCCTCACGCGTCACGTGCGCGAGGAGGACGTGCCCCAGATCCCGGCGCGGCTGGGCGCGTTCATGCGCTGGCTGGGGGAGGAGGGGCGCATCGATCCCGAGCTGGCGGCCATCCTCGAGGCCGATGTCGACCGCTGCCGCGTGGACTTCTTCGCCCGCATGAAGGAGCCCGCCGAGGGCGACGCGCCGGCCCCGTCGAAGAAATGGGTGTGGAAGGCGGGCGACCCGATGCCCGATCCCAAAGGCGACTGCCCGTGCGGCAGCGGCAAGCGCTACAAGAAGTGCTGCATGGTGCGTTAGGCCTTGGGGTCAGGTCTGGCGTATGGCTTATAGCGGCCTAAAAGCCATAAGACAGACCTGACCCCATCATCTAAAGTGCGTCGAAGGCTTGCTGCAGCTCGGCGTGGGTCGGGCGGGCGAGCTGGCGCACGACCTGGCCGTCCTTCAAGAAGACGAGGTTCGGCCAGAGCTTGACGTGGAACGATCGGCCGAGCGGACGGCCGGGCCCGTCTTCGACCTTCACGTGCTTGACCTGCGGATGCGCGGCCAGCAACGCGGCGATGCGGGGGGCGGCGGCGCGGCAGATGCCGCACCAGTCGGTGCCGAACTCGAGCAGCACCAGGCCCGGCATCTTGTCGACGTCCTCGCGGCTCGGGGTCTCTTCCGCCGGCAGATAGGCGGTGCTCATGGCCTTCGTTCCATGCTACGACAGCAGCGCTTCCAGGTCTTCGCGCTTCAGGCCGCGGATCACACTGTTGTCCTCGGTGAGGATGGCGTCCGCGAGCTGGCGCTTCGTCCGCTGCAGCTCGAGGACCTTCTCCTCCACGGTGTCGCGGGCGATGATCCGGTAGGCGAACACCGGCCGCGTCTGCCCGATGCGATGCGCGCGGTCGACGGCCTGGGCCTCGGCGGCGGGATTCCACCACGGGTCGAGGATGAACACGTACTCGGCGGCGGTGAGGTTGAGGCCGAGGCCTCCGGCCTTCAAGCTCACGAGGAACACCGAGCAGGCGGGATCCTCCTGGAACCGGCGCACGCGGGCGGCGCGATCGCGCGTCTGCCCGTCGAGATACTCGAAAACGATGGCCTGCTTCTCCAGCACGGGGACGATCTGCTTCAGGAAGCTCGTGAACTGCGAGAAGACCAGCACCTTGTGGCCCTCGTCGATGACCTCCGTCAGCAGCGGCAGCAGCGTTTCGACCTTGGCGCTCGTGAGCTTCGGCCGATCCGGCGCCACCAGGGCGGGATGACACGCCGCCTGCCGCAGGCGCAGCAGCGCTTCGAGCACGTGCATCTTCGAGCGCGCCATTCCCTCGCGATCGACGTGGGCGAGGAGGGACTGCCGGTACTGGTCGCGCAGGGAGCGATACAGCTTGAGCTGCTCGCCTTCGAGGTCGCAGTAGAGGGTCTGCTCGGTCTTCTTCGGCAGCTCCTTGGCGACCTGCTCCTTCGTACGGCGCAGGATGAAGGGGCGCAGCAGGGTGCTGAGGAGCGCGTGCTCCGGCCCCTCGTCGTCGAGGACGCCCTGGAAGGCGGCCGCGCGTCCGAGCATGCCCGGATTCAGGAACTCGAAGAGGCTCCACAGCTCGCCGAGATGGTTCTGCACGGGCGTGCCCGACAACGCCAGCCGATGGTCGGCCGAAAGCAAGCGTGCGGCCTTCGCCGTCTCCGACTGCGCATTCTTGATGGCCTGCGCCTCGTCGAGGATGACGTAGTCGAAGCCGACGTCCTTGAGGATGGCGGCATCGCGCCGCAGCGTCCCGTACGTGATGAGGACGGCGTCCGCGCCTTCCCAGGCGGCGGGATCGCGCTGCCGGCCGGGCTGCGACTGATCGAGCAGGCGCAGGCTGGGGGCGAAGTGGCGCGCCTCGTCGATCCAGTTGAAGATGAGCGACCGCGGCGCGACGACGAGCGACGGCCGTTCGACCTTGTCGCGGCGCGACAGCAGCAGGGCCAGCACCTGCACCGTCTTGCCCAGGCCCATGTCGTCGGCCAGGCAGCCGCCGAAGCCGAAGCGCTGGAGGAAAAACAACCAGGCCAAGCCGTCGCGTTGGTAACCGCGCAGCTCGCCGGCGAAGTGCGGCGTTGGCTCGGCGGCCTCGATACCGGCAAAATCGACGAGTTCCCGGCGCACCCGCGCGAATATCGCATCGACGGCGACGGCGGGCTCGCCGGCAAGCAAAGCGTCCAACAGCCCGGCCTGCGGCCGCGTGAAGCGCAAATGTTTTTCCTTGAGAGTGCCGAGTCCGGCGAGCAGAGCGTATTTTTTCATCCACTCTTCGGGAACAATGCCGAGAGTGCCGTCGTCGAGCTTGACCATCGACTCGCCTTGTTTGATCGCGCGCAAGAGCTCCGGCAACGAAATTTTGGCGTCGCCGAACACCGCGCTGCCGTCGAGCTCGAACCAATCGACACCGGATTTGACCTCCATCGTCAGCTTCTCTGGGGTGCGATAGAGTTTGCCCTCCGCCTCGATATGCCAACCTTCGTTGGTCAACGCGCGCACCACTTTCGGCAACTGCGCAGCGTACAGCTCCGCGTCGGCATCGCCGCCGTTATTGATGGCGCGAAAGCCGAGCTGGATTATTCTCCGGTGCGCCTTGGCTTCGAAGCCGGCATCACGCCGAATCAGCCGGCGTTGCTCTTTTTGATAGACGTTGCCGCCGCGCGCGCCGTAAGCGATTTTCTCGCCTGCGTAATCGAAGGAAAGTTTGCCCCACAGTCGGGGATGGCGAAATGGATGACGCGGTCCGGGCTTGATGACCAGACTCGCTTTCGGCGCTGGCGCAACCTCCTCGAATTGAAGCTCGTCGGGCAGTTCCAAACGCGGCTTTTGACCGAGACGCAAAAGCTCGCCGAGAAACGACTCGCTCTCTTGCCTCGGAATCGACAGCTCTGCGCGCGCCCGCAGCAGCGAAATCCAGCCGAAAGCGCCATGATCGTTAAGTCGGGCCACAAGCCCGTCATAAAAAACCAAGCCGCCGGCCAACAGGAGCGAAGGCTTGGACAGCGGCATGTCCGCGTCGCCACGGCGGAGCCCGCCCGTGACGCGGTAGTGCGCACCGTCTTCCGCCGGCGCGACTCGCAAATAAAACTCCCAAGGCGCGCCATCGTCCCACTGAACGGTCGGAAGATGTTCGTTATTTAGGGAAAAGCGCAGCAGGCAGCGCCCGCTGGCGCACATGAGCGGCAGCACAACATCCCAGAGCGGCGCGGGCAGAGCGAAGTTGGGATCGGTCGACTCGCGATAATAGGGCGAGTAGGCGTAACTTAAGTCGCGCCGGGAGCCGAAGAGAATGGCCAATATCCGTCGATCCACCGGATCGGCAATATCGCCGAGCTCATTTAAGCCAAGTTTTTTTGTCTTGAGCTTGCCCCACAAGCCATTGGTCCGCCGCTCGCGCTGCGCAACGTCAATGACCAGACGATCGGCGCTCCGCGTGCTGGAAACGTCGATGATATAAAGAAACTCCCGCTCCGCCGGCGCGGAAAATCGCGAACGGTTTTCCGCCGCCTGCAAAGAATTCAACAGCGGTTCCAGCTGTTTTTTCCAGGACGGCGCTGGTTGAGAATCTTTGACCTGGATGGGTTTGGTTACGGGCGCGAAACTATCGAGCCCGCTAAAACTTTCCCGGCCGCGAAGATAGCCCTCCTGTTCCGCCGCCAGAGACGCTGCCCAGATGTGCTTGCAGGGCTCTAAATCTCGCTCGAAGTACGGACAACTGCACGAGTAATCCAAGAACTCGTCGATGCTGGTGATCTCGACGTCGTAGCGCATCGTTCCTTGCACGACCGCATGCACCGACGAATGATCGCCGTCGATGCTTTTGACCGCGCCGCGATGAAAATACTGCCGGCCTCGCTCTTGCGTTAGCCGACCTACTTCGTCAGCAATTTGCTCCGTCAAATAACCCATGATTGAAATAGAGTAGTTTACCAAAATATTGAACGGCCAACTAGCTGTTTGACATGCGTTGACAGAAAGACGAACTCCGTGCAAGAAAAGCGACAGCTGCCGAGAAGGAAACCGCTATGAAAAATCATCAGCCCAAAAGCCGTATCATCGACGCCGACGGCCACGTGCGCGAAACAGATGAGGAAATTATCGAATACATGTCGGCAGGTTACCGCGCACGCCGCGACGCCTTGCTTTACTTTCCTTTGACGCCGCACCATGGCTGGCATCGCTCGATTCCGGCCAATGATTTCCGCCACCAAGATTTTCGCGTGCCCGACTGGCGCGAATGGGTGGGCAAGCTCGATGAAGGAAAGTTCGCGCTGACCGTGCTCTATCCGACCCGCTTCATGCACATCGGCCAGATCGGCAACCCGCCCTACGCCGTCGAGCTTTGCCGCGCCTACAACGACTACCTGCATGACAAATTTCTCACCCACGACCGCCGCTTTCGCGGCATGGCGTTATTGCCGCTGCAAGATCCGAGTGGCGCGGTCAAGGAATTGCGCCGGGCGGTGAAGAAGTATGGCATGCTCGGCGGCATCTTGCCGGCGGACGGTTTGCCGCTGCCGTTGGGACACCGCCAGTATTGGCCGGTCTTCCAAGAAGCCGATCGTCTCGACTGCGCCCTGTCGATCCACTCGTGTAATTCGCTGCGCGACAACGACCGATATCTTCAACCTAACGAAGCCGCCGCGCTCACCCATGTGATCCCGCAGATGCGCCAGTTCAACAACATCATGTTTTCCGGCTTGATGAACAAACTGAAAACTCTTCGGCTCGGCTTCCTCGAAGCCGGCTGCGGTTGGGTGGCATTTTTAATGAGCAAGATCGAGGAACGTCTCGAGCGCGTCGCGCCCAAGGAGCGACCGGTTCTGCCCAGCGAACTGCTGAAGAAAAATCAGCTCTACTTTCAGTGCGGTGAAGAAGTGACAACGAAACGCGACGTCGAGATCCTCGGTGACGACTGCTTGCTATGGGCCTCGGACTTCCCCCACGAGGCCACCCGCACCGATATGCGCAAGCTCGTGAGAGAGCATTTCGACCGCAAAGACCTGAGCCGGGAAGCAAAGAAGAAAATCATCTACGACAACGCGAAAAGGTTCTACGCGCTGTAAGGCGCACGCCGAATCAAAATTTTAAAACTTGAACTTTTGAATGGCCGAAAATGGATTCGCGAGCTCACCTCGTTCGGCCGGCGATCCTTTCGGCTACCGCAATCCGAAGCTCTTGCGAAAATCTTCCGGGTCCATTTCGTCGCTGCTGACGTGCAACGGAAACAAATCGAGATCCTTTGCATCGAGCCGTTTGGCAGAGGGCATTACGTCGCTGCGAGTGGGAACGCGGCCCATGGACTTAAGGATTTCCGATCCCTCTTTGGATAACACCAGATCAACAAATAGATTTGCGGCATTTGGATTCATAGGCCGCGCCGCCAAGGCAATGGAGATCGGCGCTGCGACCATCGGTTTAAGCGCGACCCAGTCAACTGGCGCTCCACGCGTTCTTAGACGCTCGATAAGATGCGCATAAGTGATCCCAATGGGAAACTCACCAGCCGCCAGCAAGTTGGCGATTAATACGTTGCCGTCGCGAAAGGCTGGCTTTTGCTGGTTAAGTTTGCGCATGAAATCGCCACCCCTTTGGCCACCCCACGCGGTCAGCATGCCGAAATACCAATCATAGGAACGCGGATCGAGCGCAATCTTGCCGTCACGCCATCTGGGATCGAGCAGACCATCCCACGCGACCGGAACTTCCGACGGCCTAACCCGTTGGCTGTTGTAAGCAATCGTGTAGTAGTTGTTGTAGATGTCGACCCACCGACTTTGTTTGTCTCTGAATTTGTCCGGGTAGGCGGCCAACTCAGAAGACGACATCGTCCCCAGCAAGCCCCGCTTTTGCAGCAAGAGAAGATCGGAAACTTTCCCTAACACCACATCGAAAAGAAACCGCCCGGCACGGCTCTCGGTCAAAATGCGGTTCAGTAGCGGCGCGCTGCCGGCGCGAAAGAAACTCGCGTCGACAAACGGGAATCGGCTGCGATACAATTCGATCAGCTTAGTCGAATCTTCGGGCTGCATCGCCGTATAAAGAACGAACTTACCCTCTTTTTTAGCTCCATCGATCGCCGCGTTCTGGCTTGCTGCGAATGATAGACCGGGAAAAAGTACGGCAACAATTATGATTAGAGATAGAAATGTCTTACCCCAGCTTCCCGTGGACTGCTCTGATTCTGTAGGCTCTACCTTGAATGAAATAGATGTAAGCCTCCCTATGGGTGTGTCCATCGCTGGCCTACGAGTGCGGCAGAATCTCCGAGATCGCAATGTTCGCAAATTTGTGCCTGCAGTTGTCATCACTCCCCTCATGCCGGCTTTTCGTCGTTGAATTGACTTTTTTATCGAATGCCCGGTCGTCCGGCGTAGCGCGCTGCCACTGCCTTCACGCGCGGATCGTCGGCGACGGCGAGCCGACCGCGGTCATGCAACACGTTGCTGCCGACCTTGAACGTCGCGCCGCGCGCTTCCGCCGCCGTGTGCAAATTGAACGGAAACGAAGCACTCTTGCCCGCCTGGCCGAGGTGCATGTGCACCGCACCGGTGTGGAACGAGGCGACGAATTCGCGATATTCCTCATCCGGGCACTGCGCGGGCGACACGAGCGCGTGCGGATGCACGCCGCCGTGCGGTCCCCGAATTTCGAACGCGTTCTTCTCCCCGACGCGCCGCGCGAGAGCTTCGAGGAATCCACGAATGGCTGTCGCTTCCGCGCCTCCCTCGATTTTCGTCATCTGATTGTCTTCAACCGAGATGCGCACCGGGGCTGAGAAACGGACCGGCACCCCGATCTCTTTCGCCCAGACCGGCATCATCTGATCGAACACATAGATGCCGTTCGTCCCGACAGGATTCACCGCCGGATAGATGCCGTCCGGGAACGGACGATAGTAGCCGTCTCGACGCCAGTAGGCGTAGGCTTCGCCGCCACGGCCCGGCGCCCCGACCTTGCCTTCCAGATGCGTGCCGTTCGGGTGGGTTACGCTCCACGTTTCGTCGGGCTTGATCAGTTCCGCCATGCGGTAGCGGATCTCGGCGATGAGATCGTGCGGCGTGCGCGCCCAGTCGCTCATAAGCAGACCCGTCGTGGTCGCCATATTGCGGACCATCGGCAGCTTCAGCTCCTTGAGGAGCTCCGGAAATTCCTTGAGGTGTTCTTCGGACGAGAGATCGCTGATGTGATTGATCAGCAGATCGGCGCCCTTCATCGCCGCCTTGACGATCGGGGGAATCTTCCAGGCCGTCTCCGGCGTCGGAATATCGGGCCAGATCACATTCGGCCGGCTCGGCATGTCGGCCCATATAACAGTAGGATGCGCGCCGCGCGCCTGCACTCCCGCCTGAATCCATACTATTGTTTGTTCGTCAACGAGATTGCGGCCACTGTGCAATCCGTCGATAGCCGCGAGAATCAGCACGTTCTGGCCCGGCCTCACGACCGCGCAGCAATCGAGCATATCGTTGATCGCGACTGCTGCGTCCCCCGGGATGTAAGCGATGGACATTGCATTCCTCCCGAGACTGCTGGTGCTATTTGGCGCGCAGTCTTCCTGTTGTTGCGCCGCCGTCGAGAACGAGCGTCGCGCCTGTTATGTATCGTCCGGCGTTCGACGCGAGAAAGGCGACCATCTCGGCCACATCGGTGGGTCTGCCGTGGTAGCCCATCGGAATGTTTGGAGCCTCCGCTTCAGGATCGGCGCCGGCTCGATGACGGATCGATCCGGGTGCGATGCAATTCACGGTGATCCCGTAGCGACCGACTTCGAGCGCCAGGGCGCGCGTCAGCATCGCCACTGCCGCTTTCGAAGCCGCATAGGCAGCGCCGGTCGCGTAAGGTAATACGCCACTGACCGAGCCGATGTTGACGATCGTGCCATAGCCCTGTTGCCGCATCCCCGGAATGGCTGCGCGGCAACAGAGCATCGTCCCGTCGACGTTCACCCGGAAGGTCTCTCGCCACGTGTCGAGCTTGTGCGCCTCGATCGTCTCCAGCGGATGATAGGCTGCGTTGTTGCACAGAAGATCGAGCGAGCCGAAGGCCTGCAAGGCGGCGTCGACGGCCGACGCCGCGCCCTGCTCGGAACCGATGTCGGCTTCGACGACCCTGATGCGATCGCCGAATTCTGTCAGCGCACCCCGCGCACTTGCACAGGCTTGCGCATCGCGATCGACGGCGACGACTGAGCCGCCGAGCGCGAGAAAATGGCGGACGATCCCAAGCCCGATCCCCGAAGCGCCGCCCGTGACGACGGTCGAGCGCGGATGATCAGGAAACTCGGCCCGACGCACAGGCGTTAGCTCAGGCACGGCTGCGGCCATTTGATTCGGCCATCGAGCGTAGGCGGCTTGAGGCCGGACGCCTCGTAGGCCCACGCGCCGATCTGGTCGGACCAAATGCGGTTGACCGCCTGGCGATCGCGGATCGCCTGCAGGCAGGCGTCTTGCTTCTCCTTCGTGTCGGCGTACTTGGCGAGAATATCGAGCGGCGCGTCGCCGTGGCCGCCGTCGGACGAATCCGCCTCGTCGGCCGCATCCCAGTGCGCTAGAGCTTTATCGTCGAGCTTCAACTTGTCCCAGTTTTTGCGAGACGTGCGGGCGCGATCACCGACCCGCTTGATCATCGCCTTGCCGCGGGCGACCTCGTTGCCGGCGATGCTTGCGAAGGCTTCGAGCCAGGGGCGATAGCGGCTCACATATTCGCAATAGGTGATGCGCATCTTGGTGATCGGCGCGCCCTGATAGTTGTAGATGTAGTCGCGATCGAGGCCGAGCGCGACCGCGAAGTCAACAAGGCTTTCGTAATGGCCGGTGATGATCGTCGGATCGCGCACCTCCTCCACGAAGGCATTTTCGATCAGATACTGCCGCACTTCGAGGATCGGGCAGTTGCCGGCGATGTTGGTCAGCCAGCGCGGAAAGTTGGCGGCGAACACGCAATGTTCGAGCGCGTAGACGCGCGCTCCTTCACGCGTCATGTGATTGACGTTGTAGGTCTCGAGCAGGGTCGGGACGGTCCACCGCTCTTCCTGCAACACATCGAGAATGGTTTCCTTGAACTGCTCTGCACTACGCATAGCTTCCTCCTCGTAGGCATGCACTGATTTCAAAAGGCGAAATTGCTCCTTCAACGTTTGCTGAACCATATCGTAGAGACGGGCGCCTTTCCATCCTTGAGCTTCTTCGCGAATTCGTCCCAACGATCGATTACTACATCGATCATGTGTCTGTCGTAGACGGGCTTGGTGGCGCCGGGGCAGATACAATTCACGCGAATACCATGCGGGGCAAGTTCCAGAGCCGCAGTCTTTGTCGTCATGACCGCCGCCGCCTTGGATGCGCAATACGCCGATCCTCCCGCATACGCGACCAAAGCCGCCTGTTGAGCCAACGTTGATTATGCTTCCCTTAGTTTTTTTCAGATGGGGCAAAGCAATTTCGTGCATAAAAAAGTCCCGCGCGCATTGACGGCCATGACCTCGTCGCAGACGGCCATGGACAACGTTTCGATAGAAGCGAGTTTTTGTATGCCGGCGTTATTGCAAAGCACGTCCAACGGTTATATCGAGCGCTGACGCGGCGCATTAGGTTGTGAATCTGCTTCTCACTCCGCACATCCGCGACGAAATAAATTGCGCGCGATGTGTATTCGCGCAAGCTCGCGAGCGCGCGCTCACCCTTTCTTCGGTCGGTGCCTCACATCGCAATCCGGTAACCTTCCATGGCAAACTTGCGCGCAATCGCCAAGCCGATGCCAGAGTCGCTACCGGTGATCAAGATGATGCGAGAGTTGTCGGCCATGCTGCGCTCGAATCGGTACCGGGATGTCTAGTGCACGGCTAACGCATAGATGAGGGGAAACGTTAGAGGCAATTTCTCCCAGCTATCGCCGCGGTTGACACTCTGGAATATCTCTCCCCTGTCGAGTTTGATATAACGCGCGCCTTCGCCGCCCGTGCCCGCGAACACGTGATCCGGCTGAGCGGGATCGAACTCGATGCATTCGACCATGCTTTCGTAGGGCGTTGGGAATCCGCCGGCAAGCTGTTGCCAGGTCGCGCCGCCGTCGGTGCTCCGCATCAAAGCGCCGTTGGCTTTGGTCGCGCGGTTGAGCCAAAACGGCGGCGGCTCTTCGGCGACGCCGAGAAAAAGCGTCTTGGAGTCCTTTGGATGAACCCGTACCGGAACCGAATAAGTCCGGCTCAACGCATCGCTGATCGATTCCCAGCTCTTGCCGCCGTCCCGCGACCGATAGAGCGGCCTTCCCTTCGGCGGCGGTGTCGGGTCGGGAAAATTTTCTCCGCCTCCTGTAGCGGCGTAGAGCACGGCGCCGTCGGCCGGATCGAACGTGACTGAATGAACGTCCATGTCGATGGGATAGCGCACATCGTTCCACGACTCACCGCCGTCACCACTCAGAAGCAGACCGCCAACTTGCGCCGCGAGGCAAAGTTTTTTGGAATCGTCGGGATTGATGGCGATGCTGCGAATATGCGGCTGGATCACCGGAACGGGATAAGTCCAACGTCTTTCGTTCGCCAAACGGCCGACGCCCGAAAGTTCTCGCCAACTGTTTCCGCCGTCTTCGCTCTTCCACAGCGCCGGTGGTTCGGTGCCGACGTAAACGGTCTCGGGATTCGATGGATCGAGTGCCAGCGCGCGGATTTTATCGGACAAGATTTTCTCGCCGAGGCGGCGCCAGTTTTTACCCGCATCGTCGCTGCGAAACAAACCGCCGCCGCGTATGCCCGCATAGACAACCTCACGCCTATCGGGACGAATTGCGAGCACGTTCACTTCCATTCCGGCTAGATCCTTAGACGCCACGTGCCAACCATTGCCCGGCGTGCGCGTGACTTTGAATACACCGTCCAGCGTACCGACAAAGATCGCTTCCATGGATTAGCCTCCCGGTTATTTACTTCTTCCCTGCCGCTATCGCTCGCTCGGCGATGTGATCGTAAATGAAACGAAACACGTTGATGCTTTCGCGCACGACATCGAGCACTCGCCGGCATTCTTCATCTGTCTTGGCATATTTGACGATGATGCGAACGGTCTCGTCGGCGTGCCCGCCTTCGCCGGGATCGGCGGCATCGGCAGCTTCCCAATGGACCAGATATTTCGAATCCAACCCGAGCGGCTCCCATTTCTTCCGCGAGTTCAAAGCAATTTCGCCGTAGCGCGACGCCAACTCGCCGTGGTTGGTGAGCTCCAGTGAACCGACCGCGGCAAATCCTTCGAGCCATGGCCGCGTGCGGCTGATGTTGTCCCAGTAATGAATGCCCATGCGCATCGGGATGCTCGGCACATGGTGGAGCACCTGTTCCCGGGTCATGCCAAGGCCCTCACCGAACGTCACCATGCTGCCGTGATGGGTGTCGTGAATTGTCGGATCATCGACTTCTTCGACGTACATGTTGCCGATCATATAAGCCCGCGGCTCGATCACCGGGCAATTGCCGATCACGTTGCCAAACCAGCGCGGAAAGTGATCGGCGAAATAGGTATGCTCGGGAGTGAAGATCCGCGCGCCCTCGACGGTCAAGTGCTTGTTGACGAACTCGACGATTTTGGGTTTGCGCTCCCACCATGCATCGGCTATCGCGTTAAAAACATCTTCCTTGGTGATCATAAAAACTTCCTTTCAATGCTTACCCAATAGATGGCCCCAGCGCTCGAGTACCTTTTGTCGGTACTCAGAACTCACGCTGCTCACCGCTGGGAATTCGTCCTTCCGGCCGTAGGGTCTACATGCGTCGATAGTGATGCATGAGCTCACCATGTCATTGGCCGCTCGTTGTTCCGGCGTAATAGTAGGGTTGAGATCGCTTGCCGGCACCTCGACGATTTCCGATTGCCGCTTGGGCTCCCAGCGCGATGCCACCGCCCACAAAACTTCGTTGATATTGGTTATGTCGATATCGTCGTCGACGACGACGATCATGCGCGTATCGCGACCGCCATCGCGGGTCGCGAGCACACCGTGACCGACCTGGCGCGCATGGCCTGGATAGCGCTGGCGGATGGCCACGGCGACGACGAATCTGCCTTGCCTCGGAAACCAGACGCCGCGCACGTCGGGAATCCCCGCGCGCTCCATCGAGGACCAGATGTTGGCCGCGCGGATGTGCATGTAAATATCGGTGTTGAGATAAGTCTTGAGCGGCGGATCGCCCGTGATGATCGGATCATCGCGGTGATAGATCCCCGATATTCTGACCACCGGCCGATCGATCGTGCCCGAGGCGTAGTAGCCCGGCCATTCGCCGAACGGACCCTCGGGCCGCGAGACTTTCTCCGGCGGCGGCGCGAAGCCTTCGAGCACCAGCTCCGCATTCGCAGGCATGGGCAGGCCGGTCGCTTTGCTTTTGACGATCGGAATCGGCGCGCCGAGCAGGCCGCCCAAAAAATCATACTCGCTCATACCCCAGGGAATGCCCACGGCGCTCGCGAGCAGCATCGAAGGCGGCACGCCGCAGGCGATCAGAAACGGGCAGTCTTTGCCTTTGCTCCAGTACTTTTGCGCGATCAGATTGCCGTGCTTGCCGGGAATGATCCACAGGCCGACGGTTTTCTCGTCGTGAACCTGCACGCGGTAGGTGCCAACGTTGACGTAGCCGCTCTCCGGATCGCGGCTGATCACCGCGTCGAAAGTGCCTATATAGCGCCCGCCGTCTTTTTCATGCCAGTGCGGCGCAGGGAATTTTGGAACGTTCACGTCGTTTGCTTGCGCGATATTTTGCAGCACCGGCGCGTCTTTTACTTCTTCTGGAGGGATTGGTTTAAGCTCCGCCAACTTTGCTTTAACGGCTTGCACGAGCGGAATGCCGCGCAGATCGGAAGAGACGCCCAGGGCCAGGGATTGGCGTAGCGGCGAGAAAAGCACGTTGCTCAACACCCGCCGGCCTTTCGGATAATCGGGAATGTTATCGAACAGGAGCGCGGGGGTCGGCGTTTGCTCGGCGAAAAGCTCGGTCAACGCGCCGAGCTCCAGATTCCAGTGCGCCCCGGAGATTTCTTCCAACTCGCCGGCAGCTTTGACCTCGGTTAAAAAGACGCGCAGGTCGAGCGCGCTTTGAAGTCGCGGATTGTCGCTCATCACCTTCTCGATTTATCAGCGTGCCGCGCGCAGCGTTCTCGCTTCCGTCAGGACGCTATTGTCCACGAGCCCCTTAAAAATCTTTTCGCGCTCATCGGCCGGACCGACGCCGATTCGATCGAAGACGATCGACAGCATGCGCGGTTCGGTCGCCATCGACTTGTTCAGATATTTTTCCGTGTACTGGCTGTAGTCGGCGTCGAGAAATTTTTCCTCTTTGACGCCGGTGAATCTCGCCAACGCCCTTTTGCCAGCGCGCGGGTTTTTGAGAAAAATCTCCAGGCCGTCGAGATAGGCCGCCATGAATCGTTTGGCCAAATCCCGCTTGTCGCGCAGAAATTCGCGCGTTGTCAGCGTCACGCCCTGCGGGAAGGAAACGCCGAGCGTGCCGAGATCAAGCAGCTCGCGAAACCCGAGCTCTTTGCCGCGCTGGGCATAGACCGACAGCAGCATCGCGCCGTCGAGCTTGCCCGCCGTGAGACCGGCCATGATCTCGGGCATGCCACCGGCTTGCACCACGGTGATGTTGTCGCGCTTCGAATCGAGGCCGACCTGCTGCAGGCCGTAGCGCAGAGAAATATCGAGGCTTCCGCCGAAACGCGATACGCCGAGAATCTTGCCGCGCAGATCCTGCGGCGTTTTAATTTCCGGTTTGGTATAGAGCGAAAATGTGAACTTATCGAGCTGCGTGCCGACGATCGCCAGATTTTTCGCGCCTTGATGATAGGCGCGCACGACGATCTCGCCGCTCAAAGTTGCCAAATCGACTTCCCTCGTCAGAACCGCCGGCATCACCACCGACGAGGACGCGATATACACATACGTCAAATCGATGCCGCGTCGTTCAAAAATCTTTTCTTCGATAGCGGTGAAGAATCCGGCGTTGGTGGCGCTAAAAGAAGAAAACGCCAAGCGTACTGGATCCGCGGCAAAGGAGATTGAGCCGACCGTCAGGCAGCCAAAAAGAAAAAGACCGAGAAAAGCTGTTTGCATTCTTCGCATCTCGTTATCCGTATCGCTCAGCGGTTTGGTTAGCGCAATGCAGCCAAATACCTATTTTGCTCCAAACTCCTTGTAGACCGCATCGACAAATCCTTCGGCTTCGAGCCGGCTTATAATCGAAGTGTCAATAAAACTCTCGGCTTTTTCTTTTTTCCAGCTCGTATCGGTTTCGCCCATCATATCGAGCGTCGTTCGCGCCGCTTCGACGGTGATCTTCGGCGCGCCGAAGTAGGCGTCTTTGGCGAAGAACCCATAGGAAGCAACCAATCGTGGATCGTTGACCGGAAGCCTCATGTAGCGCGACATAATAGCTTTGGATTGATCCTCCGGCCCTTTGCCTAGAAACGCGTGGCCGCGCACGACGGCGCGCAAGGTCGACTCGGCGAACCGCGGAAACTTCTTCAGCGTCTCGGCCCCTGTGGCGAATCCGCCGCTGCAATAGGGAATCTTCATGTCGTAGAGGCTAATCAAATTGTTCAAGCCCTGTTGGGCAAGCACCGGCTTAAACAGCGCCGCTTGCACCGCGCCATCCACCGTGCCGGCGCGCAGCGCCGCGAAGCGCTCTGGCGTAGAGCCGACTTGGATAAACGTGACTGAGTCCGGATCTACACCTACGTGGCGCAAAGCAAAACGGGCCGAGACGTGCGAGGTGTCCAGGAATTGGTTGACTCCTACCCTTTTGCCCTTGAGTTGCTTGGGATCGGTGATCTCTTTGCGTGAGGCGATCAAGTAAACATTCACCGGAGCGAAGTCGCCGACGACGCGCAGGTCGAACCCCTGGCGCTTGGCTCGGAAAAGCTCGGGGCAACCGGTAGCGACAAAATCCAGCTCGCCTGCGATCATTGCCTGCACTCCGGTCACCGTGCGCGTAAACAGGATCTCGGCGTTAAGACCTTCAGAGCTGAAATAGTTTTTTTGCGCGGCGATCCACAATTGGGCAAAGGCGCCGGACTGAGAAGCATAACCGATTCGTACAGTCGCTTTTTCCGGTTTTGCCTGGGCGGCCACCGACGGCTCACGCCGCATGAATCCGATTTGAAGAAGAGAGAGGACTACGACAGCCGCTCGAATATAACCGCCCATCATCGCCCACCTTTTCTTACCGGCCAGTGATTCATCATTGATGCACTCGCATGCGGGAGCCGCTTCCGAGAAGAATTTTGAGATGCGCTTCCTTAGTCAGAACAAAATGATTTTTCATCAGCTCCGCGGCCGAGTCGCCGTCGCCTTTTAGCAGCGCTTTAGCGATGTCGATGTGTTCTTGATTGATTTCCTTAAGCCGCTCGTGCGCCTGGCGGAACGGAATGCGCGACACCTCGATCAAAGTTTCCATGCGGTTCAACAAGTCCTGCATGATCAAATTTCCCGAAGCCTCAATAATCAGACGGTGAAGTTCGGTGCCGAGCTCTTTCACGTCGTCGAAGGCGAAATTTCTTTTTGAACTTAATGCTGAAGCTTTGTCGATGATCGCCTTAAGGCTCGCCTTGGGGATTCTGCCTACTGCGTCCTGTGCGGCCGCGCTCTCCAGCAGCGCTCTGATTTCGTAAATGTCATACACGTCCTTGGGTGAAAAATCACGAACGACAACTCCCTTGTTGGGCATCGCGACAACCAACCCTTCTGCCTGGAGATGAGTTAACGCATCGCGCACCGGCGTACGGCTGGCTTTGAATTGTCTGCAAAGTTCCTCTTGAACCAGCACTGAGCCGGCGCGGTACTGACCGCCTGTAATCGCCGTCTTCAACTCCCGATAGACTCGCGCTTCTGCGATCGACGGCGCGCGTTCTTTTTTCTTAGCCATAAACAATTGCGGTTGGGTGGCTCGGTCTAGTCAACCGAGACAACGACCAAGCACTCAGCCTGTATAACAAGCTGTATACAATTACAAGAGCCTGAACAACTCGCATTGAACGTTTTGAACGCGTTACTGTTGCAGCGCTTTGATAAATCCGTTCTGATCCAATTCGCGCACAATCCGGCTGTCGGCAAAATCTTCCGGCTTTGCGCCTTTAGCTTTGGGGTTCGTCGGCTCCAATCCGTGGAGTAAACTCGCAATTCCCGGCACCGACGGATACGGCGGCAGCACCAGGTTGCTTTTGATGATCAGGTCATAGCTTTCTTCCAACAGCTCGCGGTCATCCGTACGGAACGTTCGTCCCATCGCTTTGAGCGCGAACGCTTTGTCCTTCTGACCGCGCGCGACACCTTCGACGTACGCCCGCATGAAGCGCCGCACCGTGTCTTCATTGGTCTTCAAGTAACGCCGCGTCGTCACCACGCCATTGATGTGATACTCGGCGTCGAGCTTGGACATATCGAGCAATTCTTTTAGCTTGGCCTTTTTGGCCTGTAGCGTCGCCGGCGGGCTCAGCGCCGCCGCGTGAATTTTGCCCGTCAGGATCGCGGTCACCGTTTCCGCCGGACCGCCGGTCTGGACCATCGTGATGTCGCGCTCCGGATCCACGCCATAAAACCGTAGCGCAAATCGCGATGCGAGATCCGACAGCGTACCGAAGCGAGTCGTGCCAAACACTTTGCCTTTCAAATCTTCCACGCGACCGATTTCCGGCCGGCTGTAGATCCAGAACAGGAACTTTTTGACGATAGTCGCAACAATCACCGTGTCGGCGCCGGCTAGATTGGCTTGCATCGACGCGGCACCGCCGAGTTGGATGATGGGTAATTCGCCGGCAAGCATCGCCTGCAGCGCCAGCGAACTGCCGGGTATGCTGATCGCCTCGACGCTGAGCCCGTGCTTCTCGTAGAAGTTTCCTTCCTTGGCAAGCCACATGGACATCTGCGTGGCCGAGGTGGAACCGCCGCCGACGCGAATCCTATTGACCTTTTCCTGGCCTGCAACTGGAACAGCAAATAGAGCGGCGAAAACGAGGGCGATGCAACACTGAAGATGAATTTTTCTCACGTTTCTTTCTCCTTAGCGCCGATCTCGTAAAACCCCGCCTCTTGCGCGCTCTCGGCGACCGAGCGCTTGCGCCAAAGTCTCCATGGTCCCGGAATTGAACCGGTGAGGCACCATTTATCGGCGCGCGCCTGATTTTGCGTCAACAATTTTTCGTAGATCCGGATCAATCGCTCCGGCTCCTGATCGCCGGAAGTCGCGATGACCTGTTCCGAGTATTTGTTGACGATCACGGCGCGAGGCAGTTTCGCTTCAAGCGCGTCGCCAGGCGCGGACTGAAGCCATTGAATGAGAAACACCCAACCGAATGAACGCTCCGCAATGCCATTGTGGGCAATCGAGAATTGCGCGGATTCGAACCGCGAGTTGAGCCGCTCAAGAACCAACTCTTCGGCCTGT
>Ga0075418_10003466_pt1 | contig 18009 bp, 16 predicted proteins | sample SoiMetdeltSBSDD2_FD_81776 | JGI IMG/M metagenome (GOLD analysis project Ga0075418, IMG submission 81776) | Bulk soil microbial communities from a Populus tree surrounding site in Tennessee, USA - Soil MetaG P. deltoides SBSDD2 | ecosystem: Environmental > Terrestrial > Soil > Tree plantation... | reverse complement strand
CGACGACTCGCGGAATGTCCTCGCCACCCGCATCCAACGCGTCAGTGATCCCGTCGGACACGACAACGACGAGGTCACCGGATTCGAGGCTGACGCACGCTTCGTCATAATGCGCGGCGGCCAGCAGCCCGAGTGGTGGCCCCCCGACGGCGAGCGTCGCCCGCGTGCGCCGGCCGAGAATCACACCCGGCGGATGTCCCGCATTCGCGTACACCATCGTCCGCTGCCTGACGTTCACAATCGCGACGAAGCACGTGACGTAGACCGTACCGCGGCCATCGAGTCGAACCGTCTCCGACACCGTCGTCAACAGTCGACTCGGTGTTGGCTGGGTCCGCGCCACCGCCCGAAGAACGGCTCGAGTGTTGGACACGAACACAGCGGCTGGCACGCCCTTGCCCGACACGTCCGCCAGCACAAGGCACATGCGGTCCTCGCCGACAGGGAAGAAGTCGTAGTAATCGCCTCCGACTGCTCCTGCCGGCTCCATCGCCGCATACCAGGAGACGCCGTGCATGGGTTCCGGAATCACCGGCAGCAAGGCCCGCTGCACCTTGGCGGCGACCGCGAGTTCGGTCTGGATCCGCAACTGCCGCAGTTCGAGATCGGCCACCGCGGTTCTCGCCAGCCGCAGCCGACTCCAGAGCGTCGTGGTGAACGACAGTGCGCCGATCAGCAGGATCTCGCTGATCCACGTCCACTCTTTCACGTCCGGCCGCAGCACACGGTTGATGAACAGTTCCACCCCCTGCGACGCGACCACGATCGTGACGATGACGCCGGTGACGGTTCCCATCACCCTCAGTTGCGGCACCAGGCCAGCCGGCTCTCGCTCGCCGCCGTGACGAGTCCCAATCGATACGGCCGTACCGCCCATGCCAATCGCATTGCCGGCAGACATCCCTATGACTTACACACTCGTCGGCGGCTCCAGGCCGTACTTGCGAAGGCGGACGTAGAGCTGGGTCCGTGTCAAACCGAGGCGGCTCGCGGCCTTCGATTTGTTCCACTCCGTCTCGCGCAGGACCTGATCGATGGTTCGTCGCTCCATCGCAACGACATCAGTCGTCATCGGCAGTGGTGCCGGCTTCACATCCGCGCGCAGCGACAAGTGCTGACAGGTAATCGAACCGCCGTCACAGAGGATCGCGGCGCGCTCGAGGACGTTACGCAGCTCGCGGACATTGCCCGGCCAGCTGTAGGCGAGCAGCATCTCGCGCGCCTCTCGGGTCAGGGTCATCGCCGGACGTTCCATCGATTGGGCGAGGTTCTTCAGGAAGGCGTCCGCCAGCAACGGAATGTCGCTCGCGCGCTCGCGAAGCGGAGGAATCACGATGTCGAATACCTGCAGGCGATAGTAGAGATCTTCGCGAAACGCGCCGCCTTTTACCGCCTGATGCAGGTCTCGATTGCTGGCAGCAATCACCCGCACGTCGGCCTTGATGAGACGGGTGCCGCCAAGACGCTGGAACTCACGCTCTTGAAGGAACCTCAAGAACTTCGCTTGAGCTACCGGGCTCATCTCGCTCACTTCATCGAGAAACAGCACGCCGCCAGCCGCCAACTCGATTTGGCCCGCCTTTGACTGATTGGCGCTCGTGAACGCTCCGCGCTCGTAGCCAAACAGCTCCGATTCCAGGAGCTGCTCCGGCAGCGCGGCGCAATTGATCGCGACGAACGGTCCGCTCTTGCGGGGCGAGGCGCGATGAATGAAGCGCGCGATCACCTCTTTGCCCGTTCCTGATTGCCCCTGGAGAAACACCGTCGTCTCGGTGGCCGCCACCTGAGTCGCTTTGGTGAGCACCCCCTGCCATGCCGGCGACTGTCCGATCATCCGGGCGCCCCCCGGCCTCGGATCGGCATGCTCCGCCAGAATCCGGCTGCGCCGATCGAGCCGCTCAGTGCGGGCCTTCGCTTCGGCAACCTCGCGTTCGGTTTCCGCCAGCTGTTCATGCGACACCGCCACCGCGATACAGTCAGCAATCCACTGCGCTCCCGCCACGTCGTCCATCCCGTACGCGTCTGGGTTCTTCGAGAAGAACCCGAGCCGCATACCTTGCTGTCGGGCGATACTGCGGACGCTGAGAAACGACCGGTAGCCGGCGCGGACGACGCGATCGAGGAAATCGGGCGGATCGCACACTGCAAGCCGCGGTCGACTCTTACGCAGATCGCCGATGATGTAGACATCGTCTTCGCCGACGATCCGACACCGGCGGTACTCGGGCAGATCGTCCGCAGACCGGGCTTGCAGCGTCAGGTGGTCCGAGCGATCGTGGAAGACCAGCTCGAGACAATCGTGCTGCAGCACCTGGTTGGCGATTTCAGACACACGCGGAAACACGCGGCGAATATCGAGCACCTCGGAAATCGTTCTCAGCAACTCGCCCGAGGTGTCGATCGCGCGGCCGTTCTCCGCCGCGTCGGTGATCTCACGCATAGACCCCGCCAGTCTCCCGGCACTCGAGATGTCTATGCCGTCCGTGCCAATCGCGACAACTTCGTTCATGGTTTACATCCTTCCCGACGTTCGCCGCTGTTTCTCGGTGAGAATCCACTCTCCGATATAGCCGTGGCAGTTCCGCAACGTGATGCCGTCAGCCTCGCATCCGGCGAGAAACTTCACCGCCTCGCGGTCCACCAGATTGACTTCCGTCACATCCAGAACCAGGGGGACACCGCTCTCGGCGTCGATGAGGCTTTGCAGTTCGGTCAAATGCTCTGCGTTGATCCGACCGCTTAACGTCAGCACCACGTTCGTGTTCTCCTCCGACCTCTGGATTCGCAACATCGCGTCTCGCTCCGCACATTGTGCAATGCGAGCGCCAGCGGTAAGTGATTGACACCACGCACCTTCATGCGTTTGAGCACGCGACCTCTCGCGAAATTTTGCAAAAGTTCGCGAATCCGCCCGACGCCGGGTTGTGATGGACACAGACGCGCACGGCCCTGCTCATCGAGACACAGTCGGTTCGTTCTCGAGCCGCGCGACTACGCGTGCGCGCCCCGATTCCCGCATGCGCGCGTGGACTGACGTCGCGCGATGTGCTGGCACTGATGTTGCCCTTGACCCTGCCGTTGCGGGAGTCAGGTGTCGGATTCTTCGAGCTCGAAGGCGCACGAAGCGTTATGGGAAGCAAAATTCACGTGTACGGTGCGGACTGGTGTGGACTGACGTTTCGCGTGCGCGAGTATCTGATCCGAGAGCGGTTCTCGCACGAGTATCACAACGTCGAGCGTGAGCAGCAGGCCGCGGAATTCGTGCGGTCTCTCGACGGCACCACGCCTCGATTTCCCCTCGTCGTCATCGAAGACACCGTGGTGATATGCCCGACATTCGAGGCCCTGCGGCGACTAATCGATGCCTACCGTGTGCAGCCCGCGGCGCGGAGAGCGCGGCCCGCCTGACGACCGACACTCACACCCCGCTACGTGGGCGCTCCTCCGAGTCTCGGCGGTAGACCGGCTTGAAGCGATGCTTATCGATGTTCAGCGCTCTGATCTTCGATTCGAGCGTCGAGGAAGGCATGCCGAGCTTGGCGGCGGCACCCGACGGCCCTGAGACCAGCCCACCGGTTTCCGCCAGAGCCGACTCGATGATGGCCCGTTCGTGACCGGCCAGCTTCGCTGAGAGCGGCTGGCTCGCCACCGTGGGCATGGGATTCAGGGGCTCGGCCACCAACCAGCTTTCGTCCACCGACAGGTAGTCGCCGTCGCACACAATCAGCGATCGCTCGATGATGTTCTGGAGCTCGCGGACGTTGCCGGGCCACGAGTAGGCTTGGAAGCGCTCGAGCGTCTCGCGTGCGACACCGCGAATCCGCTTTCGCGTCTTTCCGCTGTGACGCTCGATGAAGTAGTCGATGAGGAGCGGGATGTCGTCTCGCCTGGCACGCAGGGGAAGCACTTGGATCGGGAACACGTGCAGGCGGTAGTACAGGTCGCTTCGGAACGAGCCGTCGGCGATCGCCGCCTGCAGGTCACGGTTAGTGGCAGCGATGATGCGGACGTCGGCGGTCAACGAGTGATGGCCGCCGACGCGCTCGAATTCCCGCTCCTGGAGCACACGCAGGAGCGCGACTTGCGTCTCCGCGGGAAGGTCGCCAATCTCATCGAGGAAGATCGTCCCTCCCTCGGCGAGCTCGAAGCGTCCGAGGCGTCGTTGCAGTGCGCCGGTGAAGGCGCCCTTCTCGTGTCCGAACAACTCGGAGGCAACCAGCGCGGGCGGAATCGCAGCACAGTTGACCTGCACGAACGGCCGAGAGGACCTGCTCGACCGCTGATGAATAGCGCGTGCGACGAGCTCTTTTCCGGTACCGGTCTCTCCCAGGATCAGCACCGTTGATTCGGTCGGCGCCACGACGTCGACCTGTTCCAACACCGCCTTCATCCCGCGGCTCGTACCGATGATGTCATCCTGTGAGCGCTCTCCGCGCGTGGGCCGCCGCGGCTGCTTCGGTGCATGGCGCGCGAGACTCTGCCGGATGGCATTCAGGAGCTCGGCATCCGCAAATGGCTTGGTCAGAAAATCGAGCGCGCCGGCCTTCATCGCGCGCACAGAGGTCGGCACGTCCGCGTGTCCGGTCAAGAAAATGATCGAGGTGTTGCGACCGGCGTCGAGGAGCCGCTGCTGGAGGTCGAGCCCGCTCAATCCCGGGAGTTGAACGTCCAGGACCAGGCAACTCGGCACATCGACCCAGCGGCTGGCGAGGAACTCCTGCGCCGACGCAAATGTCTCAACTCTCAAGCCCGCTGATCGGATCAGGCTGCCCAGGGCCTCCCGTACCGATTCGTCGTCATCTACCACATAAATTGGAGCCGCACTCGTCGTCATGGGGCACCTTCGCTCGCCGCACCTCGCAGCCTGCCAATTGCCTCGTCCTCTTATTGGTCCTTCAAGGCGGTTTGTACGGCCGTCAACACGGCCTCCTCGCTGAGAGGCTTGAGCAGGTAATCCACGGCGTCCTCTTGATTGGCTCGCACTCGCGCTTCTTCCGGCGATCCATGTGCGGTGATGAAGATCACCGGCAACTCAGGATGCTCGACTTTCAGGAGGCGGCGAAGGGAGACTCCGTCCATCCCGGGCATATGGATATCCAGAATCAGACACGCGGTGCTGCCGAGATCCGAAGAGACCAGAAACGCTTCCGCAGACGGGAAGACTCGCACGTCGAATCCAACCGACCGGATCAAGCTCTGAAGGGACTCCCGGACCGAGTGATCGTCGTCGACGACTGAGATCAAGGGGCGCGTCATTGACTTCCTATTAGGCGACACTCCCCGCGGACGATCCATTACACCTTGGTGGAATGACCTCGTGATCGTTCTATTCGGTCCGACGGCCTGGGCCGATGCCAAGCCTTTCGGCCATTCTGACGAGATCGGCGAGCGAGTCGGCTTGCATCTTCCGCATTACCTGGCCTCGTTGTACCTTGACGGTGTCCTCTCGGGTGCCGAGCTCACCGGCGACCTGCTTGTTCAGAAGGCCGGCCACCACACGCGCCATGACCTCCCGCTCGCGCGGCGTCAACAACTCGTACCGCGCGCGCAGCTCGGCTATCTCGCTTTGCTGCTCCCGCGCACGGCGGTCACGCAGGATGGCCTGATGAATCGCCGCCATGATGTCGTTGGCCGAGAGCGGCTTCGTCAGGAACTCGATGGCACCGCCTTTCATCGCGGTGACCGTCGTCGGGATGTCACCATGGCCGGTGATAAACACGATCGGGATCTCGTTGTGCCGCTCTGACATTCGTCGCTGGAGGTCGAGTCCGCTGAGGTCCGGCAGCTGGACGTCCAGCACCAGGCAGCTTGGAACCTCCGCGCGCGGACGAGCCAGGAAATCCCTCGCCGATGCGAACACTTCCACACGCAGCCCCGCGGAGCGGATCAAGCTTGAAAGCGACTCCCGCACGGACACATCGTCATCGACGATGAAGACAATGGCCTGAGAGTTTGACATCGGGGTCCCGCTGATTCTCACACCGTGAACTGGAAGGTCGTCCCTGGGCCATCGTTGGGTTCAGCCCACAGCTGCCCGCCGTGATTTTTGACGATCGAGCGGCTAATCGAGAGTCCCATGCCCAGGCCGGCGTGCTTGGTCGTGTAGAACGCATCAAAGATGCGCTCCAACAACTGGGTGTCGAGACCGGTGCCAGAGTCCCGCACGCTCACCCGTACACGCTCGCCGTCTCTCTTCGTGATTATCGCGAGCTCCCGCGGTCGCTGCACGACACCCGTCATTGCCTCGATCCCGTTCATCATCAGATTGAGGACCACCTGCTGCAGCTGCACTCTGTCACCCATGATGGTGGGCAGATCCTCGGCAAACTGTGTCTTGAGCACGACGCGGTTCTTGCGCAGCTCGCCCTCGGTGACGGTCACGATGCCGCGAATCGCCTCGTTCACATCCAGCGGTTGCCGTTCGGAAAGCGTCTTTCGCGACATCGCACGTACACGGGCGACCACCTCACTCGCGCGCTTCCCATCGCGAATGATGCGCTGCAGCGCGTCCCGGGCCTCCTCGAGGTTTGGAGAGTCACCGCCCAGCCAGCGCATGCACGCGTTCGCATTGATCACGACCCCCGAGAGCGGCTGGTTGACTTCGTGCGCGATCGATGCGGCCAGCTCCCCCATCGTCGCCACCCGGGCCACATGCGTCAGCTCTGCCTCCGCCTTGCGCACCGCGTCTTCTGCCTGCCTCCGCTCGGTGATATCGCGGTTGTTCTCCAGCACCAGTCGGCGGCCGTCGCTCTGACGCATCAGCAGATGCCGGCTTTCGACGATGATCCGGCGACCGTCGCGCGTCGTGTGGGTCAACTCTCCCGACCACTCGCCGTCCCGCTCGAGTGTGGCTTCGAAGAGCGGAATCTGCATCGGGTGCGCGGTCTGGAGCAGCTCGTGGGTCAGGCGGCCGGCGGCTTCCTGCCTGGAGTAACCATAGAGCTGTTCGGCGCCCCGGTTCCAATACACGATCTCCCCGGCAAATTCCCACACGAAGATGGCATCGTGCGTCTGTTCGAGCAGATTCGCTTGTCGAATCAGGGCCTCCTCGGCCCGCTTGCGCGCGGTGATGTCGTGATTGGTCTCGAGCGTCGCAATCGGCTGACCCTGTGCGTCTCGCTGCAGCGACCAGCGGCTGTCGACGATGACCTCCGTCCCGGTGCGTGTCGTATGAATCAGTTCTCCATCCCACCGCCCGGCACGAACGAGCTGCGCTGTGATGGTGTCGAGAGGCACGGGGAACACTGTTTTCAGCAGTTCGTGCGTGACGCGACCCATCGCCTCATCGCGTGTCCATCCATAGAGCTGCTCGGCGCCGCGATTCCAGAAGGAGATGACGTCGGTGTTGGCATCGCGGACGAAGATCGTGTCGTGGGTCAGGTCGAGCAGCCGCACGTGGTCTTCCATTACGTCTTCGGCCTGACGGCGTTCAATCGCGATGCTCGCGAGATGTGTCGCCTGCTCGACGAGGTCGCGCTGATAGGGAGTCGGACTCCACGGTTCGCGCGCATACATCGCAAACGTTCCCAACACTCTCTTATCGGTGGCGACGATGGGTGTGGACCAACAGGCCCGGAGGCCGTGCGCGGACGCCAACTCGCTGAAGTCGGTCCACAACGGATCGACCCTGAGGTCCGAGACGAGCACCGATTCCCTTCGGTAGGCGGCTGTTCCACACGAGCCAACGGCCGGTCCGATCGCGAGGCCGTCGATCGATTCGACGTACGCACGTGGAAGACTCGGTGCCGCGCCGTGCCTGAGCCGCTTGCCATCGGGCTCGAGCAGCATGATGGACGCGAGATAGTCCCCCGACAGCTCCTCGATGAATCGGCACAACCCGTCGAGAATGACCGGCAGTGCCGTGCCACGCGCGGTCATCTCGAGCACTTGCTTTTCCGCCGCCATCAGCCGCTCAGCGCGCTTACGGTCTTCGATATGCGTTGCAGTGCCGTACCATCTGACGACGCGGTTCGTCGTGCCGAACAGTGGGACCGCCCGAATCAGGAACCATTCGGAGGCGCCATCCGCCCGGCGCAGGCGGGTTTCGACTTCGAGGGGCTCTGCGGCTGCGATCGCGGCTTTCCACTTCTCGATGTATCCGGCGCGGTCATCGGGGTGGAGGGTTTCGATCCATGCCGAGCCGAGTCCGTCTTTCGCGGCGACGCCGGTGTAATCGACCCATCGGCGGCTCACGAAATCTCGCGCGCCATTCGGCAGCGCACTCCAGGTCAGCGCCGGAATGGTGTCCACGACGAGCTCCAGCTCGTTCTTGAGCGTCTGAGTCGCTGTGAGCGAACGTCGTGCACTGGACCTGAGCCGAGTGACGACCAGAGCAGTCGTGACGAACGCGATTGCCGCCACCAGGTCCTCCGTTCGCTCGATGCTGACGCGGAACAGCGGCGGCGTGAAGAAATAGTCCAGGCACAGCACCGCCGCTGTCGCCACGACGACGGCGGCAACGGCAGATGCCCATAACGAGATCAGGACGACGACGAAGAGATAGATGAGCGCCGCGGTGGTTGGGTCGACCTGCAGCTGGAAGCCAATGAGCGTCACGAGCGCGAGCACGCTGACGGCAACGAAACCAGGCACGGCCAGCCGCCAGGAGCGGCCAGTGGACCGAATCGTCATGGAGTGCACATTCGAACGCTGGTTGGGCCAGGGGGCGCGGAGTGATGTCTCGCGCTCGGCGCCATCGTACCGTATGTCTCCCTCGAGGTCAGCCGCTGCGGGTCAGCCACACGACTCATCGGTTCAGAGGTTCATCCCTTCGTCGGTCAGCGCGCCGCGCCAGCGGTTGACCGGAAGAACCGGTCCCGATCCAGCGCCGGTTTTTCGGATGGTCGACGCGATGTCATCGAGGTCCGATGTCGCAAGCGTCAGGCGCGCGGCCTCGATCCACCCATCCACTTGTTTCGCCGTGCGTGCCCCGACGATCGCGCCAGTGACGCCGCGCCACGCCAGTACCCACGCAATCGCCACCGCCGAGACCGACACTCCGTGCCGTCGCGCGATGGGCCGCAGCGCGTCGCGTAGCGCAAGATTACGCCCGAGATTCGGCCGCTGGAATTCCGGCGCCCGACGCCGCCAGTCTTCGTCAGCGAGCAGAGACACCCGGTCCGCTGTGAAGCTGTCGGTCAGCAGTCCGGACTGCATCGGGCTGTAGCAGATGACGCCGGTCTCGTGATCGGCGCACCACGGGAGCTCCCGATTCGCCGAGACGCGGTTGATCATCGAGAATGGCGGTTGAAGCGCGTCCACGTGCCGGATGGCTTCGCAGCGCTCGAGCAGGTGCACATCGAAATTCGAGACGCCGGCGGCACGCACCTTTCCTTCGGAGACAAGTTCCGTCATCGTCGCCCACGAGTCTTCGACGCGCGCGCCTGTCTCATCGGGCCAGTGGAACTGATACAGGTCGATGCGGTCGATCCCGAGGCGCCGCAGCGAGGATTCGCATTCGCGCCGAATCGATTCCGGCGTCAACACCTGCTCCGGAGCCGCCTGGCGGTCGGCGTCATTCCAGACCAGGCCGCATTTCGTGAAGACCAGAGGTCGATCAGCGGGACGCAGCTGACGAAGGAGCTGACCGACTACTTGCTCGGAGTGCCCCAGACCATAGACGGCGGCGGTGTCGATCCAGTTGATCCCGAGGTCGAGCGCCCGCCGCATCGCCGCCAACGACGCCGCATCGTCCTGCGGGCCCCAGCTGAACGCCCAGTCGCCACCTCCAACCGCCCACGCGCCGAACCCGACGCGAGTGATCTCCAACCCACTGCGACCGAGAACACTCGTTGGTAACGTCACGATAACCTTCCTTTCGACCTGCAGAGCGGCGTGAACAGTAAGTGGCAAGAGCCACGCGCCGGGGATGGCACGTCCGAGCGGGACGCTCGCGCAGGCGGGGCGCCTCAGACGAGGTCGAAGGGGCGCTGGGTGCACTTGCCACTTACTGTTCACGGTGAGTCAGCGGCGCGCTCGACCGCGGCACGCTGGCCTCGATTTCAGGCCGCCTGCTTCCGGCCTCCAGCCGCGTCGGCCGCGAGTTGCTTGACCAACTCGCCGACGACGACCGAGGCGTCACCGAACAGCATCCAGGTGTGATCGGTGAAGTACAAGTCGTTCTCGAGACCGGAGAATCCCGGACTCCTGCCCCGCTTGATCGCGATCACCGTACGCGCTTTGTCCGCCTCGATGATGGGCATGCCGTAAATGGGGCTGTGTGGTTCGGAGCGCGCCGCGGGATTGACGACATCGTTGGCGCCGATGACGAGCGCGACATCGCACTGCGGCATCTCGGGATTGATCTCGTCCATCTCGACGAGGTCCGTATACGGAATGTCCGCTTCCGCGAGGAGGACATTCATGTGGCCGGGCATGCGGCCGGCGACAGGGTGAATCGCGAACTTGACCTTGATGTCGCGCTTCCTCAACTGATCGTAGAGCTCGCGAACCTTGTGCTGCGCCTGCGCGACAGCCATCCCGTAGCCAGGGATGATCACCACGAAAGCAGCCTGTTCAAGGACCTGCGCAACCCCGTCAACGGTTTCTGATTTGTAGACCTTGGTCTCGTCGACGGCTGCGGTCTGCGTCGCCCGACCAAATGCCCCGAACAGCACGTTCGTGAACGGGCGATTCATCGCTCTCGACATGACGATCGCCAGGATGAGCCCGCTCGATCCGTCCAGCGCACCAGCCGTAATGAGCAGCCGGTTGTCGAGGACGAACCCCATGGCTACCGCCGAGAGCCCCGCATACGCGTTGAGGATCGCGATCACCGTCGGCATGTCGGCCCCGCCGATCGGGATGATGAGCAGTACGCCGAACACCAGCGCCAGCGCGACGACGAGGAGAAAGAGCGCCGGTGCCCAGGGCGCCGTCGGGTTGAACGTGATGGCGATCGCGATGGCGACGGCGGCAGCGAGAATCAGCAGATTGCCGACGTTCTGCAGGGGATACGTCACCGGCCGCTGCGGGATCCATTTCAGCTCCTGCAGCTTCGCCGCGGCCATGAGGCTGCCGGTGAATGTGAGATAGCCGAGAACGATCTCCGCCATGATCGCCCCCGTCCGGAACGGCGTCAGTGCCGTCGATCCGCCCGTGAGGTGAAGATAGAACTCGGCGGTGCCGACCAGTCCGGCCGCTCCGCCACCGAACGCGTGCGAGAGAGCCGTTCGCTGAGGCACGGCGGTGAGCGGCACCCGTGACAACGGGATTCCGACGAGAAATCCGCCGATGATCGCGAGGATGATCCACCCGGAATGCACAACCGACGGCTCAGCCCAGGTCGCGACGACGGCCATCGCGGTACCGGCCACACCGGCAGACACGCCCTTCCGGGCCGTCACCGGCGAATTCATCCAGTACAACGCCAGGATGAACAGCGCGCCGGCAATGAGGTACGCGAGTTGGGCGATCCCGGCCGTCATCGCGGCGTGCCCTCGGCGCGCCGCGTCTTGAACAGCGCCAGCATGCGGTGCGTGATCAGGAACCCGCTGACGATGTTCGTCATCGAGGCGAACAGCGCGATCGTCCCGAGCACACGAATGGAGGTCGGGTACTCGCCGCCGCTCACCAGGATCGCGCCCACCACCGCGATGGCCGACATCGCATTCGTCAGGGACATCAGCGGTGTATGAAGGAGTCGCGACACACGGCGAATCACACCGAGGCCAAGAAAGGACGCCAGCATGAACACGTAGATCATTCCCCAGACGTCGGTCATGCCATCGTCTCCGCGGGATGGTCCGCCTTCTGCAACGCGTCACGCGTGCGCGCATGCACCACGTCGCCGCCGTGTGTGATGAGTGCGGCCCGTTGAATCTCGTCGGCTGCGATCAACTGGAACGCACCGTCTTTCGTGAACGCCTGGATGAATGCGGTGAGGTTCCTCGAAAACAGCAGGCTCGCGTGATACGGCACGGTCGCGGGGAGATTGCGCGGTGCGAGGATCGTGACCCCGTTGACGCGCACCGTTTCGCCCGGTCTCGACAGCTCGCAGTTGCCGCCGCCGTCAGCCGCCAGATCGACGATGATCGATCGTGGCATCATGGACTTCACCGTGTTGGCGGTGATGAGGCGGGGTGCGAACGTCCCACCGATCAGTGCCGTCGTAATCACGACGTCGGACTGGGCGCATTGTTCGGCCAGGAGCTGGCGTTGTCGTCGCCGGTCGTCCTCTGAAAGCTCCTTGGCATAGCCACCGCCGGCGGCCGCGCTCTCCCCCAACTCGATGCCGACGTACTTTGCGCCGACGCTTTCGATCTGCTCCTTGACCTCGGGACGCACGTCGGTCGCCACCACGGTGGCGCCCAGCCGCTTCGCAGTCGCGATGGCCTGCAGGCCGGCCACTCCCGCGCCGATCACGAAAACCTTCGCCGGACGCACCATGCCTGCCGCGGTCATTAACATCGGGAAGTACCGACTGAGCTCGACAGCCGCGAGGAGCACGCCTTTGTAGCCGGTGATGTTGGCCATTGAGGACAGCGTGTCCATCGCCTGGGCGCGCGCGGTTCGCGGAACCGCGTCGGTCGAGAAGGCGGTGATGGTCCGGGCCGCAAGGGCGCTTACCACGTCGAGATTCCGCAGCGGCATCAGCGAACCCAGGTAAATCGACCCCGGCCGCATCCATCCAACTTCGTTCCGGCCGGAGTGGCCGACCACCGGCGGCGTCACCTTCAGCACGAGGTCGGCATTGCCGAGCAGCGACGGAGCATCGGCCCGTACGTCGACGCCCATCTCGCGATATGTCTCATCGGGGAAACCAGCGTCATCGCCGGCGCCCGCCTCGATCGCGATCGCATAGCCCGCGTTGCGAAGCTTGCCGCACGACTCTGGAACGAGTGCCACGCGGCGCTCGCCGGCCGCCGTCTCCTTAGGAATTGCGATGCGCATGGTGCCGGCCCAGTACGTCCGCAGGATGATTGAGCAACCCGCGGGCCATTGCTCGCGACGCGGTGACGACGAAAACCCCAACAAACGTATCTGGAGCGTACTCGCCGCACAGCCGCACTGCACACGCGCGCACACAGTTGCTGCTCACCGCGACGCAGCGCCGCGTCATCGGACCGTCTAGGTGAACCATGAGCGCAGAAAATGGCAGCGCGCGAGTGGTGTCAACCTTGTATCGACTGGATCATGACGTTGGCGAGGACCCGCCGGCGCAGGTGAGGGTTCGATGCGTGTGCTTGTCATCGACGATGACCGCAAGGTCGCCAGTGTGATCCAGACCGGTCTCGAGCAAGACGGCCATGCGGTTGACGTGCTCTATGAGGGTGACGCCGCCGCGCCTCAGGTCGGGAGCGGCAACTACGATGCGGTTGTGCTCGACCTGATGCTCCCCGGTGGGTCTGGATTCCAGATCCTTCGCGAAATCCGTGCAGTAAAGGCGTCGCTGCCCGTCCTGATCCTCACGGGGAAGGACTCGGTCGAAGATCGCATCACCGGCCTCGATGCAGGTGCCGATGATTTCGTGCGGAAGCCGTTTGCGGTGGCCGAGGTGTCGGCGCGGCTGCGAGCGTTGATGCGGCGGGGCGCGTCGCGCGACAGCGTCCTCCGCGTGGCCGACCTCGAAATGGACACCACTCGTCGCACGGTCACCCGCGCCGGCACCCCGATCGCTCTCACGCCGAAGGAGTACGCGCTCCTCGAATACTTGATGCGCAACAGCGATCGCCCGCTGACACGCCCGCTGATCATCGAGCACGTCTGGGATCTCAGCTTCGAGACCATCAGCAACGTCGTGGAGGTGCATATCAACGCACTGCGCAAAAAGATCGACCGCGGCTTCAGCCTTCCGCTCATTCACACCATACGTGGCGTCGGCTATGTGCTGACGGACACACCGCAGTGACGACGCGCTGAACCCACCGGTGGGTTCACGCCTTGATTCCATTAAGGCTTCCTAAGGTCGCCCCACGACGGGATGCGTCTCACTGAATAGGTGATGCGCGATGCGCTCACAGGAGGCTGAGATGAGAATCATGACGAAGAGGGCCACAGTCGCCGCAATGGCTGTGGTCCTGGCGTCGACAATGGCCGTCAATGCCGAGGCGCAGCACGCCGGCGGCGGTGGCGGCGGACACATGGGCGGTGGCGGCGGATTCCGTGGCGGCGGGCACATGGGCGGTGGCGGTGGATTCCGCGGTGGACACGTGGGCGGCGGCGGACACGTGAGCGGCGGTGGACACGTTCGCGGCGGGTTCGAAGGCCGATCTGTTGGACACGGGTTCCACGGCAGACAGGGATTCGACGGTCGGTTCCATGGCTCTCGGTTCCATGGTTCTGGCTTCTTCATCCGGGGCGGCTTCTTTGATCCGTTTTGGGGAGGTTTCTATCCGTACGGTCTCTTCCCGTTTGCGTACTATCCCTACGCCGGGTATGCGTACGGCCTGACGCTCAACTCCGACCTCAAAGTGAACGTCACTCCGAAGGACGCCCAGGTGTTCGTGGACGGCTACTACGCGGGAGAGTCCAATGAGCGTGTGCCCCTTGCGTCCGGTGGGCACGTGATCACGATCTATCGGGACGGCTACCGCACCGTGACCCGCAGCATCTACGCAGGACCGGGCTCGACGGTGAAATTCTCTGACCGCCTCGAGCCGCTGCGACCTGGCGAGGTCAGCGCTCCCCCGACCGCGCCGGCATCGCCGACCGTCGCTCCGGTCGCACCGCAGGCGCCTTCCGACGATTCCGGTCAGTAGCCTGACGTGACGTCGACGCGCTCCGAGCGGCGGGCACGAGCCCGGCGCTCGGGGTGACGCGTCGCTCACGCGCGAGCTCCGTGATCCGATGCTGCCCTCGATGAGCGGTGATTAATCGTCCGGTCACGATCCGCTCACGTCCCTCACGTCAAATAGTACGAGAGCGCAACACGACACAGGATGGACATCATGGATATCAAAGAGAGATTGGTTGGCGACGTGGTCATCCTCGCGATCCGCGGGGACATCACCATGAGCGACGACGGCGGCAATCGAGTCGCAGACGCGGTGCGACATGCACTCTATCGCGGGCACGATCATCTGGTCCTCGATCTGGGCGCCGTGAGGTACGTGGACAGTGCCGGCCTCGGCGAGCTGGTGCAGGCGTACGCCGCGGCCCATACACGTGGCGGCGAGCTGAAACTGCTCCACGTCACCGATCGGATCAACGACCTGCTGGTGCTCACCAGGCTGCTCACCGTGTTCGAATGCTTCGACAGCGAACCCGAGGTGGTCGACAGCTTCCGGTCATTCGTTGCCGTTCCCGCGGACGCGACAGACCACGGCCGCGTGTGAGCCAGCGTCCTTGTCGAATCACCGGCGATCCTCCCAGCCTCCGCCCAGGGCTTTGATCAAGTGAATGCTCGCGCCGACCTGCAGGTTGACGTTCTGTGCGAGCGCCAGTTGATTGATCAGGAGTGTCCGCTCGGCGTCGATGACGGTGAGGTAGTCGACCAGGCCGATCTTGAATTGGACCTGCGCGAGACGAAGGTACTCCTGCGAGGCGGTGACGGCGCTGCGCAGATTGCCGATCTCGTCGTTGTACGCGTGCAGATCGGTCAGCGCGTCTTCGACATCGGCATACGCGATCAGAACCTGGTTGATGTACGTAGCGACGGTTTGCCGGTATTGCGCACGGGTGGCCGCGAGATTGGCCTTCAGCCGGCCGCCCTCGAAGATCGGCACCATCACGCCCGGGATGATCGACGCCACACGGCTTTGCCAGTTGCCCAGAGTGCTGATGTTGGCGCTCTCGAATCCCACGAAACTGGACAGCGAGAACGTCGGATAGAACGACGCCATCGCCACGCCGATCTGGGCGTTGGCAGCGACGACCGCCTGCTCCGCCGCGGCGACGTCCGGCCGCCGGGTAAGCAGCATCGCCGGCAGACCCGAAGGCACTTCGGGTGGGGACACCTCGCGCAGCGGATTGACGGCGACGTCGAACGACGGTGCGGCCTGCCCGCACAGAATCGCGAGCGCGTGTTCCTGATCGGCGCGGGCGCGCGCGACATCCCGTTGCTGCGCGACGGTTGACTGGAGCAGCGCATCGGCTTGAGAGAGCACGATCGGGCTGGTGAGCCCTGTCTTCACCTGGACCGAGAGGATGCGTACTTGCTCTCGATACGAGGCCACCGTCTGGGTCAGGATCTCGGCCTGGCTGTCGAGCAAGCGGATCGCGTAGTAATACTGAGCGACGTCGGTCTGCACCGTGAGTCGCACCATCGCCTCATCATCGGCACTCGCCACGGCCTGGGCGCGAGCGGATTCGAGCCCGCGACGAACACGGCCCCACACGTCGAGCTCGTAGGTCAGATCGACGGGGACCAGCCAGTCGTTGAACGTGGCGCTCACTCCCACCGGCTGGCCCGTGATAATGCTCCTGCGATTCGCGGACGTCTGCTCGCGTGTGAAGGTGGGATTGGCGACGATCGTCGGCGCGAGGTAACTGCGGGCGATACGGGCCAGCGCGCGCGCCTGATCCACCGCCGCCACAGCCTGCTTCACGGTCTGGTTGGAGGCATTCGCCGTCGCGATCAACTGATCGAGCTCTGGCTCCTGATACAGTCGCCACCACTCCGGCGCGATCAGCGGAGCCTCCTCGTTCGTCGCCTGCGACCTGAAGCCCGCCGGTGTGTCGAGCGGGGGGCGTACATAGTGCGGGCCGACCATGCAGCCGGCGAGCACGACACTCGACATCAGCAGCACGGCAACGGCCGCCATTGCGTCCGTGATCCGCGTCACCGGCAATCGCCGCTCTTTCAACCCGACCACTGCGTCCGTCGAAGGTCTTTCCAGGGCCCGTCGCCGGCGTAGAGATCGGGATGCAGGAGCCTCGAACGCGGATCCTCGGCGGCGTCGAGCTGAAGGACCATCCACTTCGGATACGGCACACCTGGATCCGACGCCGCGTCGAGTTGCCGGACGTCATCGTCCGAGAGCCGGAGGTCTACGGCGCGGATGTTGTCCTCGAGTTGATCAGTCTTGCGCGCGGCGACGATCACGCTGCTGACCGCCGGCCGACTCAGCACCCATGCGATCGCTACCCGCGCCGGGCTGGCGCCGTGTCGCGCGGCCACATCTTTCAGCGCATCCAGGACGCAATAGCCCTTGTCCTTGTCGAACGGCACGAACTGACCGGCGTCCGCGAATCGGCTTCCGGCAGGCGGCGGATTGTTGCGACCGTACTTGCCAGCCAGGAAACCACCGGCCAGCGGACTCCAGACCAGGATTCCGATGTCGTGGTATTGAGCGAACGACTGGAACTCGTGCTCGAGGCCTCGCCCGACGAGGCTGTAGTACATCTGCGCCGTCACGTACCTCTCCAACCCTAAACGCTCCTGCAGCATCACGGCGGTGGCCGCTTGCCATGACATCAGGTTGGAGAGCCCGATATAGCGGACCTTGCCTTGACGTACCAGGTCGTCGAGCGTGCGCAGCGTCTCCTCGAGCGGTGTGTTGCTGTCCCAACCGTGTACTTGGTACAGATCGATGTACTCGGTCTGCAGTCGTCGCAGGCTGGCGTCCACTTCGCGCATGATGTTCACGCGGGTCGCGCCGCTTCGATTGAAGTTCTCACTCATGGGAAGCCGGACCTTTGTGGCGAGCACGATCTCGTCCCGGATCCCTTTCAAGGCATTGCCCAACAGGGTTTCACTTTCGCCGAGACTGTAGACGTCGGCGGTGTCGATGAAATTGATGCCATGGTCGAGAGCCAGCTTCACCATCCGCGTCGTGTCCTGCTGGCCAAGGTTGCCCATGTTCATCCTGCCGCCGAACTGCATGCTGCCGAGCGCGACCTCACTCACGATGAGTCCGGTATGTCCAAGTCTTCTGTGCTTCATCTCCGGTGCGCTCCTCACGCCACAGACGAACGGCTGCGGTGACTGTCGTCGTCAGCCGTGTTCGGCAACGGCTCGGCGGACGGCGTCCGTCCGAGGATCGTCCCGACGACCGCTGAGAAATCGAGGTCGGCCGCGCCGCGTTGCGCGGCCTCGTCCAGCCAGGCGCGGTTCGCGCGGGCCTGCTT
>Ga0075418_10003464_pt1 | contig 18010 bp, 17 predicted proteins | sample SoiMetdeltSBSDD2_FD_81776 | JGI IMG/M metagenome (GOLD analysis project Ga0075418, IMG submission 81776) | Bulk soil microbial communities from a Populus tree surrounding site in Tennessee, USA - Soil MetaG P. deltoides SBSDD2 | ecosystem: Environmental > Terrestrial > Soil > Tree plantation... | reverse complement strand
CGGTCGAGCACACGTTCGGCACCGCCGAGGCGCCTGGCGTTCCGGGCGAAGCGGTGTTCGTGCCGTCGACATCCGGGCCGGCCGACGAGAGCAGCGGGTGGTACATCGGCTACGTCTACGACCCGGCGCGCGACGGCCGCGACCTGGCAATCATCGACGCGGCGGGCTTCCCCGCACAGCCGGTTGGCAGACTCAAGCTGCCGCCGCGTGCTCCGTACGCTCTTCCCGGCAACTGGATCGCTGGCTGAGTATCGTGTCCGGCCATGGCGGTGAAATGGCTGGACGAACCTGAGGTTCACGACTACGACGCGGCTGCGGCCTACCTCAGCATGCTCGCGGAGAAGGACGCGGTCGACAAGACCGTGGCGGCGCTGAAGTCCGCGAAGCCGGTGTTTCAAAAAGCCAAGGACATCCTGCGCGCCGCCGGACTGCAGCTGCTGCCGGAGACCAACGCTCACGTCCGGTCGGACCTGGGCAAGATCAGCGACGGGAAGAAACTCTCACCGATCCTTCTGGTGCGCGGCAGCGCGGTCGGCGCTTATCCTCTGCAGATCGCCGACGGCTATCACCGAGTGTGCGCCAGCTACCTCACCGACGAAAACACCAACATCCCTTGTCATTTGGTGTCCTGGCAGTAGATGTCCGGGTTCGGCTTCGACACGCTGGCGCTGCTGGCCGTCATCGGCATGGCCGGACCGCTGCTGGCTTCGGTGCCGCGCTTTCGCGTCCCCGTGGTGATCGGAGAGTTGACAGCGGGGCTGGTCGTCGGCAGGACCGGCTTTGGGATCGTCGACCACACCGATCCGACGTTCACGCTGCTGGCGAACATCGGATTCGCATTGGTGATGTTCGTCGTCGGCACCCATGTCCCGGTGCGCGACAAGACATTGCGTTCCGAGATTCCGACGTCGTTGCTCAGGGCGGTCGCGGTCGGAGCTGTGGCGGCCGTCGTCGGCGTTGTGCTGGCCCAGGCGTTCGGCACCGGACATGCGGCGGTGTACGCCGTGCTGATGGCGTCGTCGTCGGCGGCGCTCGCGCTCCCGGTGATCGACTCGTTGCGGTTGGAAGGTCGGCCAGTGCTGTCGGTAACAACGCAGATCGCGATCGCCGATGCGACCTCGATTGTGTTGTTGCCCTTGGTCATCAACCCCGCCCAGGCTCCTCGGGCGGCGCTCGGTGGGCTGGCGGTCGCGGGTGCCGCGGTGCTGTTGTACTTCCTGCTGCGCACCGCCACCCGACGTGGATGGCGCAGGCGGATGCATCACTACTCACGCACGCGCCGACTCGCGCTGGAACTGCGGCTGAGCCTGATCACCCTCTTCACGCTGTGCGCACTGGCTGTCAGCACGCACGTGTCGATCATGCTGGCCGGCTTCGCTCTCGGCCTGGTTGTTTCGGCGATCGGCGAACCGCGCCGCCTGGCACGTCAGCTGTTCGGCATCACCGAAGGGTTCTTCGCGCCGCTGTTCTTCGTCTGGCTGGGCGCGTCGCTGCAAGTGCGCGAGCTCGGCGAGCACCCCCTGCTGATCCTTCTTGGCGTGGGCCTCGGCGTGGGCGCGGTGCTGGCCCACAGCGTCGGCCGTTTGTTCGGTCAGCCGCTGACGCTGGCGGTGCTATCGGCCGCGCAACTGGGGGTTCCGGTGGCCGCCGCGACGTTGGGCACCGAGGAGCATTTGCTCGCACCCGGCGAATCGTCGGCATTGATGCTTGGCGCGCTGGTAACTGTCACAACCACATCGATCGTCGGAGTGCTCGCCGCGCGGCGTCAGAGCGGTGACGAGGCGAGCACCCCTTCGGAGTAGGGGTCGGCGATGAGAGGCAGACGCTTCGCTGCTGAACGCCGAGGCCAGGCCCCCTCATCGCCATTTGCAAAAGACATCCGACCCCCAGCCACGGTCTCCGCCCAATGCAAGCCTGATGTCTGCGCGTCCCGGTGGCAAGCGCGGAACCCCTCGCCCCGCGTGCGCCGCCGGCGGGTTGAAGCTGAGTTACGGGTGTGCAGCCAGTACATGGCCGTGCCGTTAGGCGAAAGTCATCAGAGTGGTCGGCACCAGCGGATGCTTCTGTGAGCCAGCGGCTTAGAGCGGCCGACTGCACCCCGACCGGGTTGCGGTTTCAACAAGTGCGACGTTAGCAAAGTCGGTGGTGGCGGCGCTAGACCCGAACGGACGCGTTGGACTCGCCGCCCTGCGTCAGAGCGCCGAGGAGTCCAAGGTGGCGTCCGCATAGGCGGCATTCGCGCGGTAGGTGTTCGGGCTGACACCGTAGGACCGTTTGAATGCACTGCTCAGGGCGAACGGCGTGCTGTAACCGACCTGCCGGGCCACTGCGGCGATCGTGGACTCACTGGAGCGCAGCAGGTCGGCGGCCAGCGCCAGCCGCCAGTTGGTCAGGAATGCGATGGGTGGTTCGCCGACCTGTTCGGTGAACCTGCTGGCGAACACGGCGCGCGAAGTTCCCACTGCCGCAGCCAGATTCGCGACGGTCCACGGGTGTGCCGGATTGTTGTAGATCAGCTTCAGTGCGGGACCGACGATCGGGTCGTGTTCGGCGTGCCACCACGTCGGGGCGTTCTCGTCGCGGTCGAACCAGGTGCGCAGCACAGCGATGAGCAACAGGTCGAGAAGCCGGTCGAGGTATGCCTCCTGGCCGGGACCTTCGTGACTTGCCTCGGCGGCGAGCAGATCCACCAGCGGGGTCTCCCAGTCGTCGGCCCGCAGCACGAGCACCATGGGCAACGCGTCGAGCAGACGCGTGCTCACCTCGCTGCGGCCCTCGTAGGCGCAGATCACCGAGCGCGTCGCGCCGGACGGGCTGTTGCCCCACGTCCGCACCCCGAGCGACATCTCGAACTTCAGGCTTTCGCCGCTCAGCGTGGTGCAGCGGTTGCCAGGATGGATGACGACCATCGGCGCGGTGGCCGGGTCGTCAGCGAAGACGTAGTGCTCGGTGCCACGGGTCAGCGCGACGTCGCCGGGCCCCAGCCATGTAGTGCCGCTGCTCTCACCGACGATTGCCGCGCGGCCGTGGGTCTGGCAGATCAGCGTCAGCGGGGCGTCGTCCTTGATGCTCATCGACCACGGCGGATCCATCATCATCCGCAATACGAATGCGCCTCGCGCTCGCACACCGTCGAGCAGGCCGACCACGGCGTCCACGCCCGGGAGCTTATCCCTTGCGTGCCTGATAAGCGGCGAGAAAGACCTGGACCCCCGCGCGGACGTCGCCGTCGACGTCGATACCCGCCAGCACCTGCGGCCCCCCGTAGAACAAGGCCTGATCGATCGATCGGCCGACGATCAGGAACGCGAAATGCTCTGCGGCGACCGCAGATTCGGTGACACGCAGCAGCCCCCGGTCATGCAGCACGGAAAAGCAGTCGGCGAACGCGGCCAGCGTGCGGGCCGGCGCGTGCTCGTAGTACAGCTGCGCCAACTCTGGAACCCGGTTGGCCTCGCCGACGACCAGTCGTCGCAACTGCACCACCGGCTCTTGCAGGACCGCGCGCAGGTAGTCGGCGGCCAGCGCGGTCAGATCGGCTTCGAGGTCGGCGGTGTCGGCGAGTGCCCTAATCCGCTCGAGAAACGGTGTCACAGTGCTCTCCAGCGCGGTGTTCACGATCGCCAGCAGCAGTTCGTGCTTGTCACCGAAATGCTTATAGACCGTCTGCTTGGACACCTCTGCGGACGCCGCGATCTGATCGACACTGGTGCCCTGGTAGCCGTTGCTCAGAAACAGATCGCGGCCCGCCGACAGAATGGTCAGGCGCTTACGCGCGGAACGGCCCAGCACAGCCTCGGTCATGCGGCCCTCCTCAATGCAGTACTAGACAGTCTAGTTCCAACACGGCTAGGGTACTGGACAGTCTAGTTTGATTCGAGCGAAAGGCCCGTGATGACCACGACCGATTGTCCGCCGCTTCCGGTGCGGATCACCAAGTCGTTGCTCGGCTACGGCGTCATCGCCGGCCCCACCTACGTGCTGGCGGTGGCGGCCCAGATGGCGACCCGCGACGGGTTCGACCCGACCCGGCACGCGGCCAGCCAGCTCGCGAACGGCGACTTCGGGTGGATGCAGGTCGCCACGTTCGTGGTCACCGGTGCGATGACGATCGCGGCGGCCGTCGGAATCCGGCGCGCGCTCGGGGCGGGACGCCTGTCGGCCTGGGCATCCGGACTGCTCGGGGGCTACGGCGCCGGTCTCGTCATCGCAGGCATGTTCCGGGCCGACCCGTCGGATGGATTCCCGCCGGGCACGCCGCCCGGTATGGGCGAGGTCAGCTGGCATGGTCTGGCCCATTTCGCGGTGGCGGGCATCGCATTCGCGTGCCTGGTAGCGGCATGCTTCGTGCTCGGCGCATGGTTCGCCCGTCGCGGGTTGGGTTCGTGGGCATGGTTTTCCCGCATCACCGGCGTGGCGTTCGCCGCCAGCTTCATGGCGCTGTCATCCGGATCTGGTGGAGCGACAACGATTCTGGTGTTCACCGCAGCCGTCGCGCTGGTGTGGGCCTGGCTCAGCGCGGTGTCCGTGAAGCTATACCGGTCGGTGGCGTCAACGCCGATTTCGACGTCGACGACGACGCCGTAGCCTCCTGGAAGGACACGAGGTCGGGCGCGATCCGGCGACGTTGAGGGTGAGCACTCAAAGACGGCGCATGCCGGTTGGGTAGCCACCCGGACGGTCGCGTATGCGGTCGGGACGGTCAACGATGGATCGTCTTCGCGGTTCCCGATTGACTTCTGGTCATGAATACAAGCCCATTTGTGATCCTGACCTCCCTCGCCGCGCTGTTCTCGGCCGCTGCCGGCGGAATGATGTACACGTTCTCCACCTTCGTGATGCGCGGCCTGGACCGCACTGGACCTGTCGATGCGATTACCGCGATGCGTGGCATCAACGCTGAGGCGAACGCCAATCCGGCGTTTCTCCTGGGGTACTTCGGCGCGACGATCCTGGCCCTGATCGTCGGCGTTATGGCAGTGGTGAAGCTGAATCAGCCCGGCAGCTGGCTGGTGTTGGTCGGAGCGGTGTTCGCCCTCCTCGGCGCCGTCATCACGATGGTCTTCAACGTGCCACTCAACAACCACCTCGACACCGTGAACCCCGATGGCCTGTCGGTGGCCGACGCCGCCCGCGAGTGGCAGGCGTACTTCTCGACGTGGACGGCATGGAATCATGCCCGCACCGCCACCAGCTTCGTGGGCGCCTTGCTGATGCTGGTTGGGCTGCGGTACCGGTGATACTCCCCGCGCCACCAGGCCGGTCATTCCGACTGGCAGCGCCACAGGCCGAAGATTCGGTGAACCGTCATGCGCTCCGCCGCGTACCTACGGTATGACCGCCCGACAGGTTGGGGCGGAACTCAACGAGGATGCGAGTTGGTCGCCGCCACGTGAGCGCCGCCCAGTCCGCGGCTCTCCGGCCTGCTCGTGCCGCGGCCAGGCCGGTTTCTCGGACCCCGAGTAGGGGGTCGATCAGCTGCTCGCCGGACTAGCCTGACAAGAACGCGGGAGGTCGCGATGGCGAAACCGATGCGCGGCGGAGTCCAGTTACGCGGGGTCAGCAAGACCTACGGCGAGGGCGGGGCTGCCGTGCACGCCCTGCGGGAGGTCGATCTCGACATCCCCGCGGGCGCCTTGGTAGCGATACTGGGCCCGAGCGGATCGGGCAAGACCACACTGCTCAACATCATCGGTGGCATCGAATCGGCCGATTGCGGCACGATCGTGGTTGCGGGGCAGGATATATCGGGGCGCCCACCGCGCGATCTGGGCGCATTCCGTCGGGCACATGTCGGGTTTGTGTTCCAATTCTTCAATCTGATTTCCACTCTCACCGCATACGAGAACGTGCAAGTGGTGATGGAGCTGACGAGGCGGGGGGATCGTGGCCACGTGCCAGATCTGCTTGCCGCAGTGGGCTTGTCGGATCGTGCCGGTCATTTCCCGGCGCAGCTGTCGGGCGGCGAACAGCAGCGGGTCTCGATCGCCCGCTCGCTGGCCACCGACCCCGACCTGCTGCTGGCCGACGAACCGGCGGGCGCATTGGATGTAGCGACTGGGCGTCGGGTTCTGGAGTTGTTGCAGCAGACCGGCCGCGCCGGACGCGGCGTGATCATGGTGACTCACAACGAGGCCACGGCCGAGATCGCCGACCACGTCGTGCGGATGCGCGACGGCGCCATCGTGTCCACGGACCGCAACACCCTGCCCGCTGACGCCGCAACGATTCAGTGGTGACACACCGTGATGAGTAGTGCCTTGCAAAAGAAGGCCCTGCGCGATCTGCGGCGGCGGCTGCCGCAGATCGCGGCGATCGGCGTGACGGTGATGCTGGGAGTACTGCTATTTGTCGCGAGTTTCGACTCCTTTCGCAACGTGCAGGCGTCTTACGACCGCACCTACGCCAGAACACATTTCGCCGATTGGACCGTGACAGGCGGTGACCCGGATGCGATCGCGGCCGCGGTCCGGAACGCCGCCGGTGTTGAGGGCGTCGCGACCCGCACGCAAGCCGATCAACCGATGAGGATCGGCGATACCAAACTCGTCGGCCGGGTCGTCGGCGTGCCAGCGGGTAACGAAATCAACCACATCGACCTCGTCGCCGGGCAACTGCCCGATCTCCCACACCCCGACCAGGTTGTCGTCGAACGCCACACCGCCGACACCTTCGGCCTCGCCCCGGGCCAACGCGTGCAGGTGTTCGACGGCACTGCGTGGCACGACATGACCATCTCGGGCGTCGCGGAATCGCCGGAATACCTCTGGCCCGCGCGGAACCGCCAAGACGTCCTCGGCGACCCTCATGCGTTCGCCGTGCTATTCGCGCCGGAATCAGTCGCCCAGACACTGTCACGGCGCACCAAACCCAACATAACCTTGGTCGAGATGACCAGCACTGCAACACAATCCGAGCGCGACTGGGTTGCCCACCAGCTCCGTACGGCCGGCGCCGTGGACATCGAGGACCGTGGCGATCAGCCATCCAATGCCTCACTGCGGCAAAACTTCAACGGCTTCCGCGCCATGGCGATCGGGTTTCCGGCAATGTTTCTGTCGGCCGCGGCGATCGCCGACCACGTGTTCATCACCCGGCTCATCCACACCGAACGACCGGTCATCGGCACCCTCCTTGCCCTGGGCGCCCGGCGGGGCAGAGTCGTCCGGCACTATGTGTGGTACGGCGCGGTCGTCGCCGCCGTCGCTGCGCTGGCTGGTGTCCTGGTCGGGGGGGCGGCGACGACCGCCTACACCAACGCCTACGCGGCCATCCTGCGCCTCCCGGACACGGTGATCGAGCACCGAATCCCCACCGCCGTCATCGGTTTCGTGCTCGGGCTGGCCGCAGGCGTGGTCGGGGGGCTCGTACCCGCGATCGCCGCCGCACGAACCGCACCCGCCGAGGCGATGCGCGGCGACGTTGTCCACCCGATGCGGATGGGTCCGTTGGCCCGGCGCTCCGCCCGGTGGACGGTAGTGCCCGTCGCGGTGCGGATGGCGCTGCGTTCCCTGACCCGCAGCCGACGCCGAACCGCTGCGACCATGATCGGCGGCGTGCTGGCGCTGGTTCTGATCCTCGCCTCGGCTGGCATGCTCACCAGCGTGCGCGCGATGCTCGGCATCGAATTCGGGTGGGTCCAACGTCAGGATGCGAGCGTGCTGGTCGTGCGGGGAGCGAACGATGTTGCCGCACAGTTGCAATCGCTTCCCGGCGTGGCCGTCGTCGAGCCGGCAACCATCGCACGGGTTACCGTCGGCGGGAACGGGCGCACGTACGCGACGTCACTCACCGGCCTCGAACCCGCGACGGTCATGCACGGATTCCGCACCCCGGACGGCACCGCGCGGACGTTGCCAGCCGACGGCGTCCTCGCGGGCGTCGCGCTCGCCGACGAGCTGGGCGTGCGCGTCGGTGACAACGTGACCGTCATCCCCGCGACAGGATCCGTTCGGGAGGTTCGCCTGGCCGGGTTGGTGGACGAGCCGCTCGGCACCACCCTGTACGCCACAAACGCCACCGCCCAATCGATGACGAACGCCGGAGCTGACGGATACCTGATTCGCTTCGACAACGATGCCGACCGCGATCGAGTGCGCGCCGCTGCCACCGGCCTCACCGGCGTGGTCGCCTACACCGACGCCCACGCGGTCGAGAACCAGATCGAACGCTTCCTCGTCATTTTCTGGGCGTTCGCCGGCACCACACTGGTGCTGGGCACCCTGCTCGCCTTCACCGTCATCTACGTCACCATGACCGTCAACCTGGCCGAACGGGAAGGCGAACTCGCCACTCTGCGTGCAACCGGCGCACCTGTCGGCCGACTCACCGCCACGGTGGCTATCGAGAACCTCGCTGCGACCCTGCTCGCCGTCCCGGTCGGCCTGGCCGCTGGCGTCGGCGCTGGATGGCTGTTCCTGCGCTCGTTCAACAACGACCTGTTCAACCTTCACCTGTCCGTCGGCCCGGTAGTACTGATCCTCGCCACGATCGCCGTCGCGGCGGCCGCTGCTCTTTCGCAGCTACCGGCGGCCCGGCTGATCAAGCGGATCGACGTCGCCAGGGTTGTCAGGGACCGATCGCAATAGATTCGGTCGTGCCGGCACCTGCGGGTAGGCACGCACGATGTTCGCCCATTCAAGCTTGAACCACGGCGTGAAGGTTTCGGGCGCGCGTTCGATCTCGGCTTGCAGTGCCTGCGGCATGATGTAGCGCCAGGCCGCGACCTCGTTGATGTTCGAAAGCGGCCGCTCGGCGCTGCGCCCCGCGTAGACCCAGCACAGCTCGTGCTCGGCGCCCTGGGAGTCGTACTGCGTCTGGTAGTGGAACTTGAACAGGAACTCCAGGTCCGCGCTCATGCCGAGTTCCTCCCGCAGGCGGCGGCGAATGGCGGTGTCCATCTTCTCGCCGCGGCGTGGATGCGAGCAGCACGTGTTGGACCAACAGCCCGGCCACAGGCGTTTACCGTTCGCGCGCTGCTGCAGGAGCAGTTCGCCCGCCGGATTGAACACGAACAGCGAGAACGCGCGGTGCAGCGTTCCGCGGCCGAGGTGTGCATCGGCCTTCGCCAGGTAACCGATCTCGCGGTCGTGGCTGTCCACCAGTATCAGCTGTTCATCGTCGCTGGAGACGACTCGGTTATCTGGTTCCGGCTTCAAGTTGCACCTAGCCGGTCAGTGCCCGAGAAGCGTCGGCAGCGCGATCGACGAATCCACCGCGACCGCGCAGAACACCACGGTCAGGTAGGTGTTGGACCGCTTGAACAGCCCCATCGATTCGGCTGGCTCGCCGCGACGCACCCGGGCGTCGAGTCGATAAGCCATCACCAACAGCCACGCCGCGGCGAACAGCGCGAACGCGTCGTACAGCCAGCCGGTGGCAAGCACGAGCAGAAGAGTCGCGCATGCGGTCAACCAGGTGTAGACGATGATCTGTTTGGTGACGCTGCATTCGGTTGCCACGGCCGGCAGCATCGGCACGCGTGCGGCCTGGTAGTCCTCCTTGTTGCGCAACGCCAAGGCCCAGCTGTGCGGTGGTGTCCAGAAAAAGATGATCGCGAACATCACCAGGGCCTGCCACGCGATGGTGCCGGTGACCGCCGACCAGCCGATCAAGACCGGCATGGCGTTGGCGGCGCCGCCCCAGACCACGTTGTGCGAGCTGCGCCGCTTGATCCACAGCGTGTAGACGAACACGTAGAACGCGATCGTGGCCACTGCCAACAGGGCCGCCGTCAGGGTCGTGGTCCACAACAACCACACGAACGACCCGACAGTGAGAGCCAATCCGAACACGAGCGCAAGACGGGTCGAGATCGCACCGCGCGCCAGCGGCCGACCCGCGGTGCGCTTCATCTGCTTGTCGATATCGGCGTCAGCGATGCAGTTGAGCGTGTTGCCTCCCGCGGTCATGAGCGTCAAGCCGATCAGTGTGTTGAGGAGCAGCAGCCAAGGAACGACGCCGCGATCGGCAAGCAGGATCGCGGGAATCGCGCCCACCACGAGGTGGATGGTCCGCGGCTTGGTTAGGGCCAGGTAGTCCGACACCGTGGTGCGGACGCGACCACGCATCGACAGGCCAGACCGCTCGCAAACGCTCACTTCGGTACTCCACGCCTCCCCGACATTTGGGACACGAATGGCAAGCAACTTCCGTTCAACGAGTCGCTTAAGTCGCCGCCCTACGCACGTCGACGGACACGACTTGCCGCGGCCGACGAGCCACTGCACTCAGGACCGATCTGGGAGGAACCTAGCGCTAGTACACAGCCGTTGCCCTGCAAGGCTTCTGACGCAGACCAACACCTCCTCGGCGCTGCTTGACATCGAAACCAAGTCGCCTGACGTGAAGGTCAATTTCGAGCCTCAGCTGACGGGGAAGGGTAACAGTGCGGCGAGAAGAACGTGCATGATCCGTCCTCGGTGTCACCGCCACCGAAGTTTCTCTTCGCCCGGCTAACTCGGCGGCGTGAAACCGCCGTCGAGGTCGGGTGAGGGCGCTACCGGCGGCGCCGGCTGCTGATACGCGGGCTGCGCCGGCCACTGCGGCGGTGGAGCGACCGGTGGTGGCGGCCGCAGCCGAGCCAGTTCCCGGCGGTGCCGCTCCGCCAGCACCGCGGCCAGCACCAGTTGCGGCGGTACACCCGGTGGGGGCGGCGGCGAAATCCGAGCGACGACCTCGCCGGCGATCCGGTAGGCCATCTGATCTCGAACACCAGGATCCAATTGCGATGCGCGGGACAGGAACTGGCGGGCCAGCTCGGCCTGCTCGGGACCGAGGCCGGACAGCTGAAGCGACGACGCCCACCAAGCGAGCTGCGGCGGCATCGGCGGCGGTGGGGTCAGCCGCGGCGCCCGCTCACTGATCACCACCGTGCCTGCGAAAATATCGCCGATGCGTTTTCCCTTGGGCGACAACAAACTACAGATCACCGCCGGACCGCCGGAGAGGATCCAGATCTCGATCACGCCGGCCAGCGCACGAAAGAGCGCTTGGCGGAACCGTTCCGGGCCGCCGTCCTCCGAAACCACACGTAGCCCCAGCGCCATCTTGCCGAGTGATCGGCCCCTGGTCGCGGTCTCGAACGCAACCGGGTAGCCCACCAAGGACAGCACAGTGAAGATGATCAGCACCGCGGCCGAGAACGCGGTGTCGAACTGCGCGAGCGTGCTCGCCCACAACAGCACGCCAATGATGTAGGCGATGAACACCACGGTGATATCGATGAGCGCCGACAGCGCGCGCACCGGTAGTTGGGCGATCTGAACATCCAGGACCACCGCGTCCCCGGTCACCACTGGTTCTTGCGGTCGGACCATAGCAATCAACGCTACTAGGATTTGCCATGTGGATGTCGACGCCTTCGTGCTGGCGCATCGGCCGACGTGGGAGCGGCTCGAGGCGCTGGTGAAGCGGCGTCGGCGATTGACTGGCGCGGAGGTCGACGAGCTGGTCGATCTCTACCAGCGGGTGTCGACGCATCTGTCGATGGTCCGTAGCGCATCGACCGATTCAGTCCTCGTGGGCCGATTGTCGGGACTGGTGGCACAGGCGCGTTCGGTGGTGACCGGTGCGCACGCACCGCTGTGGAGTGAGTTCGTCCGGTTTTGGACGGTATCGTTCCCGGTGGTCGCCTACCGGTCCTGGCGGTGGTGGCTCGGCACGGCGGTGGCGTTCTTCTTCGTGGTCGTACTGGTCACGCTATGGGTGTCAGGCAACCACGAACTGCAGTCCAGCCTCAAAACCCCAAGCGAGATCGAGGAATTGGTCAATCGCGACTTCGCGTCCTACTACAGCGAGCACCCCGCAGGGTCGTTCGCGTTGCAGGTGTGGGTGAACAACTCCTGGGTTTCGGTCCAGTGCATCGCATTCGCGATCCTGCTGGGCATCCCGATCCCGTTCTTGCTTCTCCAGAACGCGCTCAATCTCGGCGTGATCGCGGCGTTCATGTTCGACGCGGGCAAGGCTGACGTCTTCCTAGGTCTGCTCACCCCGCACGGACTGCTCGAACTGACGGCGGTGTTCCTGGCCGGCTCTGCAGGCATGCGGCTGGGCTGGTCGGTCGTGTCGCCCGGGAACCGGCCGCGTGGGCAGGCACTCGCCGAAGAGGGCAGGGCAGTGGTGGCGGTGGCCGTGGGGCTGATCGGTGTGCTGCTGGTGGCGGGCTTGATCGAGGCATTGGTGACGCCGTCGCCGCTGCCGACGGTCGTGCGCATCGGCATCGGGGCAGCAGCCGAAATCGCCTTCCTCGCTTATGTTTTCCACTTCGGCCGCAAGGCCGCCAAGGCGGGCGAAACCGGCGACGTCGACGACGCCCCCGACGTCGTCCCCACAAGCTAAAGCCGGCCGCTGGCCTTCAGCGCCAGATAGTGGTCGGCGAGTTCGGGCGCCAGTTCTTCGGGCGGGGCATCCACCACGTCGACGCCCGACCGCCGCAGCCGTGACGCGATCGTGCGCCGGTCGTTGCGCGCCCGTTCGGCCGCGGCGGCGTCGTACACCTCGGCCGCATCGGCGCGACCCGCGGCAAGGCGGTCGACACGGGGATCGGCGACGGCCGCGACGAGCACCTGATGCTTGGCGGTCAGCTGCGGCAGCACCGCCATCAGCCCTTCGTCGAGCGCTGACGCGTTCAGATCGGTCAGCAAGACCACGAGGGCCGATCGCCGGATCCGCCGCCGCACTGCGGCCACCAACGCCCGCGCATCGGACTCCACCAGCGCGGGCTGCAGCGGCGCCATCGCGTCCACGAGCTGGGCAAGGAGCTCCGTGCGTGACGCGTTGTAAACACCGGCGCGGGTCAGCCGGTCATGCGCGATGAAGTCGACGTGGTCGCCCGCACGTGCGGCGAGCGCGGCCAACAGCAGTGCCGCGTCCATCGACCAATCCAGCCGCGGCCAGCCGCCGGGATCACTGGCAGTCGGGTCGACCCCGACGCGGCCTGCCGACGTGCGGCCGGTGTCGAGCACGATGACCACCCGACGGTCCCGCTCGGGCCGCCATGTCCGCACCGCGACGTCACCGCGCCGGGCGGTGGCGCGCCAGTCGATGGATCGGACGTCATCGCCGATGACGTATTCGCGCAGCGAATCGAATTCGGTGCCGTGGCCACGAATCAATACCGGTGTCATGCCTTCGAGCTCCCGCAGCTTCGCCAGCCGCGACGGTAAGTGCTTGCGCGACAGGAACGGCGGCAGGATCCGGACTTGCCACGGCACCCGATGCGAGCTCTGCCTGCCTGCCAGACCCAACGGACCGACCGAGCGTGCAGTGACAAGCGCGGAACTCTGATCGCCGCGCCGAACCGGCCGCAACTGCGTGACGAGTCGAACTTGTTGGCCCGCAGCGAGATCGACTGCATGCGTGCGTGGCTCGGCCCGGGCGCTCGGCGGCCAGGCGTCACGGATCTGTCCGCGAAATCGGCTGCCGCTGGTGTTCTCGACCGCCAATACCGCGTCGACAGGCTGGCCCAGCCGCGCGGCAGTTTCCCCGAACCGGCTGCAGGTCAGCCTGCGTGTGTTGGCCGCCAGCGCCATGTCCGCGATGACAGCCGTGACCAGCGCCCCCAGCAGGACTGCGAAAGTGGTTGCCGGCCAGGGGGAAAACGCAATCGGCAGTACGCATATCAGCGCGATCAGGCCGACGCGGCCAGTAAGGATCACTAGCGCGGCACCGGCACCGCGGCGAGGATGCCATCGAGCACACCGTCAGGGTTGGCGCCTTCGAGTTCGGCTTCCGGCCGAAGCGAGATCCGGTGCCGCAGGGTCGGGCGTGCCATCGCCTTGACGTCGTCGGGTGTGACGTAATTGCGGCCCGACAGCCAGGCCCACGACCGGGCGGTGGCCAACAGTGCCGTCGCGCCGCGCGGCGACACGCCCAGCTGTAGCGACGGTGAGTGCCGCGTCGCCCCGACGATGTCGACGATGTAGCCGAGCACCTCGTCGGCCACCAGGACCTGACGCACCGCCTCCCGGCCAGCGGCCAACTCTGTAGTGCCCGCAACGGGTTTCACCGCCGAGAGGTCACGAGGATCGAACCCGCGGGCGTGGCGGTCCAGGATCGCGATCTCCTGATCCCGCGGCGGCAGCGGCACATTGAGCTTCAGCAAGAATCGGTCCAGCTGGGCCTCGGGTAGTTGATAGGTGCCCTCGTACTCGATCGGGTTCTGAGTGGCAGCGACGATGAACGGGTCAGGAAGGGGACGTGGCTCCCCTTCCACGCTGACCTGACGCTCCTCCATCGCCTCCAGCAGAGCCGCCTGCGTTTTTGGTGGCGTCCGGTTGATCTCGTCGGCCAGCATCAGATTGGTGAACACCGGACCGGAATGAAACTCGAATTCTGCTGTGCGGGCGTCGTATACCAGCGAGCCAGTGACGTCACCCGGCATCAGATCAGGAGTGAACTGCACCCGTTTGAACTCAAGCTGCAGCGCCGCCGCGAGCGTCCGAACCAGCAGCGTCTTGGCAACGCCCGGAACGCCCTCCAGCAGCACGTGGCCGCGGCAGAGCAGGGCGATCACCAGACCGCTGACGACGGCGTCCTGCCCCACCACAGCCTTGGCGATCTCACCGCGCAAGGCCAGCAGGGCATTTCGCGCCGAGATTGAAGTCGGCGTCTCTTGTGCTGTTGGCTGAGTCACGAGTGAGCGACCTGCCTTTCGATGGTGTCGAGTTGGTGAGCGAGGTTGACCAAATCGGGGTCGCTGGCCGGCGGCGGGCCGAACAGTATGTGCGCCACCGCCTGCGGGGACATCCCGCATCGCTCGGCGACCGCCGTCACCACTGCCGGAGGTTCCGCGTCGTTTCCGAGACCGACGCGCGGCGTCATCCGCTGCAGTGCAGCCGTTCGCAGCGCCTCGGCCGCGCGGTCACGTGCCCGCCGTGACCGGTACAACCGTCCGCGGCCCTCGACGGTCTCGGAGGCCCGGACCACGACAGGCAACGGTTCGGCGACCAGCGGGCCGATACGTCGGCCCTTCCACACCGCCAACAGCGCGACGACGAGGCACAGCTGAAGCACGATCCATCCGACCTGGTTCGGAATGAAATCGGAAAGCCCTGCGCCGCCGCCGGTTTCACCCTCCGTTTCGCTGTGCTGCGGGGCGTACCAGATCACCCGTGGATGTGAGCCCGCGAGGTTCATCGCGAGCGCGGCGTTCCCTTGTTTGAGCAGACCGGAGTTGGTCATGAAGTCGGCGGTGCTGACGACCGTCACCTCACGGCCCTCGTGGGTGTAGCGGACCAGCGCGCCGCCGTAGCAGCGGGTGACCGGCACGTCGCTGGCGGCTTCGTAGGCGTCTGCTAGGCCGAACTGCACCTTGCCCGCATGATTCGCCTCCCGCAAGTCGCAGTCGGGCTCGGAGTCACCGAACGTGGTGCTGCCGTCGAGACGGAGCTCCGGTGCGAGCTCTTCCCGGGCCCGAGACACCGGCGCCACCAACAACCGGTCGCCGGGGAGTGCCTCGAGCCGACGCAACAGGTCGTCGTCGTACAGATAGAACGTCTGCGCGACAACGATCAGGGTGTCGGGCCGTGCCGCGTTCTCCACCGCGGCGATGTCACCGGCCGCGACCACGTCGACGCCGTGCTCACGCAGGATCGTGACGAGGGCTCGAGCACCTTCGGGTGACGTCGATTCCGGATCCATCGGGCCTCCGGGCCGCGGGGCAGTGAGGTACGCGCTCAACACGGCTACCCCGACGATGACAGCCAACGCAAGCAACACCCACCGGACGCTGCGCCACCGCTGCGAGACGGTCGACCCTACGGCCGTATCGGAAAGCGTCATCGCACTTCCGCCCAGCCGTCAGCGGCGGTGGGCAACACGTCGACGGCGCCGGACGCCGACGTGCGCGACCGCAGATGGTCGTCGAGCTCGGCGATCATCCGATACGCAGATTCTGTTCCCGGCCGCTCGCCGTAGGTGACGTCGTTGAAAGCATCTGCGGCCCTTCGTAATTCGCCGGACAGGTTCGGTATGACCCGTCCGGCGTCGCGTGCCAGCTCAGTCGCGGTTCGGCCGGGGACCGGGTCGAGGATGCCGTTCTCCTCCAGTTGGCGAGCGACGGCTCTGAGCCGGTGACGGATCGCGGCCGACCAATTACCCGCCGCCGCATACTGTTCGGCGGTGGCGCGGTGCTCGGCCGCGCTGAGCTGGTGTTCACCGAACAACGCTCTTCCGCCGCCGCGGTTGGTGCGCATGGCCCGTCGGGCGATCCGAACCGCCACCACGATAGCGATCGCCAGCAGGATGAACAGCACACTGAGCGTCAGCCAACCGCCGGGCAGCGACGCGCCGGCGTCCGCCAACCTGTACAGCATGTCGTTGATCCAGTCCATGAGGCGTTCTGTCAGCGAAGCCTTGGGGTAGATCGGCTTTCCGAGTTCACGCTGCGCGGCCTCGTGCGCGGCATCGCGGTCGATATCTATGGTCGGCACGTCAGGCTTGGCGGGTCAGCCAGAGGTGGTCGGTGGAATCGGCCGGAGCGCCGGGCCCGAACGCCGCTCCGGTCTGCAGCACGAGGTCGAACGCCTCGCCGCGGATCCGGCGGTCGGTGTACAGCAGCACGACGACCCCGGACGAGAAAGGCGCGGTGATGATTTGACTGATCGCGCTGCCGATCGACATCACCACCAGCGAGGCGAGTGTCGCCAGCGTGGATGACGCTGAGATGAGCAGGATTTGGCCACCGAAGCTGAATGGAACGGACACCGCTCCGGCAACCACCGCGGCCACGATTCCGCCGAGCAACCAGATACCGAACACGCGCCAGAAATCGTTGCGCACCAATTTGTACGAGCGTGACATCGCGGGGATGATGGCGAGTCGCTCCAGCACGATGACCGACGGCGTGAAGCTGAGCACGGTGACCAAATAGACGAGACCGGCGAACATGGCCAGCACCAACGGCACCGCGATGACGACGGCTGCCACACCGCCCGCCGCCGCGCCGACGCCGGCGATGATCAGCAACACCACCGCGATGATTACCGCCACGCCGATGCCTTCCAGCACCGTGAAGCCGATTAACGCCCACAGCCTGGGACGGAGCCGTCGCCACGCCTCACCGATGGTGATGTGCGCGCCAAAGACGGCGCGTCCGATCACGACAGTGAGCATGCCACTCAACAGGATCGACGACAGCCACGTGGCGATGGCGCCGGCGAAGCTCGATGCCGACGAACTGAGCAGCACACCCGTCGACACCTCCTCGCCGGCCAATGTCGGCTGGAGCCCACCGGTGATGGCGAGTGGGCCCACCGACAGGATGAGTGCGAGTAGCTGCGCGGCCACCACCACGACGGTCGTCAGCCCCAGTGTCGCTTTGGGATTCGCGCGGATGTAGGCGACGGCGCCGTTGAAGATGTCCGACAGGGTCAACGGCCGCAACGGAATGACGCCCGGCTTGAAGGGCTGCACCCCCGGCGGCGGACCGTATCCGGGTGGGAAACCGTATCCGGGTGGCGGATATCCGGGTGGCGGATAACCGGGCGGCGGATAGCCACCGAAAGGGCCGTAGCCCGGCGGCGGGCCGCCGTATCCCGGTGGGGGCGCATAGCCAGGCGGCGGATAGCCGGGTGGCGGATAGCCGCCAGGCGGCGGATAGCCCTGGTAAGCGGCTTGCGGATCATCCTGATAGCCCGGTGGTGGGTAGCCGGGGGGTGGATGGCCCGGCGGCGGCGGACCTGCCGGCTGAAATTCGCCGGCGTCGTTGCTCATGTTCACCATCCTGTCGATGACTGTGCGAATTGACAACGTCGACCGGCGTAGCGTTTGCGTCATGGCGGAACTCAAAGACCGGCTGCGTGCCGACCTGACCACTGCGATGAAGTCGCAGGACAAGTTGCGCACCGCAACACTGCGGATGGTTCTGGCGGCGATCCAGACCGAAGAGGTCGCCGGCAAGGCGTCGCGTGAGCTCTCCGACTCCGAGGTGATCAAGGTGTTGTCCCGCGAGGCGAAGAAGCGCGGCGAGTCGGCCGAGATCTACACCCAGAACGGTCGCGGTGAGCTG
>Ga0075418_10003459_pt1 | contig 18027 bp, 19 predicted proteins | sample SoiMetdeltSBSDD2_FD_81776 | JGI IMG/M metagenome (GOLD analysis project Ga0075418, IMG submission 81776) | Bulk soil microbial communities from a Populus tree surrounding site in Tennessee, USA - Soil MetaG P. deltoides SBSDD2 | ecosystem: Environmental > Terrestrial > Soil > Tree plantation... | reverse complement strand
CTCGGCTTCGACCTCGCGTCGACGGCCAACGCGCCGGTGCTCGCCGCGAATCGCGGCCGTGTCTTGCACGCCGGCTGGCTCGGGATCTACGGCAACTGCGTGATCCTCGATCACGGCATGGGCCTGCAATCGCTGTACGCTCACCTGTCCTCGGTCGAGGTCAGCGTGGGGCAACTCGTCGAAACCGAAACCGAGCTCGGCCGAAGCGGCTCGACGGGCCTCGCGGGTGGCGATCACCTGCACTTCACGATGCTGCTCGGCGGCAACGCGATCACGCCGATCGACTGGTGGAGCGCCCAGTGGGTTCAGGACCGCGTTCTGCGTAAGCTCACCGACGCCGGTCTCCCTGCGCCAACCAAGTGAGACACGCGCCTCGCTAGGTCTCGTCCTCGACGCGTTGCCGATAGGCGAGCTTGTCGATTCGCCGACCGTCCATGTCGACGATCTCGTAGTGACCCGTGCGGTCCGTGAACGTATCGCCGACGACCGGCAAGCGGCCGAGCCGGGACAGCGCATAGCCGGCCACGGTGTCGAACGTCCGAGAACCACGTAGCCCGGTGATGCCGAGCCGGTCTTCGAACTCGTCGATGCCGAAGCTGCCGTCCACGAGCCAGGTGCCGTCGGCGCGCTTGTTCATCGATGCCACTTCGATCTCGGCGCCGGCTTCCGGCAACGTTCCCGCGACGGCCTCGAGAATGTCGGCCAACGTCACGACACCCTCCGTTGCCCCGTACTCGTCGACGACGATCGCCATGTGCGTGCCTTCGCGGCGAAAGCCTTCGAGCAGCTTCAGCACCGGGGTGCCGTCGAGCACGACCAGCGGGTGAGTCATGATCTCGCCGAGCGCGATCGGTTGACCTGCGAGCGAGAGGCGCGCGAGATCCTTCATGTTCACGGTTCCGACCGGATTGTCGATCGTCTCGCGACAGACCGGATAGCGCGACAACCTGCGCAAGTCGAGCTGCGCGACGATATCGGCCGGCGTCGCGTTGACCTCGAGCCACGCGACTTCGGTGCGCGGCGTCATGATCGCGCGGGCCGTGCGATCGGCGAGGCGCAGCACGCCTTCGATCATCTCGCGTTCCTTCGGCATGAACACGCCGGCGCGAGTGCCTTCGGCGACGAGACTTCGGACCTCGTCCTCAGTGACGGTCAGCTTGCGGTCGCTCGCCAACCCGAGCAACCGCAGCAAGCCGTCAGCTGAGGAGCGGGCCACCCACACGGCCGGTGCCAGCACCTTGGCGACACCTCGCAGCAACGGAGCCAGTGCGGACGCGATGCGCTCGGGATCGTTCAGCGCGACTCGCTTCGGCAGCAGCTCGCCGAAGACCACCGTCACGTAGGTGACGGCGAGCGTCACGACGGCGATCGCTGCGGGCTGACCGTACGGCGCGATCCACGGCGTCAGATCGAGCCACATCCCCAGCTCTTCGGCCAACGTCGCGCCGCTGTACGCGGCCGCCAACATTCCGACGAACGTGATGCCGACTTGCACGGTCGACAGGAAATTGGTCGGGTTTTCGAGCAGCCGCAGTGCAACGCGGGCGCCTCGGTGTCGACCCTTGATGAGCTCTTGCAGACGGCTGCGCCGCGACGAAACCACCGCCAGCTCTGCCATCGAGAGCAAGGCGTTGCACATGATCAAAATGAGAATGACGAAGATTTCGAGAAACATGGATCGAGCACCCTTGGCGCAGCCGAGTTGCAGCGCAGGCGTTTAAGCGCGCTCTAGCAGCGTAGCAGACGGGGAATCGTCAATCGCTGATGACGCGGTCGTCGCCGGCCGGCGGAGGATCAGGCTGTTTGGGCGGCGCCGCCTCGGACTGCGACGCGGGCGCGGCTGGCTGCGGCGCCGACGATTGGGCGCGCTCCGCCCTTTTCGCCTCACGACGCTGCTTGCGCGACTGCCCTTCTTCGCTGGTCACGAACGGCCGAGAATCGCCGGACAACGGCGGCGGATTCTCGAGACACTCGCCGGCCGTGATCGAGCCGACCGGAGCGAAATCGGCCGGCAGACGAATGGCATCGCTCTCGTCGGGCGGGGACAAGTCGTCGGGTATCTGCACGGGCGGCGCGGAGCGCGCTCCCGAGTAGCGCGCCTCGGGCTGACACGGCAACGTTTGATTACGATGGCAGCCCGCGATCGCCATGAGCCCGACGATCACGCACCAGGTGCGAGTCAAACGCATGCTACGCGGCCGCAACGCGCACGCTTGCGGCCGTCATCGCCTCGAGCACCGTTGCGTGAAACTGGGGCGCAAGCGGAGTCAGCGGCAGCCGAATGCCGGGGCCGATGAGCCCCATGCGCTGCACTGCCCATTTGACTGGAATTGGATTGCTCTCGCAGAACAACTTCTTATGCAACGGCTGCAACCGCGCGTCGATGGCTTCGGCGGCCTCGCGCTGCCCCGCGATCGCGGCATCACAAAGTTGACGCATGGCTGACGCTGCCACGTTCGCCGTCACCGAGATCACGCCATCCCCACCCTGCAACATGAACTCGCAGCACGTCTCATCATCGCCGCTCAAGAGCTTGAAGCCCGGGCCGCATGCATCTCTGAGCACTCGGATGCGATTGAGTTCCCCGGTCGCTTCTTTGATCCCTTGAATGTTGGGGTGCGACGCCAGCTTGATGACGGTCTCCGGCTTCAGGTCGACGCCCGTGCGGCCGGGAACGTTATAGAGGATCACCGGGTGGCCGACCGCATCCGCGATCGCGGAAAAATGGCGGCGCATGCCCTCTTGAGGCGGCTTGTTGTAGTACGGCGTCACGACGAGAAATCCGACGATCGGCAGCCGATCGACGGCTCGAGACAGCTTCAACGTCTGGGTCGTCGAGTTCGAGCCCGTGCCCGCCATGATGGGAATTCGCCCCGCCGCGAGCTCGCAGGCTTTCTCGATGACGTCGATGTGCTCGTTGTGATCGAGCGTCGCCGATTCACCGGTGGTACCCGCAACGACGAGCACCTGGGTTCCCGACTCGACGTGGAAATCGATGACCTTCGCAAACTGCCGGTAGTTAACGGCGCCGTCTGCGTCCATCGGCGTTACAACCGCCACCATGCTGCCGGACAACATCGTCGGACCTTCGCGCACAGAGCCAAAAAGGCGAACGATAGTACCGGCCACTCTTAGGCTCCGCAACCCGACGCGGGCTTTGGGCACTGGCGCCGCGGCGTTGCGGACCCGACGGTTCGGGTTACACTGCCGGATCGGGTTACGCCGCGAGATTCTCTTAGATGGAACAACTTATGGTCATCTCCGCCGTCGGCGGCGAGCCAACCGCTGTCGTGCAGGAGCTGACACGGGTCATCATGGACTGCGGCGGCAACATCAAAGAGAGCAGAATCGCGTCGTTTGGTTCCGATGTGGCGATGCTGCTGCTCGTGTCCGGAAACTGGCACACCGTGAGCCGTATGGAGCGAGAGCTCACGAAGTTCGCGAACAGCAATGGCGTGACGATGCAGTTCAAACGCACCGAGCCGCGCCGCTTCGGCAAGGAGCTTCTCCCCTATGCCGTCGACGTTGTCGGGCTCGATCAACCGGGCGTCGTTCACAGCCTTAGCGGCTTCTTTGCGGCTCGCAAGGTCGAGATTGCCGAAGTGTCGACGCGCAGCTACGCGGCGACCCACACTGGTGCGCCGATGTTCTCCGTGCAGATGGCCATCAACATCCCGGCAACGGTCCACATTTCCGGGCTGCGCGAAGAGTTCATGGACTTTTGCGACCAGCTCAACGTCGACGCGATCATGGAGCCGGTCAAGCATTCTTGATCGCAGAGCGAAGGGCCGCCGCTATGGCCACACCAACCGTCGGTAAGAAAATCAGCTCGTTCACCGTCGTCACGACGAAGAGCGCGAAGCTCACCAGCAAAGATCTGCTCGGCACACCTTATGTCTTGTACTTCTATCCGAAGGACGACACGCCGGGCTGCACGATCGAGGGCAAGGATTTTCGCGACCACCATGCCGAGTTCGGCCGCCGCGGCGTTCGCGTGCTTGGCATATCGCGCGACTCCCTGACGTCGCATGCCAAGTTCCAAGCCAAGTACGAGCTGCCGTTCGAGCTCGTGTCGGACGCGGACGAAAAGCTTTGTCAGCAGTTCGGCGTGATCAAGGACAAGAACATGTACGGCAAGAAGGTGCGCGGCATCGAACGCAGTACATTTCTTATCGATTCTGACGGGGTCTTGCGCAAGGAGTGGCGGAAGGTCAAGGTAGATGGGCACGTAGCCGAAGTCCTGGCTGCGGCCGGAGATCTGTAAGCGGAACGGACCAGCCGCGAAGAGGTCGATAGACAGCATGAGTCACGCGGTCGGCAAACCAGGAGGGTTCAGCGCCTTCAAGCGCTGGCTGACGCTGTTGGCAGCGGCCACGCTCGTACCCCTGTGCGCGCACGCCGCGGAGCTCCCCGATTTCGGCAGCCCGGCGGACGCCGCCCTCAGCAAGAGCCGCGAGGCCCAGATCGGCCGCGGCGTGATGTTGCAGCTGCGTAACGCCGGCGTCGTCGTCGACGATCCGTTCCTCGAAGAGTACGTATCGACGATCGGCTCGAAGCTCGCAACCCACGTCAACGACGGCGAGTTCAACTTCAATTTCTTCGTCGTGCAGGACGACAGCATCAACGCGTTCGCCCTACCCGGCGGCTACATCGGCGTCAATTCGGGCCTGCTGCTCGCGAGCGAATCCGAGAACGAGCTCGCGGGCGTACTGGCGCACGAGATCTCGCACGTCACGCAACGGCACATCGCGCGCGCCGCGTACGACAATCAGCGCACCAGCATCGTGTCGTTGGCCGCGATGCTCGCGGCGCTCGTGCTCGGCGCGGCGTCGGATATGCCGAGCGACGCCATGACGGGTATCGTCTCGGCGTCGCAAGGCCTGGCGGCGCAACGCCAACTCAATTTCACGCGTGCGAACGAGCATGAAGCCGATCGCGTCGGCATCGAGCTCATGTCGGGTGCCGGATTCGACCCCAACGGCATGTCGAGCTTTTTCGAGAAGCTCGATCGCCGCTACGGGGGTTCCTCGGACGCGGTGCCCGAGCTATTGCGTAGCCACCCAGTCACGAGCGATCGCGTCGCCGAGGCGCGCGACCGCGCACGGCAGCTTCCCGCGACGACGCATACGAGCAGTCCGCAGTATGCGCTCGCGAAAGCTCGCTTGACCGTGCTGACCGCAGCCACCCCGGAGCTCGCATTCGCTCAGTTCCGCGACAAGACCGACAGCCAATTGCCCGAAGATCGCTACGGTCTCGCGCTCGCCTCGATGCGCATGGGTCTCAACGACAACGCCGAGTCGCTATTTCGCGGGCTCGTCGCCGACTTCCCGAACATCATGGCGTTTCGCGTCGGCCAAGCCGAAGCCATGGCTGCGAGCGGCGCGACGCAGCCGGCGCTTGCGCTGTATGCGGACGCGATCCGCCTCTTTCCGCGCAACGGCCCGCTGACGATCAGCTACGCCGAAACCTTGATCGCGGCCGGCAAACCTGCCGAGGCGCACGACCTGCTGCTCGATCTTTTGAACAACGTGCCGCCGACGGCACCGCAGCTCCGGTTGATCGCACGAGCGGCGAACGCGGAAGGCGATGTCGCGAACGCGTATTTCTACATGTCGTACTACTACGCCGCGATCGGCAATCTCCCGCTCGCGATCAACCAAGTACGCTTGGCTCTCGAGACGCCGAATAGCAACGACGTCGACCGCGCGCGCTTCCGTTCCCGCTTGGACCAACTCATCGAATACCTACCCGACGAGCAGAAGCGTCTCGCGAACGCGCGCCCGCAGTAGGCCCCCGCCCTAGCGCTTGGATTACTTCGGGTTGCGGCTGCCCGAAATAGTACTAAAATAGTCCACTATCAACTGATCGCGAGGAATCGCCGTCATGCTGCGCATGAGCAAGCTGACCGATTACGGAACCATGGTGCTGGCCCAGCTCGCCGCCAGCGATGTCGGCTGGACGACGGCCGGGCAAGTCGCTGACGCCACGCATCTCGGCCAGCCGACCGTCAGCAAGCTGCTGAAGGCGTTGGTGCACGCGGGCCTCGTCGTGTCGAGCCGCGGGGTCCAAGGCGGCTATGCCCTCGCTCGTCCGGCCGCGGAAATTAGCGCGGCCGCGATTCTCGACGCGCTCGAGGGACCCGTCGCGATCACCGAGTGCAGCTCGTCGCACGGCCTTTGCGACCTCGAGTCCTACTGCCGCGTCGGCACGGCGTGGCAGCGCATTAACTCGAGCATTCGCAAAGCGCTCGAAGGCGTGAGCCTCGCCGATCTACAAACGCGCCGCGACCCCTTGCCGGAACTGCATGCCGATCTGCGCGATGCCGCGGCTGTGCGCTGAGGACTAGATTCAGATGTCGACCGAATCCGAATTGCTAACCGATCTCGTCAAGCGCAAGTACCGCCACGGTTTCGTGACGGACATCGAGCAGGACACCGTCCCGCCCGGCCTGAGCGAGGACGTCATTCGCTTCATCTCCGCAAAGAAGGGCGAGCCCGAGTTCCTGACGGAGTGGCGGCTCAAGGCGTATCGGCACTGGCTGACGATGAAGGAGCCCGAGTGGGCGCACGTGCGGTACTCGCCGATCGACTATCAAGCGATCTCGTACTACTCGGCGCCGAAAAGTGACGCCGATGCGCCGAAGAGCCTCGACGAGGTCGATCCGAAGCTGCTCGAGACGTACGACAAGCTCGGCATTCCGCTGCACGAGCGCGCGCGGCTCGCCGGCGTCGCCGTCGACGCGGTGTTCGACAGCGTCTCCGTTGCGACGACGTTCAAAGGCAAGCTCGCCGAGGCGGGCGTGATCTTCTGCTCGTTCTCGGAGGCCGTGAAGAATCATCCCGAGCTCGTGCAACGCTATCTCGGCACCGTCGTGCCCTACCGCGACAACTTCTTCGCGACGCTGAACTCGGCCGTGTTCACGGACGGCTCGTTCGTCTATATCCCGAAGGGCGTGCGTTGCCCGATGGAGCTGTCAACGTACTTCCGCATCAACGCGGCCAAGACGGGGCAGTTCGAGCGCACGCTGATCATCGCGGACGAAGGCAGCCACGTGAGCTATCTCGAAGGCTGCACGGCCCCGCAGCGCGACGAGAACCAGCTGCACGCCGCGGTCGTCGAGCTCGTCGCGCTCGACAACGCGCAGATCAAGTACTCGACGGTCCAGAACTGGTATCCCGGCGACGAGCAAGGCCGCGGCGGCATCTACAACTTCGTGACGAAGCGCGGCGACTGCCGCGGCGCCAATTCCAAGATCTCGTGGACGCAAGTTGAAACCGGTTCCGCGATCACCTGGAAGTATCCGAGCTGCGTGCTGCGCGGCGACAACTCCGTCGGTGAGTTCTATTCGGTGGCCGTCGCGAACAATTACCAGCAAGCCGACACCGGCACGAAGATGATCCACATCGGCCGCAACACGCGCAGCACGATCGTGTCGAAAGGCATCTCGGCCGGCCACGGCCAGAACTCGTATCGCGGCCTCGTCAAGGTGATGCCGACGGCTCATGGCGCGCGCAACTACACGCAGTGCGACTCGCTGCTGCTCAGCGCCGAGTGCGGCGCTCACACGTTCCCCTACATCGAGTCGCGCAACCGGTCGGCACGCGTCGAGCACGAGGCGACGACCTCGAAGATCAGCGAGGACCAGTTGTTCTACTGCCGGCAGCGAGGCCTCTCGCAGGAGGACGCCGTGAACATGATCGTGAACGGCTTCTGCCGCGAGGTCTTCAAGGAATTGCCGATGGAATTCGCCGTCGAGGCACAGAACTTGTTGACCGTGAGCCTCGAAGGCGCAGTTGGTTGAGGGTTATCCGTCATGTTGAGCATCGAGAATCTCCACGCGCGCGTCGGTAACCGCGAGATCCTGAAAGGCCTGACCTTGCAGGTGCCGGCCGGCGAAGTGCACGCGATCATGGGCCCGAACGGCTCGGGCAAGAGCACACTCGCGCAAGTGCTGGCGGGGCGCGAGGACTACGAGGTCACCGCCGGCAAGGTCGTCTACGGCGGCCAGGATCTGCTCGCGATGGCACCCGAAGAGCGCGCACGGGCCGGCGTTTTCCTGGCCTTCCAGTATCCGATCGAGATCCCGGGCGTGAATAACGCCTATCTGTTGAAGGCGGCGTTGAACGCGCAGCGCGCCGGCCGCGGCGAGCCGCCGGTCGACGCATTCGAGTTCATGAAGCTGATTAAGAACAAGATGGAAATAGTTGGAGTTCCAAAGGAATTTCTAAGCCGCGGCGTGAACCAAGGCTTTTCGGGCGGCGAGAAGAAACGCAACGAGATTCTGCAGATGCTGCTGCTCGAGCCGCGGCTCGCGATCCTCGATGAGACGGATTCCGGGCTCGACGTCGACGCGCTGAAGATCGTCGCGCATGGCGTCAACAGCCTGCGCTCCCCGGAGCGGGCGATGTTGCTCGTCACTCACTATGAACGGTTGCTCGAGCTGATCGTGCCGGATCGCGTGCACGTGCTCGCGGGCGGCCGCATCGTCAAGTCGGGACCGAAAGAGCTCGCGCGCGAGCTCGACGAGCGTGGCTACGACTGGATCTCTGCGGGAGCGCCGGCGTGAGCTTGGACGTCCCACTGACCGCCGGCGTCGGCGTGCCGGGCCCAGAGCCGACACGTGCCGCTCGCCTGCACGCGCTCGCCGCTCTCGGCGCGGCCGGCTGGCCGACTCGGCGCCGCGAAAGCTGGCGTTACACCGACCTCGAGCCGCTCGCTGCGGCGAAATACGACCTGACGCCCGACGCGCTCGACCGCACCGGCGTCGAAGCGGCGCAGCGGCTACTCACAGACGCCTCGCTCGGCGACCCGGCGCGGCAACTCGTGCTGCTCGACGGCGAGCGTGTTCAAGGCGTGGGCGCAAGATCGATCGCCGACGTCGAGGTTACGAGCCCCGAGGCGCGCTGGGACGAGTTCGTTGCCGCGTTCGCGAAACCCATTGGCGCCGCCGAGTATCCGTTGGCGGCGCTGAACACGGCGTTCTCGCGCCGCGGCCTCTGGATCCGGGTGCCCGCGGGCATCATCGTGACCGCGCCAATCCATCTCGTCCTCGTCGGCTCCGCACGCGCTCGAATCGCCGCGCAGCCGCGCATCGTGATCGAGCTCGAGGCGGGCGCGCAGGCCACATTCGTCCAGCACTTCGTCGACTGCGCGGCCGACTCGCAGGCTTGGAGCAACGGCGTCACACAGCTGAAGCAAGGCGCCGGCTCGCGGCTCGCCTTCTATCGTCTGCAACGGCACGCGAACGGCGTGGCTCACACGTCGCTGCTGTCTGCCGAGCTCGCCGAGTCGGCCGAGCTCGCTGCGGGCTATTTCGACTTGGGCGGCCGCCTCGTCCGCAACGACATTGCGATCGAGCTGCGCGGCGTCGGCGCGCGGGCCGATCTCTTCGGCCTATTGCTCGCAGGCAAGGAGCAGCATGTCGATGACCACACGCTGATCCGCCACGCTGCGGGCGCGACCGTCAGCAGCGAGAACGTCCGCGGCATCATCGGCAACCGCGGCCGCGGCGTCTTCAACGGCAAAGTCATCGTCGAGCCGGGCTGCCAGCGCATCGATGCGGGGCAGAACAACGACAATCTGCTGCTCGGCGAGCACGCCGAGATCGACACGAAGCCCGAGCTCGAGATCTACGCGAATGACGTCAAGTGCAGCCATGGCTCGACCGTTGGCGAGCTCGACACCGAGCAGCTGTTCTATCTGCGCGCGCGCGGCCTGCCGGACGCGGAAGCGCGCAGTTTGCTGACTACGGCATTCGCGGCGACGATCGTCGAGCAGATTGCCGATGCGGACCTGCGCGACCGCGTGCTCGCTCACGTGACCGCGCGGCTTGCCGCGTTCGCGGACATGGATGTCCGCGGTAGAGCAACGCAGGCGAGGGCAGGGATGCCCGAGGTAGAGCAACGCAGGGAGCAGTTGCCGGGAGCAGTTGCCGAGACGGAGCGATGACGATGGCTACCGCCGAACGCCACGTTCCGCACCTCAAGCGGGATTTCGCGGCGCTGCGCAAGGACTTTCCCGCGCTGCAGCAACTCGTGCACGGCAAGCCCCTCGCCTACCTCGACAACGCGGCTTCGGGTCAGTCGCCGCTGTCGGTGCAGAACGCCGTCGCGGAGCAGCAGCGTCTCAATCACTCGAACGTCCATCGCGGCGTGCATCAGCTCAGCGAGCGGTCCACCGCGGCGTACGAAGGCGCGCGCGAGAAGATCCGCCGCTTCATCAACGCATCGTCGCTTGCGGAAGTCGTATTCACGCGCGGTACGACGGAATCGATCAACCTGGTCGCGGCGACCTTCGGCCAGCGCCTCGCGGCCGGCGACGAAGTGCTAATCACTGGGCTCGAGCATCATTCGAACATCGTCCCCTGGCAGCTGCTCTGCGAGCGCACCGGAACGCGGCTCGTCGTGGCGCCGATCCGCGACGACGGCGCGCTCGAGATCGGAGCGTTCGACGCGTTGCTCGGTCCCCGAACGAAGATTGTCGCGTTCGCCCACGTCTCGAATGCGCTCGGGACCGTGAACCCGGTCGCAGAGATGATTGCCAAGGCTCACGCCGTCGGCGCCGTTGCACTCGTCGACGGCGCGCAGGCCGTGCCGCACATGCGCGTCGACGTCCAAACCCTCGATTGCGATTTCTACGCGTTCTCGGGGCACAAGATGTTCGGCCCGACGGGAACCGGCGTCCTGTACGGCAAGCGCGCGCTGCTCGAAACGATGCCGCCGTATCAAGGCGGCGGCGACATGATCCTCACGGTCAGCTTCGAGCGCAGCACCTACAACGCCCTGCCCTACAAGTTCGAAGCCGGCACGCCGAACATCACGGGCGTCGTCGGCCTCGGAGCCGCCGTCGACTATCTCGAAGAGATCGATTTCGTTGCGGTCGCCGCACACGAGCAGTCGCTGCTCGATCTGGCGTCGCGGCGCGTGCTCGCCGAGATTCCGGGTGCGCGCCTCATCGGCACGGCGCCCGACAAGGCGAGCGTCCTGTCGTTCGTCGTCGACGGGATCCATGCGCACGACCTCGGCACGATCGTCGACAGCGAAGGCGTCGCGATCCGCACGGGACACCATTGCGCGATGCCCGTCATGGACCGCTTCGCCGTTCCGGCTACCGCACGCGCGTCGCTCGCTTTCTACAACAATGAAGAGGACGTAGACCGGCTCATCGCCGGGCTCAAGAAGGCCGTGGAGATCTTTCGTGGATGAGCTGCAAGAGCTGTATCGGCAAGTGATCCTCGATCACAACCGCAATCCTCGCAATTTCGGCGAGCTGGCCGACGCCACTCGCGTCGTCGCGGGCGTGAACCCGCTGTGCGGCGACAAGATGACGCTCTACGTCAAGGTCGGCGACGGCAAGATCGAGGACATCCGCTTCCAAGGCACGGGTTGCGCGATCTCGGTGGCCTCCTCGTCGCTGATGACCGAGCGCGTCAAGGGTTTGCCCGTCGACGCCGCGCTGCAGCTATTCGAGAAAGTCCACGACCTCTTGACCGGGCCTCGCGAGCACGAGCCGGCGGCGGATCTCGACAAGCTCGCGGCGCTTGGCGGCGTGCGCGAGTACCCGTCGCGCGTGAAGTGCGCGAGCCTCGGCTGGCATGCGCTGAAGTCGGCCGTCGCCGACGACGCCGCGACGAACGTGACGACCGAGTAGCCCATGTACCATTCGGCAAACGAGCCCGTCACCTTCAGCCGCGACTGCCCCGCGGTGCTGATCCCTGCGGGCGAGCACGTGACGCTGCCTCAAGGCAGTACGGGATTCATGACGCAGGCGCTCGGCGGCAGCTTCACGATCTACATCGAGGGCAACCTGTTCCGCATCGCCGGGCGCGACGGCGACGCGATCGGCAAAGCGCCGCTCACGGCGCCCGACGTTCCCGATGACGCGACTGAGGCCGACATAGAATCGGCCATATGGCAACAGCTGCGAACCTGTTACGACCCCGAGATTCCGATCAATATCGTCGAGCTCGGCCTCGTCTACGAGTGCAAGCTCGAACGGGCGCCGTCGGGGAATCGCGTCGCCAAGGTGAAGATGACGCTGACGGCGCCCGGCTGCGGCATGGGTGAGATCCTCACGCAGGACGTGCGCGAGAAGATCGAGCTGATCGCGACCGTCGAGCGCGCCGACGTCGAGCTCGTGTTCGACCCGCCGTGGGACCAGTCGATGATGTCCGAGGAAGCCCGCCTCGAGGCCGGCCTCCTGTGAGTTAGCGTCGGAGCGTCAGCGGATGAAACGGCTCCTTTTGCTTCGTCATGCGAAAGCCGAGCCGGCGACGGACCCCTTGGTCGACATCGACCGCCCGCTGGCGGACCGCGGCGAGCGTGACGCGCGCCGAATCGGCGAGCGGCTGCGTCAGCAGCGGCTGCAACCGGCGCTGATCTTGTCGAGCCCGGCGGCACGCGCCCTGCGCACCGCGCAGCTCGTCGCGAACACCATCGATTACCCGCGCGACGCCGTCGCGCTCGATCGGCGGCTCTATCTCGCCGAGCCCGCGGCGATCATCGAAATCATCGCTGCGCAGAACGATGCCATCGAGACTTTGCTCGTGGTCGGTCACAACCCGGGGTTCACGGAGCTCGTGCACCAGCTGTTGCCGGCGTTCGACGTCGACGATCTGCCCACTTGCGCCATCGTCGGGCTCGACTACGCGGACGCCGCGGCTTGGCAGCGCTTCGCGAGCGGCGCGGCGGCGCTCTCCTATTACGACTATCCCAAGAACACGCGGACGCCGGTTACGACTCGTTGATCCCGCGTTGCCGCGCGCGCAGCAACAGACGGCGCGTGCGCTTGTCGGGCTTGCCGGCCGTCGGTGGAAGGTAGGGGCCGCGCGCCGCGCGGTCCTCCGCGGCTTTACGGCGCCGCTCGATCGACTCCGGGGTTTCGACGTAGCTCGAGGCGGCTTCCGGCGCGGGACCGCGGCGCGTCGGAATGACGGCGATCGCCACGTCGCGATCGGGGCCGCGCGGCAGCGCGATCTGCAGCGCGTCGCCGACTTTCACTGCGTGCGCAGGCTTCACTCGTTGGCCGTTGAGCCGCACGTGTCCACCGCGAACCGCATCGGCCGCAGCGCTGCGGCTCTTGAAGAAGCGCGCGCACCATAGCCAGCGGTCGACGCGCAGCCGGTCCGAGCCGTCGTCGTCCTCGTCGTCGCCGGTCACTGCGTATCGCAGAAGCAGTAGGCGTAGATGCCGCGCGGATCGTTGAAGCGCTCGAAGAACGCCATTGGCCCGAACGTCGATTCCAACGCTTGCGTCACACCGGCCGGCAGGCGCGGCAGGTCGACGAAGCGACTGACGCCCGCACCGACGTGGGCCGTCATCGACAACATCAAGGTCTCCACGAAACCGAGTTGCTGCTCGACGTAATCGAGCATGTAGGTGCCCTTCTCGAGCCCCGCGAGCTCCGCTGCCGAGTCGATCGCGTCCGGCAGATCGCCGAGCTTGTCGACGAGGCCGCGCTCGAGCGCATCGCGGCCCGTCCAGACTCGCCCTTGCGCCGCCGACTCGATCTGGTCGACGGTCCGCTCGCGGTGCTCCGCGACCTTGCCGACGAATTCGTCGTAGGTGTGCCGGATCGTAAGACCGATGAGGCCTTTCATCGTCTCGTTGATCGGCCGCGTAAGGTCGATCCCGCTGGAGAGCTCCGTGGTGCCGATGCCGTCGACGTGGATACCGATCCGCTCGAGCGTACGTGGGATCGTGGGGATCGTCATGCCGACGCCGATCGAGCCCGTGAGCGTCGTCGGGCTCGCCCAGATCTCATCGGCGCCCATCGAAATCCAGTAGCCGCCCGAAGCGGCGACGCTACCCATCGAGACCACGACGGGCCGTTTCGTCTCCTGGAACCGCTCGAGCTCGCGCAGAATGAGGTCGGAAGCAAACGCGCTGCCGCCACCCGAATCGACGCGCAGCACCAACGCCTTCACCGACTCGTCGGCCCGCGCGCGGCGAATGAGCTCGGAGGTCGAATCGCCGCCGATCGCGCCCGGTGGCTGAACCCCGTCCAAAATCTCGCCCGACGCGACGATCACGGCGATCTTGTTCGGCTGCGAAGCGGGTGCGCCTTCTGTTCGCAGCCACGTCACGTAGTCGTCGAGCGTGACTTGGCTGTAGGTGTCGGGCTGGCCCGAAGTCGGCTTGCTCTCGCCCATGCGCTCACGGATGCGCTCCCGCATCACGTCGCGCGTCAGCAGATCGTCGACGAGCCCGTAGTCCTTCGCGAGACGCGCAGTGTCGCCACGCGCATCTCCGAGCAAGGTCACGATGTCGTCGGCGTACCGCTGCAGCGCCGGCGCCGGCAAGTCGCGCGCCATCGTCACGTCGGCCTGGTAGGCGCCCCAAAGCTGGTCGAGAAAAACCCGGCTGGCCTCCTCGTCCCTCGGCGACATGTCGTCGCGTGTGATCGGCTCGACGAACGACTTGAACTCGCCGACTGTCCAGACGTTGTAGTCGATGGAGAATTTCTCGAGCAACGACTTGTAGTACGGCAAGAACCGGCCGTAGCCCTCGACGAGCACCTGGCCCATCGGATGCATGTAGACGTCGTCGGCCTGCGCCGCGAGGTAGTACTGGTCGCGCGTGAATCCGTCGCCGACGGCGATGACGGGCTTGCCGCTCTCCTTGAAGGCGCGGATCTCGGCGGCGACGTCCTGCAGCTTGCTCAGCCCGGCGCCCCCGAGCTCATCGAGGTCGAGGACGACGGCCTTGATGCGGTCGTCGTCGCGTGCCGCGCGCAGCGCGTCGACGATGTCGCGCACGAGCGTTTCGCGCAGCGGCGTTCCCTGCGCTCTCGCGAGCGCGCGATCGAGCGCGTTGCCGGAGAGCTGGTCGACGAGCGTGCCGCGCGGCGCGATGACGAGTGCGGCCGACTGCGGTATCAAGACGCGCTCGCCCACGGCGGCGGCGAGCAGCAACAGGAAAATGCCGAGCAGCAGGATCAAGTGCAGCAGGCGGCGCAGTCGATCGAGGCCCCGCCAGATGCCCGACAAGATCCGCAAAGGCAACGCGCGATTGTCACTGTCCATTGTCTCGTTCCTACGAAAACGTTACCGATTGAGGAGCATTAGCGACAAGTCCGGCCAGAACATAATGATTATCACGGCCAGCAACGAGACGAGCAAAAACGGCTGCGTTGCCCAGTAGATCTCCGTGATGTCCTTATTGAAGCGATGGCTCGCGATGAACAGGTTCAAGCCGACGGGCGGCGTAAGATAGCCGAGCTCCATGGCCGCCAGAAAGACGATGCCGAGGTGGATCGGATCGATGCCGTACTGCGCGGCTATCGGCAGCAGCAGCGGCACGACGAGCACCGTAGCCGAGAAAATGTCGAGAATCGTGCCGAGAATCAGCAGGAATATCAGCAGCGCGATCAAGAACGTCGTCGGCCCCGTGATGTGCGCGCTGACCAGCGCAAACAGGCGCTGCGGCACGCCGGTATCGATCATCAGATTCGTCGAGGCGAGCGACACGCCGAGGATCGCGAGGATCGCGCCCACGAGCACCATCGACTCGCGCATGATGCGCGGCACCTGGCGCCACGGTATTTCCTTCAACGCGACGAGCTCGATGATTACGACGTACAGCGCCGTCACGGCCGCAGCTTCCGATACCGCGAAGAATCCGCCGTAGATGCCGCCGAGCACGATGATCGGCAGCGGCAGGTCCCAACGCGCCGCCCAGAGCGCCGCTCGTGCCTCTGCCCACGAGCCCTTCGACACGACGTACCGGAGGTGCCGGTTGCGCCAGTAGCAGTACCCCGCGAGCACGACGATCATCAGCGTGCCCGGCAGGAGCCCCGCTTTGAACAGATCGTCGATCGACTGCTCGGCGACGATCCCATAGAGGATGAGCGGCAACGAGGGCGCGAACAGAAGCCCGAGGCTTCCGGACGACGTGATGAGCCCAAGATTGAAGCGCTCGTCGTAACCGACCTGCGACAGCGCCGGAAACAAGAGCGCGCCGAGCGCGATGATCGTGACGCCCGAAGCGCCCGTAAACGCTGTGAAGATCGCGCAGGCCACGAGCGAGATCATCGCGAGTCCGCCGGGCAACCAGCCGAGCAGCGCCTGTGAGAGGCGGACGAGTCGAGCCGGCGCGTGCCCGGCGCTCAGCAAGAAGCCGGCAAACGTGAAGAGCGGAATCGCGACGAGCACGGGCGTTTCGGACAGGCCGAAGAATTCGATCGCGACGACGGAGACATCGACTCCTTCGCGCTGGAAGCCGACCAACGCGCCGGCGCCGATGACGGCGAACAGCGGCGCGCCGAGCAACACCACGACGATCAAGACGACGGCGAGGACGGCGCTCACAACGGCGATTCGGCGACGAAGCCGCCGCGCAGGCGCTTGACGGCTTGCACGAGGAACTGCCACGCGATCAACGCAAACGCAGCCGGCATGATCGCTTGGAACCACCAGGCTGGGAAATCGCCGAGCATCGTGTCGCCGAACTCGCGGGAGTCGCCCACGAACTGCCACGAAGCGTAAGCGAGCGCGGCGCTGATGACGGCGCCGAACACGTCGGCGCTCACACCTGCGGCGACCTGCAACTTCGGCGGCAACACCCGTGCGAGCGCGCCCATCGTGATGTGCCGCCCGTCTCGGCTCGCCGCGAGCGCGCCGAGCAGACCGAGCCAGAGCACGGAGAGTCGCGCGAGTCCGTCAGCCCAAGCGAAGCCGACCGAGAAAAGATTGCGCAGAACGATCTGGGAGGCGCCGAGCAAGATGAGCCCACCGAGGACGATCACGATGAGCCACGTCTCGAGATTGCGAGCGACGCGGTCGACTCGAGCCCACCAGCGGTTCTGTGCGACGTCGCTCAATGGCGGGCTAGGCGAGGCTCATGGATGCGTGCGCCGGTACTCGGCGAGCATCCCGACCAAGCGGTCGAACAACATTCCATCGATGTCGGGACGGGCGCGCAGCTGCGGGTGAATGCTCTCGATAGTCTTGCGCCAGCCTTCGAGGTCGGCGTCCTTGACGGTCACGGTCGTGAGTCCCGACTTCGTGAGGACCTCGTTCGCTTTGCGGTTGTCCTCGCGCGCCTCGTGATCGAGCTGCTGAACGTAGCGGCCCATGACCTCGCGAACCACGCGCTGATCGTCGGCACTGAGCGCCGAGTAGGCGCCCTTGTCGATTGCGAACACGCCCATGGAATACGAGACCGGCAGATCCGTGATGTATTTCACCTTCGTATGCCACTGCAACACGAGCGCGGCGACGGGCGACGCGAACGTAATGTCGATGAGCCCCGTTTGCAGCCCCGTCAACACGTCGGTGACGGGAAGCACGGATGGCGAAAGACCCATCGTTTCCATGGCGAGAAAGCTGATGTTGTCGCCTTCCGGCACCCAGACTTTCTTGCGTTTCATGTCGTCGACGGTGCTGATCGGCACGTTGGAGAGCAGATTCGCGAATCCGCCCTCGATGAAGCCGAAGCTGACGAAGCCCGCCTGCTCGAGCCCCGCGGCGAGCTCAGGATCGAGCTGCTTGCGTACCGCATCGACCTCGTCGAGCGAGTAGAACAACAGCGGTATGCCGTACAAGTTCAAGCCGGGATAACGCTCGCCGAGGCCTCCGGCCGTGAAAGCGCCGCCTTGCAGCTGGCCGATGCGGATCTTGCGCAGCACTTGCGCGTCGTTGCCCATGACGCCGCCCGGGTAGAACTTCAGCGTCACGCGGCCGGCGGTGCGAGTCTTGACCTCTTCCGCGCCGGCGCGCATCTGCTGCATCCACCGGGAGCCGTCCGGGGCGACGCTCGCGATCTTGATGTCGGCGGCGTTCGCCGTCGCCGCGCCGGCGAGAAGAACGCCGAGCAGCACCTTTGCCAGTGAGCGCGTCTTGGCCACTCTGCGATCGCGCATCAGAAGTACTCCTTTGAGGACGCGAGCAAAGTCTCGGCTTCCTGTTTTGCCAACACGTTAAAGAGCGTCTTACCCGGCGCATCGACCGGCGCGTTCAGCACGTCCGTCAACAGCCGGTCGTGCAGCTCCTGGTCGAATACGAGGCGGGCGTAACGCCGCGCGTATTCT
>Ga0075418_10003457_pt1 | contig 18029 bp, 15 predicted proteins | sample SoiMetdeltSBSDD2_FD_81776 | JGI IMG/M metagenome (GOLD analysis project Ga0075418, IMG submission 81776) | Bulk soil microbial communities from a Populus tree surrounding site in Tennessee, USA - Soil MetaG P. deltoides SBSDD2 | ecosystem: Environmental > Terrestrial > Soil > Tree plantation... | reverse complement strand
TCCGTCACCATGACATGGACGAAGGAGTGGGGGTTGCGAAATATGAACTGCACCAGCTCACCTTCGATGGTGATCGACTGGTCTTCCAGGTAGGTCGCCGAGAAAGAGTGATGTGCGAACACCCGGGGCCCGGCCAGGCTGGCGAGGGCGACGATAACGATTGCGAGATACCGCACGGAGTTCCTCCTATCTGGCTTGACGAATTATTCCTTCAGGACCCTCATTGCAGCAACGTGTATCGAGGATCGAGCGTGTCCTCGAAGAGGGGCATATAGCGGCCGAGCACAATCACGGCTACCCACAGCGCGATCGAGCCGGCAGCGAGGACTTTGGCGCCCAGCGGCGCATCCTGGCCGGCCTCGAGCCGTTCGCAGTCGCTGAACAGGTTCGTGCAGTGCAGCAGCAGGCTCGCGCCGGCGAGTACGACGGCCCCGATCTTCACCAGGAAATCGGCGTTGTAGACGTAAAAGAACGGCATCCCCAGGAAGAACAGCATGCCCGTGACCACGTTGAGGCCGAGGCCCGCGGCACCCCACGGGATGAAGCGATGCAGGGGGCCCGCCGGCAGCTGTTTGTAGAAGCCAAGCAGCCGCAGGTTCAGGATGCCGGTGGTTCCGAGCAGCAGCGCCAGCCCGACAAAGTGCAATACCTCCAGCACCGGCCATACCCACCGGGTGGAGCCGGTGACGGCGTACTCGATCGACGCGTTCGCGCGCGAGCCGATCGTGGCGACCATCGAGGTCGCGGGCTCGGCCGACAGGATCTCCGGATGACGAATGGCGCCGCCGGTGTTACCCGTCACGACCATGAGGCTGATGGTCAGCAGCGAGCACGCGAGCACCGCCGCGACGGTCCAGCCCGAGAGCCGCGACGCGCGGCGGTACTGCCACAGCCCCGCCCAGGCGAACATCCCCGTGAACGTGAGCGCGACGAGTGCCAGGAGCGCCGCGCCCTGATGCGCGGTAATCAGCGATTCGGAGACGCCCGGCTCGTTCTGCAGACGGTCCTGCGCGATGTGTCCGGTCAGGTAGGCGGGAATCGCCATGAGCGCCATCAGGGCGAAGAGGGCAAGCGTGGCCTGCTTCAGGTCGTCGCTCCTGGCCACCAGGGCGACGAGGAACATGCCGACGGCGATGAACGTGCCGATGATCGGCCAGTGGTTGAGCAGCAAATGGAGGTGTGCGAGGTTCATTGGCTACCGCATCACGGATAGATGCTGTAGGCGGCCGTGTAGGTGATCAACCGGCCTGCGGCAATGGCGCCAGACCACAGGACGAGCGACCAGAGCGCCAGCGGCCTGCCGCCGGGGAACAGCGGCGCCTCGCCATCGCCGGATGGCAGCCGCCGTTCGAGCCTGACCATCACCACCATGGCCGCGGCGATCAACGCAAGCTTGATGTAGAACGCCGGCGAGGTGAGGGACTTCGTCGGGTAGGCGACGAGCAGCACGAGGCCGGAGAAGGCCTGTAACCAGAAGCCTGTCCAGATGGTCGGATACAGCCGCTTCAGCGTTGAGAGCGGCAGTTCTTTGGCCACGCCGAGCAGCCTCAGGTCGATCACGGTGCTGGTGCCGGCGAGGAGCGCCATGCCGATCGCATGGATCGAGAGGATGAACCAGAAAGCGAACAGCGACGGCGAATCGCGGAGCCAGACGCTGACGGCGGACTGCTCGATCGTCTGCAGGAAGGCTGGCGGCAGCGCGCTCTCCTTCGGACATTTCGCGAGTTACCTCGCTGCCGCGGCGGTCACCGCGGCCGGCGGAGGCGTCGCCGACAACCCCTTGAACACAAACTTCTGCACCCGGTTGCCCGGTTCGACCTCGGCGACGTAGAGATTCCCCTTCGAGTCCACGGCCAGCTCGTGCGGGCCGCGGAAGTTCCCCGGCGCGTCGCTGCGCGTGCCGAACTGGTAGAGGACCGCCAGCGTCTGGCGATCAAGCACGGCAACGCGCGAGGGGCCGAACTGCGCGATGTAGAGGAAGCGCTGCTGCGGATCCGACGAGATCGCGAACCCCGAGGGCGACTCGATGCGCACCTGTTTCACGTACTTGCCATCCACCGTGAACACCTGCAGGCGATTGCCGCCGCGATCGGCCACGTAGACGAGCCCGTCGTTCGACACCTTGGCCGAGTGCACCGGCCCGACGTACTGCGGCGGGCCATCTCCGGACAGATCGGGGCCCGCAGCAGCGGCCGGTGCCGCGCCGGTGCCGCGCGGGCGCGGCGGCGTCCGCGCGTTCTGGAGCATGTTCGGCGGATCCATCGGCGGGTTGCCAAAGGCGCCCCACATCCGCTTGAACGCGCCGGTATTTGCATCGAAGACGATGACGCGGCGGTTGATGTAGCCGTCGGCGACGAACACTTCGTTGGTCCTGGACGCGACCGAGAGATCGGTGGCGGAATACACGTTCTGCGTGTCGTTGTTGCCGGCGCTCTGATCGCGATGGCCGATCTGCAGCAGGAGCTTCCCCTGGCTGGTGAACTTGAGCAGCATGTTGTCGGAGCGCAGGACGCGGTCGCCCGGTCCCGCCAGCGCGGGGCGTGCGCTGCCGGTGAGCCAGACGTTGTCCTTGTCATCGACGTAAATCCCGTGCTCCTGATCGAACCACTCGTATCCTGCGGCCGGTCCTCCCCAACCCTGAACGAATCTGCCGTTGGCGTCGAACTCAAGCACCGGGGGCGCGGCTTTCTTGCCGGCCGGCACATAACGCGGGCGATGGAACACCCACACGTGATCGGATCTGTCGACCGCGACCGCGGACCCTTGCCCGGTCACCCAGTCGTTGGGCAGTGGCTTGAAGAAGGTGGAGTCCACCTCGAAGACGGGCATCTGTCGTGCCCCTTGCGCGGCGACGGAGACGACCAGCGCGAGAGCCGCCAGCGCGACGGCGATCGGTCGTTTCATGACCCTGCTCCTTCCCGACCTATTGCCCCCGTTTCACCTCGGCCAGCGGCAGGTCGTTCGGCTGCACGACCTTCACCACATCCTTGTCGAAGAAGACGTAGAGCGGGTTGCCGTCGGTGGCGAAGTAGACCCACCGCGTATTGACGATACTCGCGGGCTCGCCGAGCCTCGCGCGGACCTGCGCCTGCGTGCGCCCGACGAGCGCGGACGAGTGATTCGGGTTCGGACCGCGCCGCGCCGCCTGGGCGCGCTGCGCCTCGAGCATCCGCTCGCCGCGGAGCGCGTTCTCGATGCTCAGATCGCCTTCATGGCACGCGTACTCGTAAATCACGTACTCCGGATCCTTGTGCCACGGCAGATGGAACGTCCACGGTCGCGTCCAGACGGCTGGCGCGTCGATCGTAGCGTAGTAGTTGATCTGCGTCGCGCTGACCGGCACGAACCGCTCGACCAGATGCACGCGATCGAACGGCACGCCGGCCGGCAGCGTCGAGCCGACGCCAGCCATGATCTGCTTCGCGGTGTAGTTTGTGGTATCGACGACGAGCGTGCTCCCCTCCCACTTGCCGACGGAATGGCCATGCCACAGCTTGATGTTCTCGTCGAGATGCGGGCGGCCGTCGAGCGCGATGTAGCGCGTGTCGAGGCGCTCGCGAATCAGCATCACCCAGCCGGGCGACTGCATGATCATCGTGCCGCTGTTGTACATCTGCGGCCCGTTCGGGGTCTGCTCCGAGATGCACCGCGTCACCGTCCCGAAGTCCTCCCACGAATCGAGCGGCCCGCGCGCGCGGCGCGCCGCCTGCCACGCCGCGAGCTCGGCCTGGAACGCCGCCACGTACGGCGGCCGCACGCCGTTGTCGGGATCGACGATGAGCGAGCTCCGGTTGTCGGGCACCCACTTCCGGTTGTCCCAGAACTCGTTGTAGTCGCCGACCTGCGCATCCTGCTCGGGAGTACAGACTTCACCCTCGCGCGAGCCGGTCCCGCACGCGTCCTCGTTCGGCGCGTACTTCTTGAAGTACTCCTTCAACTCTTCCGCAGAGAGCGTCTTCTTGTCTCCATACTCGGCCGGCCGTTCCATGCGGATGAACGTCATGAAGTCGTAAATGCCCGAGATGTCTGGATCGCCCCACGCCGTCTTCGGCGCCGAATACGAAGGCGGCTCCGGCGGGCTGTAGGTCGGTGTATACGTGGGCATCTTTCCCACCGAGGCGGTCGCCGCGAGCGCGGATGCCTGCGCTGATGGACGAAGGAGCAACGGGGAAAGGAGCGCTCCGATCACCACCAGCACGCCGGCGATCACGAGCCATCGATACTTCATGGCCTCAGCTCCAGTTCTAGTTGGTCGCGACCGCCGGCTCGGGGATGCCCAAATACCGCGCCGGGTTGCGCTTCGTCATGATGTCCGTGTCGGCGCGTGAGATGCCGCGCGCCCACATCGCCCGGACGAACGACACGATCCCATCCCCGTGGTATTCGTTGTTGGCCTGGCCGAGATCGGTCTCGACGATGATGTTGTTGGCGCCGACCTGCTTGATGATGTCGGCAATGCGATCGTCGCGGGCGGCCAGCGCCTTCTCCGCTTCAGGGGTCAGCGCCCGCTGCGACTGGGTGCAGACCTCGACGAACGCGCCCATCTTGGCCACTTCCTGCATCTGCGCGATCGTCAGACCCGGCGGATCGATATTGGCGTGGGTGACGCCGATCCGCTGTGCCGAGATCCCTTGAGCGATCGCTTCTCGCACGATGATCACCGACTCAGCGCCGTTGTGGTGGCCGGTCGAGAGCGTGAAGTCGTATTTCTTGATCAACTGCATGATGGCTTTGGCCTGTGCCGTGACCTGGCCATTCTGGACGACGACGACCGGCGGCGTCGTGGTGTTCTTGCCGACCTGCAGCTGGTACGGCGTGTCGTCTGACGCCAGCATGACGACGCGGCCGTAACCCTGCGGCGGCGCGCCCGGCATCGTCACGCTGGCAAACTGTTCGATCGCAAAGGGGTTCAGCCCGCCGACGTTCTGGTTGAGGTCGATTAGACCAAAGACCTCGAGTCCGGGTACTTCCTTGCGCGCGAGATAGGCGTAGCCGGCGGTCGGATCGCGATGATGCTTCAGCACCAGGCCGCGCATGCCCTTCAGCTTCGCGTAGCGCGCCGCGTCGAGGAAATCGATTGAGCGAGGCCGGCTGTCGGGACCGGAGTGGGCGTGCACGTCGATCACGCCGACGAGAATGGGATCGAAGCTGCCCGCCGCGGCGCCGCGGCCGCCGGCTGGCGCCTGTCCGCCGCCGCCGCCACGGGCGCCTCCGCCCTGCGCCTGCTGATCAGCGGTCACGCCCATTGACAGCGAGAGCATCGCCACGACCGCAACGAACGCGAGCTTCTTCATACGGAACCTCCTGATCGCGCGCGAGTCGAAGATGATTACCGTGCCTGGCACTTCAGGCCACTAGCCTGGATGTTGAGCCCGCCCGCACCGCAGCAGTAGCGCGTGCACGCAGCCGGCGGCCGATACGTCGTCATCAGCCGCTTCCGGAACTCGGGATAAATCGTCTGCGCCCCGCCGTGGGCCGCCTCGAGCGGCAGACCGTAGGTCTTCGCGAACGTCTCCGCGAAGGGGTTCGTGCCCGGCAGCAGGTGCGGCACCTTTCCCGCCTCGTCGTACACCGGAATCTCGGTGAACGGGAAGCACGTTGGGTTGGTCGCCGGCGCGTTGCCGCGCGGGTTCAGGCGGTAGCTGCCCGTCAGCACGAGCTTCTCCTCGAGATAAATCGGGTCCTCGATGATCCCCATGATCGTCAGGATGTCCGCGTGCCGCACCAGATGCAGCGTCATCGTCGCCTGATCGCTGAGCGGCACGCCGTTGCGCCGCATGATGCCGCGCTTCATGTGCGTCATCCGCGCGACCAGCCGGTCGCCCTGCCACTGTCCCGTCGTGAACCCCGAGAAGGCGCGCGGCGCGTTCGGCGACGGATGCGGTCGGCCGTCCATCCAGATGGTGATCGGCGCGCGGTCGCTGCCGCCCGCACTGATCCGCCAGGCCAGGATGTCGCCCGTGACCGGATCGTTGACCCGCTCAATCATGATGTTGTGCGGCGCGAACAGCAGATAGTCCTCGGTATAGAACAGGCATCCGCGCTCGGTCATTCCGAGCACCGCGGCGGTGTAGCTGAGCGACGCATGGCGGGCCTCGTCGTTGATCGGCAGCCCGGTGTAGTCCGCCAGATCAGGTCCGGCACCGCGCGCCATGTTGTCCTGATGGTTGATCGCTCCCCACTGCCCCTGCAGATCGACCTGGGCGAGGGCTGAACTCGCCGTCATCATGACGGTGAACAGGACGGCGCCGGCGATTTGAAGACGGGTCCGCACGGTCATGCGTGTGCTCCTTGTCACGATCTCAGAACTTCGCGCTGCAAGGTGTCGGGTCCCACTTCGAACCGTTCGGCTCTTTCTTGAAGTGCACCGGCACCGTCCACGGCTGCTGCAGGTACTGCGGATCCTCGACGATGAGCAGCATCAGCAGACGCTGCTCGCCGGTCGGCTCGGTGATGAGGTCCCAGTACTCCGTCATCGTCGCCTGGGCGCCGTAGGGGACGCCGTTCTTCCGCAGGTAGCCGGGACGGAGGTTGGTCGTGCGGATGAAGAGCGAGCCGCTGCCCTCGCCGCCGCGGCCGACGCCCTGCCACTGTGCCATCGACTCGCCCTGCGCGCTCGGCGCCCCGCCTGACGGCTTGGAGCCGCCGAAGTGCAGGAGCCGCGTCTGCATGCCGTAGTCGCTCTCGACCTTCAGCGTGTTGTCGTCGAGCCACGAGATGTTCAGGCGCGTCGGTGCGCGCATCAGCCCGGGCGCGCCGTATGCCTTGCACTGCTCGCCGGCCGCTTCATCCTTCGCAGGGTCCCACGCGTCGGCGATCTTCTGCGCTGCCGCGGTGATCGGAATGCTCTGGTAGTCGCCCTTTGCCGGCGTCACCATGCGCCAGCGCCAGTCCTCGGTCACGACCGCGACCCAGTAGCCAGTCGGGTCGAACCGTGCAGCGGCGCGCGCAGTGGCCGGCGGCTGCGCGCCCCGTCCCTGCGCCTGCAGCGTCGGGCCGAGGTCGACGAGCGCGCCCGCAAAGAAGAGTGCCGCAACGATGGCCAATCGCCGCCTGCTCATGCCCATGACGCTGTTTCCTATCTACGCTTCCTGTCTACGATTTCGCGGTAAGGCTCTTGTAGATCGCGGTCACGAACATGTCGTTCGTCCAGCGACCAGTGCTGGGGCCGTACTGCTTGCGGTAGCCCTTGGTCGGGTCTGCCTTGATGATCTGTTCGAGCGACATCCCTTTCTTGATCAGGTCGTCGATGCGGTCGCGAATGACGACGACCATGTCCCGGTATTCGACGACGTCCGCCTGATCCATCACGCGACCGTAGGACGGCACGACGAACGTACGGTCCTCATGCCAGTTGAGCGGCGCCGGCGGAATGGTCATCTCGACCAGGTTGTTGAGCGCGGCGATGAGTCCCGCGATCGAGCCGCCGCGCTCCAGATCAATGACAGGGAACGTACGCAGATCGATGATCGGGCCCGCGGCGATGACGTCCGCGCGGCGGAAGGCGACGATGCTGTCGCCGTCGGAGTGGGCGTTCGGCTGATGAAAGATCTGCACGCCGTCGCCGTTGAGATAGAGCGACTTGACGCGAGCGCCCGTGAACGCCTCTGTCGGCCATCCTTCGCCGGGGAACGCCGGCTTGTCGCCGACCGTAGCGCTCATACGCGTGAGCACGTTCTCCTGCGCCATCACGCCGGCGGCGCCGCTGTTGGTCTGGAAGTCGTTGCCGCCGAAGCCGCCGTCCGCGTTGTAGCGCAGCAGCGTCCGCCCGGCCCGCGCGAGCGGGGCGTTGCCGCCGACGTGGTCGGCGTCCGCGGTGGTGTTGATGATGAACCGGATCTTCTGGTCGGTAATGCGCTGGATCGCCGCCAGCACCTGGTCCGACATATTGGCCGAACCGGTGTCCACCAGCACGACACCCATCCAGCCGACGTGCACGACGATGTTGGCGCCGGCGCCGGCGAGCATGTAGACGTTCGGGCGGATCTGAAGGGTTTCAATGCCACCCGGCGCCGTCCGTTGCGGCTGCGCCTGCGCCCGGGGACGTTCGGCGAGGGCGCCAAGGCCGAGGACGAGGATGACGACGAGCCAGCGGACGCGGGAGACCGTGGCGCTCGGAACACGTAGGTTCATGGGCGCATCCTCTGTTGCTGCCGAGAATCGGATTCGATCGCGAAATATATCAGTTTTCGTCGTAGTATCTCGACTGATTCAATCCTGGGCGGCAAGGAATATTCCCATGCGGATGACAAGCATTGGTGCGGCGCTGGGGTTGTCGATCGGGGCGTTTGCCATCGCCGCCGCGCAGCAGCCTGCGTCGGTCGCGTTCGAGGGGGCGCGGCTCCTCATCGGCGACGGCCGCGTCATCGACAAGGGCATCGTCATCGTGCAAAACGGCCGCATCATGCGCGCGGGGTCCGTAGGCGAGGTACAGCGCCCCGCGGGCGCCACGCGCGTGGATCTGGCCGGCAAGACTGTCATGCCCGCGCTGATCGACGCCCACATGCACATCGGCTTCGAGAACATGCAGGGGTGGGCGGCGCGGAACTACACGCGTGAGAACGTCATCGAAACGCTCGAGCGCGCGTCCTATTACGGCGTCGGCGCCGTCTTCTCGGCGGGCACCGATCCGGTGGAACTCGCGCAGTCGATTCAGCGCGACCAGGCGTCGGGTAGGGTGGCCGGCGCGACGTTTGTCTTCGCCGCGGGCGCCGGACCTCCCGGAGCGGGCCCCAACGCGAACCTGCTGAAGGAGCTGGCCCTCTTTCCGAAATCGCCGGTCCACGCCATCACCGGTGACGCGGATGCGCGCCAGGTCGTGCGGACGGTGAAGGCGCAGAGCATCCCAATCGTCAAGGTCTGGGTTACCGACCGCGGCGGCACGCAGCCGAAGACGACGCCCGAGGCGTACCGCGCGCTCATCGACGAGGCGCACAAGAACGGGATGCGCGTGTTCGCGCACGCCACCGACAGCCTGGCCGACGCGAAGGACCTCGCGCGCGCCGGGCTCGACGGCTACATTCACGGCGTGCTCGACGCCGACGCGGAGTTTGCGGCGATGGCGAAGCGGAACAACGCCTTCGTCACGCCGGCACAGGGGCTCGGCCTGCGCGGCAACATTCCCGGCCTGGCGCCCTGGTTCGAGGATCCCTTCTTCCAGGAGGCGACCCCGCCGGCGACCATCGAGCGCTACCGGCAACAGCAGGCCGCGCTGAAGCCGCCTGCCCCGAACGCGCAGACCATCGACCAGCGTTACGAGCGCGTCGGCCGCATGATCAAAATTCTGCAGGCCGGCGGTGTGCGGATCGCGATCGGCACCGACTCGGGCGCCACGCCCGACTATCCGCCGGGCTACGCGGTCCATCGCGAGATGGACATCTACGTGAAGAGCGGCATGACGCCGGAGCAGGTCCTCATCGCGGCGACCAGGTCCGGCGCCGAAGCCCTCGGCCTCGACAAGGAGATGGGCACGCTGGAAGCGGGCAAGGTGGCGAACCTGCTCGTCCTCGACGCGGACCCGCGGACGAACATCCTGAACACTCGAAAGATCGCCCGCGTCTACCGGGAGGGAAAGGAAGTAGACCGCGCCGCGATGCGGAAGCGGTGGAACCCCTCCGCATCGCGATAGGCGTCAAACGAAATTTATTTCGGCGGCGCGGGGGGAGCGCCCGGCCCTGAGGATCCGAGGAACAGCGCCCGACCGTCGGGCAGCGTGATATTCCGCCCGTTGGCGCGCATCCCGCCGTCCTTGGCCCGGTAGCCCTCGACCTTGACCTTCGTGCCGGCCGGCAGGTCCTGCTTCTTGAGGCCGCGGCGAAGCAGCGTGTTGGGCGTGCCGCCCTCGATCATCCACTTCTCGACCTTGCCATCCGGCCGGACGACGTCGATGTGAATCCACGAGTGCGGATTCACCCAATCCATCTTCGTGACCGTGCCCTGCAGGATGACGGGCCGGTTGGCGTCGAACTCCGCCGCAAACGCGTGATGCGCAGTCACGGACGCGGAACCAGAAACGAAAAGGGCGGTGGCGGCCGCCAGCACCGGCAGCATTGCTCGCATTGCTCGTACCTCCGTGAAATAGCCGGCCCGTTAATTCGTACCCTGCGCCGACTGTTTGCGATAGGGTCCCCAGTACAGTTCCTCGACGTACTCGGGACACTTGAACTCGAGGACGGCCGCGTCCGGCTCTATCCGCTTGTACAGTGGCATGCTGATCGTCCACGCACGCGTGTAGACGTTCGGATCCTCGAGCGTCGCTTCGTATTTCAGGTGCGTCGCATCGATCGGCGTGAAGCGTTCGGTGACCTTCAGCGCGGAAGTGTGGAAGTTTCCGGTCCGGTCGAGCCAGCTGCCGGTAGCGGGCTGACCCGGCCGCAGCACTGGCGGATCGATGAACGCCGTATTTTCGATCACCAGCGTGTTGCCGTCCCACCGGCCGTTCTGCCAGCCCATCCAGGTGTCGATCGGCGCTTCGATGGGCGCCCCCATGTTCACGATGCGGCGCGCGTACGAGTACTGATACGTGAAGACGATCCGATCCTGGTTCTGGAAGATCTGGAATGGGTACGGAAGATACGTCGCCCGGGGAATGCCCGGCAGGTAGCACCGGACTTCGGGATCGAGTTTCGGCCAGTTCTTCCGGTTTTCTTCGCGCCTGGTCCGCGCCTCGGCGGTGTATGGGATTCGGCCTTCGACGACGACGCCCGCGCCCGGCGGGATGGCGCCGACGGCGCCCAGCTCGAACCCTTCCTTCGGCGCCGGTCCCCCGCCCTGAGCCTCCAGGTCCCAGTAGGCCGTGTTCATGGCCTGCCAGATGCCGCTCAGGTTCGGCTTGCCGTCCGGCATCCTGACCACCTCGCCGGCGGACTGGCCGGTCAACTGTGTGGCGGCGACAGCGATGAGCGCGGCGACGGCGAGGACCGCGATCAACGGCAGCGGGCGCGCGAAGCGGCTGGGCATGAGAGCACTCCTTATCGGATGTCCGCTAAAAATTCATCGACAGCGTGAACTTCACGAGCCGCGCGTGCTGCACGAGCTGCGGCGTCCGCCACAGCGTCGCGTTCGTCAGCGAGTAGCTTGGCTGCTCGGTGAGCACGGTCACGCGGTTGAACATGTTGAAGATGTCGACGCTCACCGTCGCCCGACGCCCTCCGCCCAGTCCCAGGATCTTGCCGACGCGGAAGTCGGTCTGGTTCAGGCGGTCGCCGTAGAGGCTGCCGGGCGAGAGAATCGGGACAGTGATGTTCGCGGCGCCGCCCGAGAGCGGACGTCCGAGCGACGGCTGCACGGTGGCGTTCGGCACCACCAGATTGGCCGCCAGCTGCGGACCAGGCAAGCTGAGGAACGTGGCCGCGAGCTGCACGTCGATGCCCGGGATGATGTAGGTCCCCAGCCCCTTCACCTGCATGAGCCACGGCTGCTCCTGATGACAGAACGGGGCGCCGAGCTGGGTGGCGATCGTGCCGGTCGCACCGCTGAGACTGACCGATGGTGTGACTGCCTCAGGGACCACGTTGATCACTTCGCAGTTGTCCGTGACCTGCCTGCCGAAGCTGATGCCGCCCTGCACGAGCGTGCCGCGCGCGAAGCGCAGCGCGGTGGCGACGTCGATGCCGTGCCAGTACTCGTACTGGTCGCCGAAGTTCTTCGACAGCCGCTCCTGGTTGGTCGTGACGAGCGACGCTTTGGCCGGATTGATGTTCGTGAACCCGGTCAGCGTCTGGCCGCTCAGCGGCAGCTGCGGGTCGGTCGGCACGACGACGCTGAAAGTGTCATAGTCGGCCGCGGTCGTCAGCGGATTGTCGGTGACGATGAAATTGCCGTACCAGCGGCGGAAGTAGCCGACATCGACCGCCATGAGGCGCGGCACGATCTCCTGCTGCACGCTGGTCGAGAACTCCCAGTTGTAGCCACGGTTGTTCCACCCGCGAATGACGTCCTCATCGGGAATCGACGTGCGCGTCGACGTACCGAAGTTCGCGTTGTTGCCGGTGAACGCGCCGCAGATGTCGCCGCCGATCGCGGTGTGGTTCTGGGCGCCCGGATTGAGCGGGTCGCAGTCGGGGATGAAATTGCCGTTGCTGTCGGTCCACGCCCGCGCGGCCGTGCTCTGATAGTTCTGCTGCGCGCTGTACAGGTTGTTTGCCAGGAGCGACAGGTCCTGCACGTAGCGGTTCAGCGACATTTTCCACGCCGTTTTGCCAGTGCCGAACACGTCGTACGCCATGCCCATGCGCGGCGACAGGTCCTTGTAGTTGACGACCTCCTCCGCGGGCAGCGTGAGATTGCGGTTCGGCATCAGCGTGGTCGGGCCTTCGGTCACCGCCGCGGTGTCGCGCCGGAAGAAGTCGAAGCGCACGCCGCCACTGAGCGTCACCCTCCTGAAGGTCCACTTGTCCTGCGCGTAGAACGCACCGTCGTAGACCGCCCGATCATGGCGGCGCACCGGATCCAGGTTGGTGGTGAACTGGTTCGGCACGGGAACGCCGGTCGCGTAGTTGATCTGATAGTTCGTGATTGGAATCGGCCCGAACAGACGCGACACCGCCGGCGCCTGGAGGCTGGCCGTCGTCCAGCGGTCGTTGTAGCCGAAGTCGTACTCGATCCCGGCCTTGAACGCGTGCGCGCCGGTGACGTAGGTGGCGGTATACCCGAAATCGGTGTACGGGTACTGCGTCCAGTTGGTCGCGGCGCCGGAGCCGCGGAACGTCGTGATGCCAAGCCAGCTCGCCGGCGGGTTCTGCGCGACCACGCGAATCATGTTGGGATCCGCGGCGTCACGCGACTGCCGATTGCCCCAGCCTTCGACCAGCCGGACGACGGTGGCTTCCATGAGGAGCCGGTTTGTCACGGGCGAGGACCAGGTCGCCATCGCGATGTGCTGCGGCCGGAACATGAAGTTGACCGTCGCGTCAGGCGAGATGCCGAAGTTGCCGGCGTTGCCGAAGTTGGGACACTGGCAGCGGTCGCGATAGTCGAACGACGCGGCGATCTTGTTGCGCGGCGTCGCCTGCACCGTCACGCGCAGGCCAGCCATCGGCAGCGGATCGCCGCTGACGCCCGGATTGGCGAGGTCGGGCTCGTAGACCCACGAGTTCGGGTTGTTCTTGTTCTTGTTCTGGAACACATTCGCAACGTAGTTCCGCGCGTCGTTGTGACGATACGAGACGAAGAACCACGCCCTGTCCTGTTTCAGCGGTCCGCCAAACGTCGGCGCCACGTCGTGGATCTGCTTCACGCGGCTGGTCGCCCGGAGGCCGCGGTCCTGCAGCTCCTGGGACAGGTTGTCCGACTGGAAGCGCTCGTTGGTTCCCGACAGAAACAGACCGCCGGCAAACGAGTTGCCGCCGTCCTTGGGGATGACGTTGATGCGGACGCCACCGGTGCCGACGGAGGTGTCAGCGCCTGAAATGTCAATCTGCGTTTCCTGCTGCGCCTCGATGTTCGGGCCGGTGACGCCGAGATATCCGGTCGACCCGCGGACGGTCATGTTGTTGATCGCGATGCGCTGATCGCGGAAACGGCTGCCGTGGACGATCAGCGTCGAGCTGTTGTCGCCGGCGGATCCTCCCGTGTCCTGCGACGTGCCCGTCTGGCACGCCGCGGAGCAGGACGCGCTCACACCCGGAATCAGCACGCCAAGGTTGACGAAGTACTTGCCGGTGGGTATGGCGTCGACCGTTTCTTCGGTCAGCACCTGCTGCCGCGCGACACCCTGAACGTCGACGATCGGAGACTCGCCGGTGACGGTGATGGTTTCCTCGATCGCGCCGACGCGCAGGTCGGCATTGATCGTGGCGGTGAAGTTCCCCGCCAGCTCGATGCCGTCGCGTCTGAACGTGTTGAAGCCGGGCAGCGTGAACGTCACGGCGTAGACGCCGGGCCGCAGGTCGACAAAACGGTACTGGCCGCCGTCGTCGGTGACGACAGAGCGGACCTTTTCAATCAGTGCCGGGCTCGCCGCTTCGACGGTGACGCCGGGAAGCACGGCCCCCGAGGTATCTCGCACCACGCCGGTGATGGACGCCTGCGCATGGGCGACGGCGGGCGCGATCAGCACCGCCACGACAGCCAAAACAGACCGGAGCGCCGCTGCACGTCTGGACATGTGCTTCATCTCCCTGTTCCTGACAGTGAGCCGACGAACCCAGGATGGACTCGGACCCGCACGCCAACGGACGAAAGAAAGAAGAAGACAGCGTCAATTGCTTCCCTGGCTCGCGATCCGCATGAACACATCGTGCGTGCTGACGCCGCCATGGATGCCGACATGGCGATCGACGGTGAGGTTCAGCCGCCGGAGGTTCGTGAGCAGCTCGCGGACGTTGGTGTTCGGCCGCGGCAGCGGCCCGTTCGCCGGCGGCGGGCCGAACATGTCCGCGTTGATCAGGATGCGCTCTGCCGGCAGATAGGCGACGAGCATGTTGCCGTCGTGGATGATGCCCTCCAGGGCGAGCACGTCGAGCGTCCGCACGCCGTCGCTGATCACGTACTTCTCCGTCACCGTCTCGATGCGGTTGGTGCGGTTCTGCCTGAACCACGGATAGCGCATGGACAGCAGATCCGGCTCGAGCGTGCGCGGCGCCGGATAGAAGAACACATCCTCGTAGAACTGGCGGTTCCCGGCGTGGGTGACGACGGTGGCGCCCTGCGCGACGTAGGTGCGCAGTCCGCCCGAATGGTCGAAGTGGTAGTGCGTATTGACCAGGTAGCGGATCGGCTTGTTGGCCACGAGCCGGCGCACCTCCGCGATCACGGCCAGCGACCGCAGCTCGTCCTGCGGCGCCTCCACGACAGTCACGAAGTCGCGGAATTCGACGAGCACGCTGTGGTGCGACTCGCCGGCGATTCTCCAGATGCCGGCGCCGAGCGGCTCTGACACGGCGCGCGGCGCCGGCGGGGCGGTGCCGGCCTTGCGGATGATCTCGGGCACCGGCATCGCGACGCCGGCCGGATTCACCTCGACGCCGGTGACGCGAATCTCCTGCGAGTTGTGTCCCGGATTGAGCCGCGGGTCGCCCTGGTGCGTGTGGACGAGGCCCGGGAACTTCACCCCGTTGTAGTCGCGGTACTCGGTGTAGCGATGCTCGTACACCATGTCGCCGAACACCGGGTTGGGGATCCACGTCTGGACGCGCTCGACGAGGTTGTCGGCCGTGATCGTCGCGTTGACGCGGTACTTGCCCATGGCCGTGAAGGTCACGATCGTCTTCGGTTGTCCCTCGAGGGTAAGCGCTACCGCGGAAGCGTCGTTCGCTGCCATCGCCGCCTTCAGCACGCCGTGCGGGCTGAGCCAGATATCGAGTTGGCGTGCCTCGGCACGCAGCCCCGCGGCGCTCGACGAGAGGCGCGGGGCGGGCGCCGCCGTCGTACTGTTGCCGTCAAGATTCCAGGCGTACTCGCCGTTTACAAAGAAGCGCTGGCGCCATTCGCCGTTGATCGCCGAGCCCCACTCCTGGATCGGCAGACCGCCGCCGCCGCGCGGCGGATAGTTTCCCTGGCGCCGCGTCCATTCCTCGCTCGCCGCCCGCGCGTTGTAATCGAATACGCGCGTGTAGGCCGTCACCTCGACGCGGGGCCAGTCCTGGTCGGGCGTGTATCCCTGGCCGACCGGTGCGTTCCACCCGTTCCCGGTGATCCGGATCGATCGCACGTTGGCCGCGCCCATCGCCCCGGCGGCGTTTTTCAGCGCGACAGCCGCATCCTGCGCCGATGCCGTGCCAACAACGAGCGACACGACCGCACACATGAGACAGCATGTCCTGGTCATATCAGCCCTAGTGAATCAGCCGGAATACTACGACGAAAATGGCCGCATCCTCCGGGAAATGGAGGCGCCGGTCGGATTTGAACCGAGATGGAGGTTTTGCAGATTCGTTCGAGAAAATCTAGAGTTGTTGGATGAACCGTCGTGAAGCGCTCGCGGCGCTTGCCTCGACAGCCGTTTTGCCGCTCACATCGGCGTGCAGGAGCGAACCTGGAGTGAGCCGGCCGGTCACGACCATCGATGCGGATGCGCGCGCCCTGCTCGACGAGCTTGGCGAGAACCTCGTTCGCCTGTTGCCGGAAAGCGGGACGTCGCTCGGTATCGACACCGGGGCACGAGCGTCTCTTCGGGCCCGGCTCACCGACCGCTCCGCGGCGGGACAGCAGCGGATCGCGTCGCAGCTCAAGGGCGATCTCGAGCGGGCGAACGCAGTGGACACTTCCACGCTCTCCCACGCCACGCGTACGAGCGTCGAGGTCGTTCGCAGCGCGTATGCGACGGCGCTGCAGGGATTCGCGCTGCCCTACGGCGATGTCGCTGTCGGCGGCTGGCGCAACACGCCGTACGTGGTCATCCAGAATGTCGGCGCCTATCTCGACGTGCCACGCTTCCTCGACAGCGATCATCGAATTGAGAACGCCGCCGACGCCGAGGCCTACCTTGCACGCCTGCAGGCGTACGTCAAGGCGCTCGACGGCGAGCGTGGCCGCATCGAGGCCGCACGTGCGACCGGCCTGGTGCCACCCGCGTTTCTGATCGACAAGGCGCTGGCGCAGATGAGCCTGTCGGCAAAGAATGCCCGCGAAGGCGGGGCACTCGTCGAGTCGATCGAACGGCGGACGAAGAACATTCCCGGCAACTGGACAGAGCGCGCCCGGATGATCGCCGCCCAGGAGATCGCGCCGGCGCTCGAGCGGCAGATCGCCGAGCTCCAGGCGCAGCGCTCGGTGGCGACCGGCGACGCCGGGATGTGGGCGCGGCCGAAAGGCGAGGATTACTACCGGTGGGCGCTCAAGGCGTCGACGACCACCGCCATGACGCCGGACGAGGTCCACGAGCTGGGCCGAAGCGAGTTGGATCGCCTGCATGCACAGATGGACGGAATCCTGAAGGGGATCGGTTATTCCCAACGCTCGGTCGGCGAACGGATGCAGGCACTGGCGAAGGACCCGAAGTACCGGTTTTCGGAAGGAGACAAGGGCCGCGCCGAGATCCTGGCGTTCATTCAGAACCGCCTCGACTGGATTCGATCGCAGATGCCCCGCGCGTTCAACAGCCTCGTTCACCCGAACATGGAGGTCAAACGGCTGCCGCCCGAGGAAGAGCCGGGGGCTCCGGCCGCCTACGGCGGCGCGGGATCAATCGACGGCACGATCCCCGGCCGGTTCTGGATCAATCTCAGTAACACCGACCTCCACAGCAAGTACAGCCTTGCCGACCTCGCCTTTCATGAATCGATTCCCGGCCACATCTGGCAAGGCGAGTACACCCACGAAATGCCGCTCGTCAGACAGTTGCTCGCCTTCAACGCCTACTCGGAAGGGTGGGGCCTGTATGCCGAGCAGCTCGCTGACGAGCTCGGCGCCTATGAAAGCGATCCTGTCGGCCGGCTCGGGTACCTGCAGTCAATCGCCTTCCGCGCGTGCCGGCTGGTGGTCGACACCGGGATTCACGTCAAGCGCTGGACGCGCGCCCAGGGAGTGCAGTTCTTCGTCGACGTGAACGGATCGAATCCGCTGGAAGTTGCGAGCGAAGTCGACCGCTATTGCTCGTGGCCCGGGCAGGCATGCGGTTACAAGGTGGGACACAGCGAGATCAACCGCCAGCGCGAACAGGCCCGGACCACGCTCGGTACGGCATTCGACCTCAAGGCCTTCAACGACACCGTCGTCCGCGGCGGCAATGTGCCGCTCGACGTGCTCGCCCGGAACGTCGACGAATATGTCAGGACCGCAAGGACGTGAGTTATTTCCAGCTATTTCCAGTTATTTCCCGACGGCTTTCCACAGGTCGGCGCGGGTCTGCGGCGCCGCGGAGGTGTGCACGTTGATATAGCGATCAAAGTCCAGCTTAAGACGTTCGACGATCGGAACCAGGGCTTTGACGTGATCGTTTGCGGGTTGTCCCTCGGCCGGCAACGAGAAATCGCCCTGGAAGAGGATCTTCTCCCTCGGGATATACGCGATCAGCAATCCGTTCGAGTGAGGCACCGGAGCGACGTGGTAGATTTCGACCGTCCGCGCGCCATCTGAATAAACCTTCT
>Ga0075418_10003456_pt1 | contig 18035 bp, 17 predicted proteins | sample SoiMetdeltSBSDD2_FD_81776 | JGI IMG/M metagenome (GOLD analysis project Ga0075418, IMG submission 81776) | Bulk soil microbial communities from a Populus tree surrounding site in Tennessee, USA - Soil MetaG P. deltoides SBSDD2 | ecosystem: Environmental > Terrestrial > Soil > Tree plantation... | reverse complement strand
CTCTGTGCCACGTGTTCTGGGCGCTGGCGGTGATCTTGCTCGCGTTCGCCGCGTTCACAGTCGTCGTGGTCAAACTGCGCCGTCCATTGCGAGGCGCAGATGACGCGAGCGAGGCCATGGCCAGGACCAACACGGCACTCGATCTGGAACAGCTCAAGGGCTTCGTCTACGTCGGCGCTGTCGCTTTGGCGCTGCTGGCCGCGACCGTGATCCTCGTGGGCTTGGTCGCCAATCGACATGGTCGGGCCGAGGGCCTGGCAGTGCTCGGTTTCTTCGGCTACGCCGCCTATCTCGCCGCCGGGGCACTGGTGCTCTATGTGATGAGCCGCAAAAGCTGACGCCGCCTCTGCTAGCCCCTCAGGATCCGCCGGACTGCGACGCCCGTCGCCACCGCGCCTGCGGTTGCGCCAGCAGCCCCGGCGCCCAGCAGCCCGAGACGGGCCGCCCTACGACCGCTCCGATAGTCCTGAATCTGCCAGTTCTGCTCCTCCGCATGCGCCAGCAGCCTGCCGTCAGGGTTGATCGCGCACGGGTGCCCGACTAACGACAGCATGGGCAGGTCGTTGTAGGAGTCGGAGTACGCGAAGCAGTGTGCAAGATCAAATTCGTGCTCGTGTGCTAGGGCGCGTATCGCCTCAGCCTTGGCCGGCCCGTGCAGTAGATCACCTTTCAGGCGCCCGGTGTAAACGCCGTCGATGTGCTCCGCGGTCGTACCCAACGCCCCGGTGAGTCCCATGCGAGCGGCAATGATGCCGGCCATCTCCACGGGCGCCGCGGTCACCAGCCAAACCTGCTGCCCGACATCGAGATGCATCTGAGCGATCGCTCTGGTGCCTGGCCAGATGCGCTCGGCAATCGACTCTTCGTAAACCTCATTGGCTATTTCGGTCAGCTCCGTGACGGTGTGGCCCTCGATAAAGCCCAATGTCACGCTGCGGACATCCTCGATGTGGCCCTGCTTTTCTCGTCCAATCATGCGGAAATATGCCTGTATCCACAGCCCCTTCAAGATCACCCTGGTCGGAAAGAACCCGCGCCGATACAGCCCCTTGGCGAGATGGAACAGCGATGCGCCCTGCACGACTGTGTTGTCAAGATCAAAGAATGCCGCGGCAGTGGCATCCTCATGGATCAGCGGTTCAGGTTCGCTTGGGATGAGAACGTCCGGGGCTTCCTGCAGCGGCCCGGCGGCCGCCGAGGGATGGTCCTGCTCGACCGGAATCGCCGACCCGACGTTGCCCGGCAACTGCTCAACGTGGCCGACGGGCGCCGGGGGTGTCCCCTCAGACTTGCTCATAGCGCTCTCCGGTCCGGTCACGTCATCACCATAATGTCCTCCTCCGCCGCTCGTCGTGCCAGACTCGGGTGGGTGAATGACCAGGACGCCGCGGTCCAAGTGATCGACGTCCGGCAGCTGGAGACCAACCTTGCCGATCTTGTGACGCGGCACGCGAAGGCTCAGCCTGGTCGGATTGCGCTCGTACAGCCGGAGCCGGTGCCTCGCACCGTCACCTGGGCCGAGCTCGACCGCCAGATCGATGCGGTGGCTACCGGATTGTCGGCTCACGGGCTCGTTGCCGGGCATCGAGTCGCCATCAGTGGGCCCAACACCATCGAATTCGTTGTTGCCTATCTCGCTACCCTGCGGGCCGGCTATGTAGCCGTGCCGATCAATCCCGAGTCCACGGTCGCCGAACTACGCGCGATGATCAACGACTGCGGCGCCCGGGTGCTGTTCGCAACAGCAGCCGAGCCGCTGGAGGGCGTGCAACACATCGACCTCACTCCCGAGGGACTCGGTGATCTCTCGGGAGCCGCATCCGAGCCGGTGAGCTCGCCGAGGGATCCAGAAGCGCTGGCCGTGCTGCTCTACACAGCCGGTACATCCGGTGAACCAAACGCCGCGATGCTCAGCCACCGCGCGTTGCTCAGTCATCTACACCATGTGGCATCATTCGAAATCCTCGACCGAGACGATGTCGTACTCGCCATGTTGCCGCTGTTCCATGTCTTTGGCCTGAATGCCGTGCTCGGCAGCTGCCTACTGTCCGGTGCTCGATTAGTGATCCTGGACGGGTTCGATGGCTTCGTCGACGCGTTGGCAACCGAGAAGATCACCAACTTGCCGCTGGCACCCCCCGTGCTCTCTCGAATCCTGGATGATGAGCGGGCCGTCAGCCGCCTCGGGTCGGTGACCAGGGTTGTGTCTGGGGCTGCGCCGCTCTCGGTTGACCTTCGAGATCAGTTCACAGCGCGTACTGGTCTCAGAGTGGAGCAGGGCTACGGACTGACCGAGGCGGCGCCAGGCGTCTCGGCGACCCTGGGCGGGGCGGCTCTCGGACACGGCCACGTGGGTCGGCCGTTGCCTGGGGTCGAGGTCAGGATCGGAGACGGCAGCGAGCCAATCGAGCCCGATGAGATCTGGATCCGCGGCGACAACTTGTTTTCGGGCTACTGGCCTGACGGCCGGGGCGGCCCAGGTGAGGACGGCTGGTTCCCAACCGGAGATGTCGGCTACCTGCTCGACGGTGAGCTTTTTCTGGTCGACCGCGCGCGCGAATTGATCATTGTCAACGGCTTCAACGTCTATCCCGCTGAAGTGGAGGAAGCGATCTCTGAGCTGCAAGAGGTTGAATCCGTGGCGGTCGTCGGGCGGCCCGACTGGCGTACGGGCGAGCAGGTCGTGGCATTTGTCACTGGAGCAGGTGTGAGCGTGACGGCGATCAACGAGCATTGCGCCAACCGGCTCGCCAAGTTCAAGCGTCCGAGCCGCGTCCAGGTCGTCGACGATCTGCCCAGAGGAATCACCGGAAAGGTGAGGAAAGGTGTCTTGCGGGACCTGCCCTGAATCCGGAGGCATTCCGTCCTCGGCTGAGGATCGTTGCTTACCTATACGTGGAGAGGCATCCGTCCTAAAGTCTGGCGCGTGAGGCTAACTCCGACCGAGATTCGGGCCGTAGTTGCGCTCGCGGTCGGCATGTTCTGCGTGCAGGTCGATTTCTTCGCGCTCAACCTGGCGCTACCGCGGATGGCGGTCGACCTCAACGAGACGACGACGAACATGCAATGGGTCATCAGTGCCTACATGATCGCCGTAGGCGCTGCCATGATTCCGGGCGGTCGGCTTGGCGACATGCGCGGTCACCGCCGGATCGTCGTGGCCGGCTTGGCTGTCTTCGGCGGGGCGTCACTGGTCTGTGGACTGTCCTCCTCTTACGGCCTGCTGATCGGATTTCGGGCTGTGCAGGGCCTCGGTGCCGCGGTGCTGTTCACCGTCAGTGTGGCGGCGATCAGCAACGCGGTGGCCAGTGATCATCGAGCCCTCGCCATCGGTGCCCCTTCGGAATCGCGAATATCGGAACGGCGCTCGGCCCGTTCATCGGCGGACTTCTGACCGAGCAACTCAGTTGGCGCTGGGTGTTCTTCCTCAACGTCCCGCTCAGTGCGATTGCGATCTTCTGCTGCCTTCGATGGTTGCCCTCGATGCCACCCGCCGGAGCAACGCTGCGGATCGATTGGGCGGGATTGGTCCTCGTCAGCTCCGGAATCGTCGCGGTGGCGTACGCGGCAGACCGCGGCGGGGAATGGGGCTGGACCTCGGCGAAGCTGATCGGATTGCTGGTCCTCGCTGTTCTACTGTTCGCCCTCTTCATTGTCGTGGAGCGGCGGGTTCGGGATCCGTTGATCGACCTGGCCCTCTTCCGGAATCGGCCTTTCGTATTGATCACTATCGGCGGCACGATCGCCAACATCGTGTACACGGTGACGGTGCTGTGTACGACGATCTATCTGCAGGATGGTCGCGGGCTCAGTCCAATCGCTGCCGGCGTGGTATTCCTGGCCCCGTCCGTGGCCGTGGCACTGTCTGGTCCGTTGGCTGGCCGACTCGCGGAGTGGCAACCGATGCCTGTGCTCATTCCGGCGACCATGATGTTCGGCGGCGCCACCCTGCTGGCGACATCGGCAGTGGATGCCTGGGGAGCCTATGTGCCGCTGCTCGGCCTGACCGGCTTCGCCCTGGGCCTCGGCTGGACACTGCCGAGCATAGGAAGCCAGACGGTCGTCGATCCGGCTCGCGCCGGAGAGGCTGCTGGAGTCAACCTCACCGTGATGGTGACGATCGCCGGGGTCGCCGTCGCTGTGGCCGGAACGCTGATCGAGCTGGGGGGCGCCGGAACTGCAGACATCACCGCCGCTACCAGGGGGGTGGTGCGGCTTGTCTCGGTGCTGTCGTTCGTCGGGGGTGCAGTTCTGTTGGCCGTTGCCCTGATCGGCCGCGGCACTCGCCGGGCCTCCGAGGTCGCATCGCCCGCGTCGTGAAAGATGGTGACGTGGTCGAGTTCGCCGAGTGGAGGGAGCGAGTCGTCGTCCTGACCCGGCGGGGTTGCCATCTGTGTGACGAGGCAGTGGAGCAGGTCGCGGCTGTGTGTGCCGAAACTGGCGAGGAGTACGCCGTGGTTGACATCGACGGCGACCCCGAGCTGCGGCGGCTATACACCGATCAGGTGCCCGTAACGTTCGTCGATGGTGCGCAGCATGACTTTTGGCGCGTGGACCCGGTACGCCTCACGGCTGCACTGAAGCGGACCCGCTGACAGCGATGTTGTTCACTGCAGCTACCTTGCGCGGACTCGCCGAGGGTCGGGTGAGCTTCACCTACCGACGCTGGGAAGTCGTACGACCCAAGGTGGGATCGAGATTCACCACGTCCGCCGGGGTGATCGAGGTCACCTCGATCACGCCAGCTGACGAGCAGCAGCTGACCGCGCAGGACGCGACTGAAGCCGGCTTCGATTCGGTGGCCGACCTGGTCAAGTGGTGTCGCGCGAAGGGTCAGGGCGATCTCTACCGGGTCGGAATCGTCCTGGCGGGACCCGATCCGCGGGTCACGCTCCGGGGCCAGGCCGCGCTCGATCCGACCGACGTGGTCGCCCTGAATAGCAAGCTCGACCGGCTGGATCGAGCTGCTGAGCAGCCCTGGACCCGCAGCACGTTGCGTCAGATTGAACGGCTGCCTGGTGTGGTGTCGACCGAACTCGCCGCCGAGGCCGGTCAGGAGCGTCGCACGTACAAGCTCCGGGTTCGCCGGCTGAAGGCCCTTGGCCTGACGGAATCGCTGGAGCGCGGCTATCGGCTCTCGCCACGGGGTCAGGCATATCTCAATACCCTCGAGCAGGCCTAGCTGGGCGGTCATCGCGGCCATCACTCGCCAAAGCGAGAGATCGACTCGCTCTACACACATTCCTTGCGCCCCGCATACGCTGCAAAGTGTGCATCGTGACAGGAGCGCACGTGCACGTGCCTTTCTGGCGGTTAGCTCCGTGATTGAGATGTTTGTGCCAGCGTTCACAAAGACCTTAGAGTGACGCTGTTTGGACCAGATCCGAGCGCAGATTCAGGAGTTGCGTGTCGCACACTTTCCCGAGCGAGCCTCCGCCGCCGGCGACGACATCTCAACATTGGCGAGCGGTTCCCACTCTGAAGGGAATCCCGGACGCCACTGTGGCGCGGCTGCCTGTGTACTTGCGAGCGCTCAACCAGCTCGCTGACCAGCAGATCGACACGATCAGCAGCGGTGCGCTTGCGGAGGCGGCCGGGGTGAACTCTGCCCAGCTCCGCAAGGATCTTTCCTACCTGGGCTCGTACGGCACTCGCGGGGTCGGCTACGACGTCGCGTACCTGCGCTTCCAAATCGGCCGTGTGGTCGGCTCTGCACACGACTGGCCCGTGATCATTGTGGGTCTCGGCAATCTCGGGACAGCGCTGGCCAACTACTCGGGCTTCTACTCCCACGGCTTTCGTGTCGTCGGCCTGATCGACACCTCGCCGGACCTGGTGGGCAAGCGAATCCATGGCCTGGCGATCTCCGACCTCAGCGAGCTCGAAGAGGTCGTCGCCCGTACCAACGCGGTGATCGCGGTCATCGCGACGCCGGCCGAAGTTGCGCAAGCCGTTGCAGACCGGCTCGTCGACCTGGGAGTGACCAGCATTCTGAACTTCGCGCCGACAGTTCTCGTCGTTCCCGACGGCGTCAACGTCCGCAAAGTCGACCTCGGCCAGGAACTACAGATTCTCGCCTATCACGAGCAGCGCAAGACCGACGACACCCAGATCTTGGCCAAGAGCAGGAGGACAAGCTGATGAGCATCCTGGTGGTCAGCGTCTCCCACAAGTCAACATCGGTCTCCCATCTGGCTCAGCTCTCGCTGGATGCCCACGCTTCGGCCAAGCTCGCCGGACAGCTTGTTGACTCTGAGCACATCGACGAGGCCATCGTGTTGTCGACCTGCAACCGAACCGAGGTATTTGCCTCAGTCTCCCGATTCCATGGCGCTCTGGACGACGCGACGGGAGCACTTGCCGATGTAGCTGGTCTGAGGCCGGGGGAGCTGCGCTCCTTGTGCGCGGTTTTCTTCGATGAGGGGGCGGTAGCCCACACCTTCTCGGTCGCGTCCGGCCTGGATTCGCTCGTGGTCGGAGAGAGCCAAGTTCTCGGACAGGTCAAGAGCGCTTTGACGCTCGGCCAGACTCACGAAACCGTCGGCGCAATCCTGAATTCGTTGTTCCAGCAGGCAATCAGGGTGGGCAAGCGGGTCCATACCGAGACTGGCATAGGGGCGGCGGGCCGTTCCCTGGTCGGCACTGCATATCGACTCTTGACCAGTGAGATCGGCGAGCTCAATGGTCGTCGAGTGCTCGTTGTCGGAGCTGGCGCGATGGCCGGGCTGGCCGCACGAACTGCGGCAGCGGACGCCGCATCTGTCACCTGCGCCAACCGCACGCTGGCACGCGCCGAGCGGCTGGCGGACGCGGTCGGCGGACGGGCAGTACCGCTGTCAGATCTGCGTCAGGCGCTCGCAGCGACTGATGTTCTGGTCACCTGCACCGGTGCGCGCACGCTCACCATCGGTGTCGACGACTTGGCCGGAACGCCGGTGCGCGGAGTCGTCGATCTCGCGCTGCCTGCCGATGTGGCGCCAGAGGTTGTCGACTACGGCGTTTGCCTGGTGAACCTGGATCGCCTCGTCACCGACCAGCCAGACGCCGCCAGCGCGCAGGAAATCGAGGACGCTCGTGCTCTGGTGAGGGACGAGGTTGCCAACTTCCTGGGTCTGCGCCGCGCAGCACAGGTCGCTCCGACCGTCGTTGCCTTGCGCTCGATGGCCTCCGACGTTGTCAACGGTGAGCTGCGCCGCTTGGAGGCCCGGCTGCCCAATCTCAATGATCATGAACGCGAGCAGATCCAACGCAGCATGCGGCGCATCGTCGACAAACTGCTGCACGCGCCGACGGTACGCGTCCAGGAGTTGTCGACCGAGCCGGACGCCGTCGACTACGCGGCCGCGTTGCGCGAGCTCTTCGCGCTCGACCCGCAGACCGTTGCAGCGGTGATGTCACCGGAGGTCGGACCCTGATGGTTCGTCGTCGCTGATGCACACAGCCCACCTGACCCGGCCGATCCGGCTGGGCGCGCGTAGGTCTGCGCTGGCCCGCGCACAGGCGAACCAGGTCGCCGCCGCGCTGGCGAACGACGGCGTTGACTCGAGTTTCGTCGGGATAACGACGGCCGGTGATATTGATCAACGGCACCTCACCGAGATCGGTGGGACCGGTGTTTTTGTCAGTGCCGTACGCGACGCCTTGCGTCGAGGTGAGATCGATGTTGCCGTCCACTCGCTCAAGGATCTGCCGACCGCGCCTGCCGACGATCTCGAGATCATCGCCATTCCGGCGCGGGAGGACACCCGAGACGTGCTCGTGGGCCTGCGACTTGAAGATCTTGCCGACGGTGCCCGGCTGGGAACTGGAGCACCGCGGCGTGCTATGCAGATCCTCGATTGGGCGGCTGGCCGCGGGTTACGGCTAGACGTGGTACCGATTCGAGGAAATGTCGGGACCCGAATCGAGCGGGTACGACAGGGCCAGGTTGATGCGGTGATCTTGGCTGCGGCCGGATTGCGCCGGCTCGGCATCTTGGCTCAAGGTGCGATGACCGATGACATCGTGGTTGAGCAGCTCCCAGCACAGATTCTTGATCATCAGGTGATGCTTCCAGCACCCGGACAAGGCGCCCTTGCACTAGAAATTCATCGTTCTCTCAGTATTGAGCTGAGGGAGCATTTGGCAGATCTCGACAACTCCGTTGCGCGAGCGGAATCCCTTGTGGAGCGGGGTTTTCTTGCTGCACTGGAGGCCGGTTGTACTGCACCAGTGGGGGCCCATGCAACGCTCAGAGGGGTCCGTGGTACAAGTCTCGATTTGACTCTGGCGGCGGTAATTGGGAGAACGTTACTGAGCAACTTGTCAGAACCCACCAAAGCAGGCCCAGCGTTACGGCTGGAGGCACACGGATCGTCAACAGATCCCCAGCAGTTTGGGGCGGCTCAGGCTGGTGAGGCGCTGTCGAAGTTGCAGGAGCGAAACGTCTGAACAACCTGGCTCGGACCGTTGACGAGGCGGCCGGGCCGATTACAACAGAACGCGAGAAGTCAGTGAGCACATCCTCGGCTCGTAGGCCCCGGACCTCCGCCTCAGCCACTCCAACCGCACCTGTCGCCAAAGGTCGTGTGATCTTCGTCGGCACCGGACCCGGTGACCCTGACCTGCTGACATTGGGCGCCATCGCCGCTCTGGCCGACGCCAGCTCGGTCATCCTCGACAATGATCGACAACGAGAGATCTTGGGCCACCCGGCTATCGAGCTCGCAGAGGATGCCGACGTCATCACCATCGGGCTGACTGAGGCGCGCAAGCCGTTGAGCCCTTCCGCGAGAGCCAAGATCGTGCTCAAGCAGGCCTCGACTGGCAGCAGAGTGGTACGCCTCGTTGCAGGCGATCCGTTCCTGGACAACGCTGTCGCCGACGAGGCCGCAGCATGCGTACGCGGTGGGATCGATTTCGAGGTCGTGCCCGGAGTCTCAAGTCTCACTGCGGTCCCCGAATACGCCGGCATCGACTTGATCCATGCTGGAGGTGTGCAATTCGCCTCCGTCATCGATGGCAAGTTCACCAAGAACGGAACAGCTCAGTGGGGCGCCGCGGCCACGATAGTGGTCAGCACCGTGGTGTCAATGGTTGGCGGCTTGGTCGAGGCCGCCAGGGCCGCCGGCCGCCCCGGAGATGATCATGTGGTCGTCACCTTGCACGGCGGTAGCACCGAGCAGATCACGCTCACGACGAACCTCGACGGCCTGGCGGCGGCGGTGAGATCGGTGCGTGCCCCGGCGTCCGACCCGGTACACGTGATCATCGGAGCCGCAGCGGAGCAGCGTCATGAGCTGAGCTGGTATGAAACCAAGCCGCTCTTCGGCTGGCGGGTGCTCGTGCCGCGGACCAAGGACCAGGCGGCGCCCATGGTGGCGCGACTGCGCACCTACGGTGCGCACAGTGAAGAAGTGCCCACCATTTCGGTCGAGCCGCCTCGCAGCCCCTTGCAGATGGACAAGGCAATCCGGGGGCTGGTCGAGGGTCGTTACGAGTGGGTCGCTTTCACGTCGGTCAACGCTGTCCGCGCGGTACGGGAGAAGTTTGAGGAGTACGGGCTCGACGCACGAGCCTTCTCCGGCCTCAAGGTAGCGGCTGTCGGCGAGGTGACCGCGAATTCCTTGCAGGCTTGGGGAATCGAGCCGGACCTGGTTCCAGAGGGTGAGCAGTCGGCCGCCGGCCTTGCAGCCGAGTTCCCTCCGTACGACGAGGTGCTGGATCCGATCAATCGCGTTTTCCTGCCCCGAGCTGACATCGCAACTGAGACTCTGGCCGAGGGCCTGAGACAGGTGGGTTGGGAGGTCGAGGACGTCACCGCCTATCGAACCGTACGAGCTACACCACCGCCGGCGCCAACCCGCGAGGCGATCAAGACCGGCAAGTTCGATGCGGTGGTCTTCACATCATCCTCGACAGTGCGCAACCTGGTGGGCATCGCCGGTAAGCCGCATTCATCGACGGTCATCGCGGTGATCGGGCCAGCCACCGCGCGTACCTGTGAGGAGCATGGGCTGCGGGTGGACGTCATCGCCGCCAAGCCGTCGGTCGTGGACTTGGCAGATGCGCTAGCCAGCTTTGCGGCCCAGCGGCGGGATGCCTTCTTGGAAGCCGGCGAGCCGGTGCTCAAGCCCTCTCAGCGCCGTCCCGGGACGAGGCGTCGAGTTTGATTGCTTCGCTCGCTTTCGCTCTGCGTCCGATGGCTCGCTTCGCTCGCTGCGATGTTCGCCTGGGAGCCGCCGTCTTCGTCGAATCCGACGAAACGACCATGTTGCAGAATCAGCCCCGTCTCGAGTCGTTTCGCCGGCTCCTCCTGCAGATCGGCGGCGCGAACATCGCGCGCGTTATCGCGCCTCCGAGCTCGCGCGATCCTGATCTGGGGCCAACGTCTGGGCGTCGTCTTGGCAGAAGAGTGCTGAAAGCTTGCAGATTCCGGGCTCGGTAGTCTGCAGTTGCCAGCACTTTTAAGGAGCGAACGAGTCGTGCAGCAGCGGCCGAGGCGGTTACGGACCACAGCAGCGATACGGGCCATGGTGGCCGAAACCAGCCTCGAGCCACGCCAGCTGATCTTGCCCATGTTCGTGGCGGAAGGGCTCAGCGAACCACGCCCAATAGGCGCCATGCCCGGCGTGGTTCAGCACACCCTCGATACCCTCCGCAAGGCGGCGGTCGAGGCCGCGGACGCGGGCTTGGCTGGCGTCATGCTCTTCGGCGTTCCCGAGCGCAAGGATGCCCTCGGCTCGGGAGCGCTCGATCCGGACGGTATCTTGACCGCCGCGATCCGGGCGGTGCGTCAGGAAGTAGGCGACGACTGCCTGGTGATGTCGGATGTCTGCCTCGACGAGTTCACCGATCACGGACACTGCGGGGTGCTCACCCCCTCGGGAGCCGTCGACAATGACGCGACGATCGAGATCTACGCCCAGATGGCGGTGCTGCATGCGAACGCCGGCAGCCACGTCGTCGGACCCAGCGGGATGATGGACGGCCAAGTCGGCGCCATCCGGGAGGCGCTGGATGCAGCGGGTGCCTCGGACGTGGCGATCCTTGCCTACTCCGTGAAGTACGCGTCGGCGTTCTATGGCCCCTTCCGCGAGGCCGTCGCCTCCTCGCTCAAGGGCAATCGCAGGACGTACCAGCAGGATCCGTCCAATGTCCGCGAGGCGCTCCGAGAAGTGGCACTCGATGTCGAGCAGGGTGCCGACATCGTGATGGTCAAGCCCGCCCTTGGCTACCTGGACGTGGTACGTGCTGTCCGCGACGCGGTCGATCTGCCCGTGGCGGCCTACAACGTCTCAGGAGAGTACGCGATGGTCGAGGCGGCGGCGGCCAACGGCTGGATCAACAGGGATGCGGTGATCAACGAGGCTCTCACCTCCATCCGCCGCGCCGGAGCGGACTTGATCTTGAGCTACTGGGCTCTGGATCGGGCTCGGTCGCTGCACAACAACGATCCGCGATGACAGTCCAACCCGCTGCGGCGACCGTACGCAGCGAGGCTGCCTTTGCGCGGGCCAAGGCAGTGACGCCAGGTGGGGTGAACTCGCCGGTCCGCGCGTTCAGAGCGGTTGGCGGCACGCCTCGGTTCATTGCCCGGGCCAGTGGCCCGTACCTGTATGACGTCGACGGCAACGAAATGGTCGATCTGGTGTGCTCCTGGGGTCCAATGCTGCTGGGCCATGCCCACCCAGAGGTGATCGGGGCGGTGGCCGAGGCGGCGCAGCGCGGAACCTCGTACGGCGCACCTACCCAAGCAGAAGTTGATCTTGCCGCCGAAATCATCGATCGGATGCCCGTGGAGCAGGTCCGCTTGGTCAACTCGGGGACCGAAGCCACCATGTCGGTGCTGCGTTTGGCACGAGGCATCACCGGCCGCAACAAGATCATCAAATTCGCCGGCTGCTACCACGGTCACGTGGATGCCTTGCTCGCCGCCGCAGGCTCTGGAGTAGCAACCCTCTCGATACCCGGCACCCCAGGCGTCACGGACGCCACCATCGCGGACACCCTCGTGCTGGCCTACAACGACAGGAACGCGGTCCGGCAGGCGTTCGCCACATTTGGCGAAGAGATCGCGGCCGTGATCACTGAGGCGGCCCCAGGCAACATGGGAGTCGTCCCCCCTGGCACCGAGGAAGGCTTTGGCTTCAATGCCTTCCTCGCTACCGTTGCTCGCGAGCATGGCGCTTTGTTCATCTCTGATGAAGTGATGACCGGCTTCCGAGTGAGTCGATCAGGGCAGTTCGGGCTCGATGGCGTACGAAGCGACCTGATGACGTTCGGCAAGGTGATGGGCGGCGGGTTCCCGGCGGCGGCATTCGGCGGTCCTGCAGAGCTGATGCAGAATCTGGCGCCAGTCGGCACCGTCTACCAGGCCGGCACGCTGTCGGGGAACCCCATTGCCACAGCCGCTGGCCTGGCAACGCTGCGGCTGGCGACGCAGCAGATCTATGAGCGGATCGACCGCACGGCTGCGCAAGTGCGAGCGGAGCTCAAGGCCGCGCTCGACGTTGCTGGAGTGCCGCATGTCATACAGAACGCTGGGAACTTGTTCAGCGTTTTCTTCGTAACCGAAGGCGTGACCGCCGTGCCGGATTACGCTACCGCCACGCAGCAGTCCACCGCGGCCTACGCAGCCTTCTTCCATGCCATGCTCGGCTCGGGCGTTTACCTGCCGCCGAGTGTGTACGAGGCCTGGTTCCTTTCCTCGGCGCACGATGATAGAGCGGTAGATCGGATCGTCGAAGCGCTCCCAGCTGCGGCGGCCGCTGCCGCAAGCGCTTCGGGATAGGAGACGAGGGGGTCGGATGGGTCAGAACCGGACGATTGTGCATCTCGTACGACATGGAGAGGTGGACAACCCCGCGGGCCTGCTTTATGGACGGCTTCCCAACTACCACCTCTCCGAGCTGGGCAAAGAGATGGCGCAGCGCGTAGCGGAGCATTTCCGGGGCCGTGATGTCGTGCATGTCAGATCCTCGCCGCTAGAACGGGCGCAGGAGACCGCGGCACCGATCGCCGAGGTCTTCGGTTTGCCCGTGGTGATCGACGCCCGCGTGATTGAGGCGGCGAACCATCTCGAGGGCCTGCGCCTGTCCTTTGATGGTGCACTGCGTCATCCGAGGAATTGGCTGTACTTCCGAAACCCACTCAGTCCGAGCTGGGGCGAGGCGTACACCGACATCTTGGCCCGAATGCGCCCCGCGATGCGAGATGCCGCCGAGGCAGCGTACGGCCACGAGGCGGTCATCGTGACCCATCAGCTGCCGATCTGGGTGGCGCGCAGCGACGCAGAGGGCCGGCGGATGGCCCATGATCCCCGTAAGCGCCAGTGCACGCTGGGCAGCGTCACATCGTTCACCTACATCGACGCGCACGTGACGTCGGTCAGCTACGCCGAGCCTGCCGCAGACCTGCTCCGTCGGCATCAGACCAAGAAGTTCGTCGCAGGAGCCTGATGCTGCGGCGTACTGCGGTCCGCCTTGCTGCCGGTTTAGCGGGCATAGTGATGCTGGCGGCCTGTGCCAGCACCGGGGCGGATGAGCAGACACGCAGCGCGGGCCAGGTGGGCTATCCGGACGTGCCGCGCAATCTCACCAGGGTGGCGCCCGATCAGCGCAAGGAACTCCCGACCGTGTCGGGTCAGGCTCTAGGCAGCAACAAGATAATTTCGACTGAGGACTTCCGCGGCAAGGTCGTCGTGGTCAACGTCTGGGGCTCTTGGTGTCCCCCTTGTCGCAAGGAAGCCCCCGATCTCCAGGCGGCAAGCGTGGAGACCAAGAAGGTTGCCCAATTCGTTGGCATTACGAGCAAGGACTACGACCCGGCACCTGCGGAAGCTTTCGTTCGAAGCTTCAAGCTCACCTATCCGAGCATCTACGACCCGACGGGCAAGGTGCTCCTGGCCTTCGCCGGCGAGCTGCCGCCGAGCGCCATCCCCTCGACCATGATCATCGATCGCCAGGGTCGGCTGGCCGTTCGAGTACTGAGCGGGGTCTCCAAGATCACGCTGGTAGACATGATCAACGACGTGGCCAACGGTCGATAGATGATCCCGCTCGATATGGCGACATGGGCCGAAGCTGCAGTGGGTGGCTCGATGGTCTTGGCGCTGCCGGTGGCGCTGCTCGCCGGGCTGGTGTCATTCTTCTCGCCGTGCGTGGTGCCGCTACTTCCGGGCTATCTCTCCTACGCCACGGGTCTGGGAGCCGCCGAGGTCGTCGAGGGATCGCCGCGCCGCGGCCGGATGCTCGCCGGTGCCTCGCTCTTCGTACTGGGATTTGCCGTGGTCTTCGTGATTACCGGCGTGGTTGCCGGTTCAGCGGGACGAATGCTCGCCGAGTATCGCGACGTGATCACACGGGTGCTCGGTGTCTTGATCATTCTGCTGGGCTTGATCTTCGCCGGTGTACTGCCGATTGGGCAGCGTGACCTGCGGCTACATCGCATCCCCGCTGTAGGCGTCGCGGCTGCTCCCTTGGTGGGTGTGGTATTCGCGCTCGGCTGGACACCCTGCCTGTCGCCGACTCTCGGAGTCGTGGTCAACCTCGGTTTCAACGAAGGTACGGCTATCCGTGGCGGGCTGCTCGGCTTTGTCTACGCTCTCGGGCTCGGCATCCCGTTCGTGATCGCTGGACTGGCCTTCACGAAGATGGCACGCGCGGTAGCTTTCCTGCGGGAACGGCAGCAGCTGATCATGCGGATCGGTGGGGTGTTGATGATCATCGTCGGGCTGTTGCTAGTCACCGGCACGTGGAACACGCTGACCGCCATGCTGCGGCAGTGGGCATCGAGCTTCGAGACGGTGATTTAGCGTAATGGGGATCTAGCGTAATGGGGATCTAGCGTGATGGGGAATCAACCCTGATGGGAACCTGACGTGACGGCGATCAAGACTCGCGAGTCCGCCGAGTCCAGCGATCCGGCGGTACGACCCGAGCTGCCCCGGCTGGGGTGGCGCGGCGGGTTGCGCTATCTGTGGACCCAGCTGACCTCGATGCGGACGGCGTTGATCTTGTTGTTCGCGCTCGCGCTCGCGGCGATTCCGGGCTCGCTGGTACCGCAACGTAGGATCTCGCCGGTCCGTGTCGCCGACTTCATCAACGAACATCCCAGGCTTGGTCCGATCTATGACAAGGTTGGTCTGTTCGGCGTCTACAGTTCGCCGTGGTTCTCCGCGATCTACCTGCTGCTGTTCGTTTCTCTTGTCGGCTGCATCGTGCCGCGGCTCGGTGTGTACGCGAGGGCGCTGCGAGCACGGCCACCTCAGACACCCCGCAATCTCACCCGGCTGCCCGCGTACGCGAAGGCTGAGGTCTCAGACAGCGTTGAGGACATTCTCCGGCGTGCCGCCTCCGCGCTACGCCGGCGTCACTACCGTGTCGATGTCCACGAGGACAGCGTCGCGGCCGAGCGTGGTTACCTGCGGGAGGCCGGCAATCTGGTGTTCCACACCTGCCTGGTCTTCGTCCTGGTCGGGGTAGCGATCGGGGCGCTCTTCGGCTTCCGCGGCACCAGTGTGGTGATTGTTGGCCAGGGCTTTTCCAACAACCTCACTCAGTACGACGACTTCTCGGCCGGTGGTCGGTTCACGGAGGCCGATCTGGCACCGTTCAGCGTAACGGTGAAGGACTTCGACGTGAGGTTCGAGACCGGGCCGGTGCAACGGGGAGCAGCCCGCTTGTTCCGAGCGAACGTTGAGGTGACAGAGCGGCCTGGCGCGACACCGCGCCAGGAGGTTCTGGAGGTCAACAAGCCGCTTCACATCGATGGAACGACAGTGCACTTGATAGGCCACGGCTATGCGCCCAAGGTCACCGTCAAGGATGCTCAGGGCAACGTGGCTTTCTCGGGTCCCGTTGTGATGCTGCCGCAGGACAGCAACTTCACCTCCGTTGGTGCAATCAAGGCTCCAGACGCCCGGCCCGAGCGCCTGGCTTTTGAAGCATTCTTCCTCCCGACAGCTGTGCTCGACGAGCACGGGCCGCGGTCGATCTTCCCCGACACGCTTAACCCCGCGTTATTCGCCAACGTGTGGTACGGGCCGCCGAAGGTGGAGACCGGAAGGCCGGAGAACGTCTACTCCCTCGACACCACCGGCCTCAGCCAGCTCAGGCAAAGCGACGGCCAGCCAGTGAGAATTGCGCTCAAAGTCGGCGACGGCGTCAACTTGCCCGGCGGCAAGGGTTCCATTCAACTGGACGGCTGGGTTCGGTGGGTGAAGCTGCAGATCGGTGACACACCAGGCGTACCGATCTCCCTTCTTGCCTTGGCGTTTGCCGTGGCTGGCTTGTGCCTGTCGCTGTTCGTCCGCCCGCGTCGAGTCTGGATTCGGATCCGAGACAGCGAGGCAGGCGATGAGGGCAAGGCAGGCAATAGGGTGGTGGAGGTCGCAGGCCTGGATCGTGCTGACGCCCGTGTCGGGCTGACCGATGATGTTGCAGAGCTTGCCGCTGAACTGTCCCGGAGGCCTGAGGATGTGAGCGCGACGTGAGGTACGAGTACTACTCCAATGTCGCCTTCGTGAGTTCGGTTGTCGTGTACGTGCTGGCGATGTTTGCGCACGCCGCTGAGTGGGCGGCTGCGCGAAGGCTCGGCGGGGAGCACGGCGAGCGGGAGCTGGTGAATGTCGCGGCAGCCGAGCTAAACAGTGAGCCTTCCAGCACGCGCGCTGAGCCCGTCGATGCGGGCGATGAACCGGTCTCCAGCCCGGTCTCCAGCCTGGAAGAGTCGTCCAGTGGCAACCGGCGAGTCGAGCAGTTCGGCCGGATCGGCGTTGCGCTCACCATCATCGGCTTCGTGCTGAGTGTCGCCGGTGTGCTGTTTCGCGCGCTTGCTGCGCACCGGGCGCCGTGGGGCAACATGTTCGAGTTCACGACCAGTGCGATGGTCTTCATCGTCGGCGCGTACTTGATCATGGTCTGGCGAGCCGGAGTCCGGTGGCTCGGACTCCCGGTCACGCTGCTCGCTGCCGTCGGGAACGGCCTCGCAGTGACCGTGTTCTACGTGGCGGTGGCGCCGCTCGTCCCAGCGTTGCATTCGGTCTGGTTCTTGATCCATATCGTGGCAGCGGCCATCTCCGGCGCGGCGTTCAACGTCGGTGGGGTGATGTCGATCCTCTATCTCATCAAGAAGCGCGCCGAAGACCGAGATAAGGTCCACGGTTATCTCGAGCGGCTCCCGAGCTCTCGCAAGATCGACCTGATCGCCTATCGATTCCTTGCTTTTGCCTTCCCGCTATGGACCTTCACTGTGGTGGCCGGTTCGATCTGGGCCGAGTACGCCTGGGGTCGCTACTGGGGCTGGGATCCAAAGGAAACCTGGGCGCTGGTCACCTGGGTCATTTACGCGGGCTATCTGCACGCCCGTTCGACTGCCGGCTGGCGCGGCAGCAAGGCAGCGGTGATTGCGATCATCGGCCTCGCGTCGTTCTGGTTCAATTTCATCGGCATCAACTTGCTGGTCTCCGGTTTGCACTCCTACGCAGGAGTCTGAGTGGCCTTCAGTCGCGAGTAGGCGCGCTCGTCTCGCCGGCTGTGCTGGACAACGAACCGAAAGAGCTCATCCGAGCTCTCGCCACGCGGCGTAGCCGCCAATCACATCCGTTGCTCGGTGCAGGCCAAGGTCCTGCAGCGACGCAGCGGCGAGACTGGAGGTGTAGCCCTCCTGACAGACCACGATGACCTGCAAGTCATGATCGGCGATTGGCAGCCGCGCGCTACTGCTCGGATCGAAGCGCCATTCCAAGACATTGCGCTCGATGATCAAGGCGCCAGGCAATTCGCCTGCCATGGCGCGCTGAGCCGCGGGTCTTATGTCCACCGGGACTGCACCGGAACTCCGGGCGCTCTCGGCCTCTGCCGGAGTGAGTCTCACGATGCGCACCCGCGCCGCCTCGAGCATCTGGTCGATGGTCACCAGTTCGTTCCAACCAGCTGGGAATTCGCGACAACGAGCAAATCGCCCTTCACCTCGTACTGATGCATCTCAACCAGGGACGGCGCGTAGACATGCAAGCTGACGGCCGGTTCGTCTCCCTGATTTGTGACCTGGTG
>Ga0075418_10003453_pt1 | contig 18041 bp, 16 predicted proteins | sample SoiMetdeltSBSDD2_FD_81776 | JGI IMG/M metagenome (GOLD analysis project Ga0075418, IMG submission 81776) | Bulk soil microbial communities from a Populus tree surrounding site in Tennessee, USA - Soil MetaG P. deltoides SBSDD2 | ecosystem: Environmental > Terrestrial > Soil > Tree plantation... | reverse complement strand
GTGAAAACCCTCATCGATAATCGCTCGCAGCTGTCAACGCTGGTTGTCCGGAAGTCCATCACATGAGCGCAGTACGAAACGTTGCGACGCTGGCGAGCGAAGTCGGTCTGCTCCTGGAATCGTTCGGTGTCGATCGCAGGCTCTATGCGGATGACAGCGGCGGAGCTTTGCGTGCGCGCTCGCCGGTCAATGGCGAGATCGTGGGCTCGGTCCGGCAGCACGGTGTTGCCGAGTTGGGAGAGGCGATCTCGGCCGCGCACGCGGCGTTCCTGAAATGGCGTCACATTCCAGCGCCACGACGCGGGGAATTCGTCAGGCTGCTCGGCCAGGAGTTGCGTGACTGCAAGGCGCAGCTCGGCAGGCTGGTCTCGATCGAGGCCGGCAAGGTCATCTCGGAAGGGCTCGGCGAAGTGCAGGAGATGATCGACATCTGCGACTTCGCCGTCGGTTTGTCGCGGCAGCTGTACGGGCTGACCATCGCGACCGAGCGGCCCGAGCATCGCATGATGGAGACCTGGCATCCGCTGGGGGTCTGCGGCGTCATCACCGCATTCAATTTCCCCGTCGCCGTCTGGTCCTGGAACGCCGCCATCGCATTCGTGTGCGGCAACAGCGTGGTGTGGAAGCCTTCGGAGAAAACACCGCTCACCGCACTTGCAGTGCAGGCGTTGGTAGGACGCGTGATGAAGCAGTTCGGGCCGGACGCGCCGCATGGCTTGTCGCAGCTCGTGATCGGCGGACGCGAGCTCGGCGAGGCGCTGGTGAACGACCAGCGCATTCCGCTCGTCTCCGCGACGGGATCTTCCGCAATGGGCCGTCATGTGGGCCCGATGCTGGCAAAGCGCTTCGCGCGCTCCATCCTCGAGCTGGGCGGGAACAACGCTGCCATCGTCAGCGGCTCCGCGGATCTGCCGCTCGCGCTGCGGGCAATCGCATTCTCATCGCTGGGCACGGCAGGGCAGCGCTGCACCTCGCTGCGCCGCCTGTTCGTGCATTCGAGCGTGTACGACAAGCTGGTTCCCAAGCTCAGGAACGTGTTTCAGTCTGTTGCCGTCGGCAGCCCGCTCGAGCCGACCACCCTGGTCGGTCCGCTGATCGATGCGGCCGCGTATCGCGGCTTCACGCAAGCGTTGAAGGAAGCGCGAGAGGTGGCTGGAAAAGTGCTGGGTGGCGAGCGCGTTCTACAGGAGCACGGCTCCGACGCTTACTACGTGCGACCGGCACTGGTCGAGATGGCCGCGCAAGCCGGGCCGATGCTGCGCGAGACGTTCGCGCCGATCCTCTACGTCATGAAGTATGAAGACCTGGACGAAGCGATTGCACTCAACAACAGCGTGAGTGCGGGCTTGTCCTCGGCGATCTTCACGCTCGACATGCGCGAAGCCGAGCGCTTTGTCAGTGTCGGCGGCTCAGATTGCGGTGTGGTCAACGTCAACATCGGATCATCGGGTGCCGAGATCGGCGGCGCCTTCGGCGGTGAGAAGGAGACCGGAGGCGGGCGCGAAGCCGGCGGGGATGCATGGCGGGGCTACATGCGCCGTGCCACCAACACGATCAACTACGGCCGCAGTCTGCCACTGGCTCAGGGCGTGACGTTTCCGGTGGCTGACTGAGTCCGCACACCGCTACACCTGCGAGAAGTCGACGGATGAAGCGACACCCTTTCGCGCCACTGCTACAGCGCGAGCCCGAGCTCCTTGCGGATGGTCGCGCTGGCTTCCTTGAGCATCGGCACGATTTGCGTCTTTACCATGCGTACCGACGTGCGTTCGGAGCTGGTGCTGATATTCAATGCCGCGATCGTCTGACCGGCAGGATCGATCAGCGGCACGGAGATACCGCTGATGCCATTCTCGATCTCATCGCGAACATGGCACCAGCCCTGATCGCGGACTTCCTTCAGCTTTGCCTTCAGCACGGCCGGATCGACTACCGTGAATTTGGTGAAGCGTGTGAACGTCGCCTGGCGAAAGAAGCGGTCGAGCGCCGCTGGCGGCAACGACGCGAGCAATACACGACCCATACTGCACGCAAACGCCGGCAGATGCGCACCGGCTCGCAACTCGAGATGCAGGAGGCGCGACGAACGAATACGAAGGGTGTAGACGACGTCCTGTCCATCGAGCACGCCGGCAGACGCTGTTTCGTTCAGCGTGTTGGCCAGCGAGAGCAGAACAGGGCGCACCGCCTGCCACAGCGGCTGCGCGAGGAATCCCTGGCCCAGTTCGAGCACACGCGCGGTGAGACTGTAATGCCGGCCGTCGCTGCGGACGTAGCCGAGTTTTTCCAGCGTCAGCAGGATACGCCGCGCGCCCGCGCGGGTGAGGCCAGTGACTTTCGCCGCTTCGGCGATCGTCATCCTGTCATTGGCGGTACCGAATGCTCGCAGGACTTCCATTCCCCTCGCCAGCGACTGGATAACTTCGTCGTGCGTGTCGTTGCTGCCCGCGCCCAAGGGAACAGCTGGAACGAATGGGCTGATCTGCATACGGATGATGCAGTGTACCGGAACCCGAAACACAATCTACTGGACGCAGGGAGTCGTGCATGAACGGTGCCGAGCTGCTGGCCCGAATGCTTGCGGCCTATGATGTCAAATACGTATTCGGTGTCCCGGGCGATACCAACGTTTCGTTTTACGCCGCGCTCGAGCAGCTCGGCGGCGCCGTCCGGCACGTGCTGACACGCGACGAACGCAACGCCGGGTACATGGCGGACGCTTATGCGCGCGTCACGAATCGGCCGGGCGTCGTGGAGGTGCCGAGCGGAGCCGGGCCCATGTATGCACTGCCGGCCGTCGCGGAGGCGCACGAATCCGCCGTCCCGTTGATTCTGCTCAGTTTCGAGATGCCGCTGATCGGCGAAGGCCGCGGCATCATCACTCAGTTCGTCGACCAGGTGCGCCTGATGGAGCCGGTCACCAAGGCGTCGATCCAGGTGAAGATGGCGGTGAAGATCCCGGAGACGATCCGGCGCGCCTTTCGCCTTGCGACAACCGGTCGTCCCGGCGCGGTCAACCTCGTGATCCCGGAGGACATCCTGCACGAGGAGGTCGAGCCGCAGCAGGTTTCGCTGTATGCAGAGGAGGCGTGTAGGATTTTCCCTGCGTACGCACCGCAGGCGCCAAACCAAGCCGTGAGCGAGCTGCAGCGATTGCTCGCCGCCGCAAAGCGACCGCTGCTGGTCGCCGGTGGAGGTGTCAACCGTGCAAAGGGCGGACCTGCGCTGACCCAGCTTGCCGAACGGCTGCTCATCCCGGTAGTCACTACGATGACCGGGCAGAATTCGATCGCGGATCATCACGCGCTTTCGATCGGCATCATGGGTGATAACGGTTTTCATCCGCATGCGAATCGCGCGATGGAAGAGGCGGACCTGCTGGTCTACCTCGGCTCGCGCATCGGGTCAGTGATCACGATGGGCTGGACCTTTCCGCCGCCGCGGCGGGAGCGAAAGATCGTGCAGGTCGAGATCGGGCCGGACCTCCTCGGCAACGCGGGTCCGAACGTGCTCAACATCCATGCCGATGTGCGTGCGTTGCTCGAGCAGCTGAACGCGTTGCCGATGCCGCACGCGATGCAGACCGATTCGAAATGGGTCGCCACGCTGAATGAGTGGCGGCGGCGCTTCTGGGATGACGCGGGCCTCCAGTTGCGGTCCGCTCGCGAACACAGCGGGCCGCTGCGGCCGCAAGTCATCATGGAAGCGCTGAACCGGCGGCTCGAACGACCGCATCTGCTGTTCGCGGATCCGGGGACGTCCACGTCGTACCTCAATCGCTTCGTGCGCCTGAGCGATGCCGAGTCGCGCATCATCATTCCTCGTGCGTATGGCGGCTTGGGCTATGCGCTGCCGGCCGTGGTGGGCGGCTGGTTCGCGCGCCCGGATATTCGACCGATCGGATTGTTCGGTGACGGCTCGTTCGGCATGTCGGTGGGCGAGCTCGAGACGCTCGTGCGGTTGAAGGTCCCGGCCATCCTGATCAACTTCAACAACTCGACGTACGGGTGGATCAAGGCGCTGCAGAAATCCCGCGGCATGGCGCAGACCCTGGGGGTGGATTTTTCCGAGCAGAACGCAGCGCGGATCGCGGAGGGATTCGGCCTCAAAGCGATGCATGTGCGCACCGTGGCGGAGCTCGAAGCCGCCATGGACGCTGCCTTTGCCTACCAGGGTCCAGTGTTTCTCGACGTGGTCGTCGAATCCGTCGCGGACGTCGTGCCACCCGTCTACAAGTGGCTGCAACAGGCAGGGCAGGACCCGCTCACGGTCGGAGGACAGCCACTGGTGCTGGGTTGAGAGCCTCGGGCCGCGGCCACGGTACATATACACGGTACATATATATGTGTCCCGGGCGGTTAGCCGCCAAAATCCACCCGCCCGATGCGCGCAGGCGCAAGAGCGCGCTGTATAGAGGCCGACAGCCGGAGGGCTGTGGATCCGGTGAATCGACGGTAGTACGCGGCATTGCGTGGGCCGACGCCGTGCTCGGCGCTGAACGCGCCGCCGAATTCCTTCACGACGATTTCGAACACCTGCGTGCGAATCGCATCGAATGTGCCGATCGCAGGCTCGCGTGCCGATCGAGGCCACACGAGATTGAAATGCAGACCGCCGTCGCCGACGTGGCCGAAATCGCAAATCTCCACTTCTGGCCATGTGACACGCACGGCCTCGATGAGTCGCGTGCGCAGCGCCGCCAACTGACCGCGAGACACCGACACGTCGCAGCCGATCACTCTGCCGCGCCGTCGCAACGCGTCCGGGATGGCGTGTCGCAGGGCCCAGAGCCGCGCCGGATCGCCCAGCAGTACGTCTGCGATTCGCGTGCGTCCGTGCGATTCCAACGTCGCGAGTGCCTGGGCCAGCAATTCGGTGAGCCTGGTCTCGCTTTCACCCGGACCGCCCGACAGCTCCACCAGCACAGCAAACTCCGGTACGTCGCCGCTTTCGAACGGATTGCGGACGGAAGAGACGAGATCTACTGCAGCCTGCATCGCAACGCCGGACATCCCTTCGAATGCTGTCAGCGCGTCGCCTGCGCAGCGCTCGAGCGCGACCAGCGCGTCGACCACGGCGTCATGATCCGCAGGGACGAGCAAGGCCGCCACAGTGACAGTCGGCAGAGGATGCAACGCGAGTACTGCGCGCGTGATGACGCCAAGACTTCCCGACGACCCGACGAACAGCTGTTTGAGATCTATCCCGGTGTTGTTCTTCCAGAGCGGTTTCATGAAGTCGAGCACGGTGCCGTGCCCATCTGCGAGGACGACCTCGAGGCCGAGGAGATTGCGGCGTACGTCCCCATAGCGCAGGAATTTCGCGCCGGCGGCGTTTGCGGCGATCAGGCCGCCGACCGACGGGTCGGCAGCCAGATCGATCGGAAAACACAAGCCCGCGTCGGCGGCAACGCTATTCAGTGTCGAGAGCCGCACACCCGCTTCGACGCACGCCGATCGATTCGCGACGTCGATCGACGGCCGCCGATTCATCGCGCGCAAGCTCAGGACAACATCGGCGGTGGCGTCTTCAGGCACGCCGGCGGCGACCAGTCCGGTATTCGCACCTTGCGGGATCAGCCGAATGCCGCATTCCGCGGCCGTTCGCAACACGAGCGACACTTCCTCCGTGGATCGAGGCGCCACGAATGCGGCGGCATGTCCGCATCCGCCGCGCGCATCCTCGACATAGGCCGCACCTGCTTGCGCGATAGCGATGACGGCGTTCCGTCCGGTCGCATCGTCGATGCAACGCTTGAATCTCGCCAGGTCCGAAGCACGACCGATCATATCGCGGTAGCTGCTTGCGTCATGCGGAAGATGCCCTGCGCATTCCCGCTATCGAAGCGCAGGTCGAGACGCATTCGTCCATCCCGTCCCTGCACTTCGTCGCGCGTGATGAACTCATAGAATGATCCTGGCACCTGCATTTGTATTTCGCTTCCCGAATCGTCGCGGAAACGACGCGCGACGAGCGCCGCCCGATACGCGGTCTGCCTGATGCGGCCGGACGAGGAAATTTCGATCTCGTCCTTGATCGGACGTTGCAGCGAGCGCTCGCGAGCGGCGAGCGCCGCGACGTCCGGAACACGGTCGGTGGCGTGATTGAAGGCGTTACCCTCAGTCGCGAGCCACGCAGCTTCCTGCGATTCGGCGAGCAGGAGCTTGTAGTCCGCGAGCGCAGGGGTAGGGTGCCAACAACCAAAGGCTGCGGCGATGTCCGGCAGTGCAAGCACGCCCAACTCTCGTTCGACCGTCGCCGTTTCAGCGAGCTGCGCCAGCGCGCGGTTTGCCCTCGCGGTCAGCGGATCGGCGGTTGCATCGAACACTCGCGCGGCTGCTGCAGCGAACGGCGCTGAGAACTGCGCGACGTGCAGCTCGCTGACGAAGTACTGCGGAATCAGCTCTGGCTCGTCGACATGCGCATACGAGCGGCCGGTCATCCTGATCTGATCGAGGGGATAGATGCCGGACAGCGAATAGCCGAGCGGAACGAGTATCCGTGAGAACGCTGCATGACCCGCCGGCAGCGCGCCGGTCGGCCCGTTCGCAAAGCGCACCGTGCGCAGGGCGCCGTGGTCGAAAGTGACTCGTTCCCTGGTGCGCCGTCGCTCGCTTACATAAGCGGCCGCGGCCGGCACTCTCTTCAACAGGCCGTCGAACAGAACTGCTCCGAGGGCGAGTGCATAGACCGCACGCGAGATTCGCGGTCCGTCTTCACGCAGGAACGACTCATGGAAAGAGAATGTTTCGAGAAGAGCGTTCGCGGCATCGGTGTCGAGCGTCGCCGTGATCAGCCGCGCGAGATGGCCCTGCATGCTTGATTCTCCAGTCAGCCGGTGATAACTCCCTTACATTAGCCGACAGACGCACGCTCGAAGGCAAACGAGAAATTGGCAACAGCACTTGAGGGTAATGCATGAGCACCATGCATCCGAGACGCCTGCTTCCCTCGATGACATCGCTGATGGTCTTCGAGGCCGCCGCACGCACTGGCAGCTTCGGTCGTGCCGCAAGCCGTGTCGCCCTGACGCAGAGTGCTGTAAGCCGCGCAATCGCGACGCTCGAGCAATCGCTTGGCGTGACGCTGTTCGCGCGGGCGGGGCGTCGGGTGCAGCTCACGGAAGCGGGCCGCATCTACGCCGAGCAGATTGGAATTGCACTGGACCAGATCCGGCGCGCGACAACGGCAGCCATCGAGGCGCCGGGATCTCCTGCGCCGATCTCGGTGGCCACACTGCCGAGCTTCGGCATGCGCTGGTTGGCTCCACGCCTGCCACGGTTGTTCGCGCGCCATCCGGACCTCGCAGTGAGCTTTGCGGCGCGCGTCGCGCCGTTCGACTTTGCCAGCGAAAGCTTCGATGCGGCGATTCATTTCGGCGATGCCGATTGGCCGGGCACGGGCTCGGACTTTCTGATGCGCGAGTCGACGATCCCGGTCTGCGCTCCGCAATTGCTGCGCGAAGGCAGGCTCAGCACGCCAGCAGATCTCGCCGCTCATCCCCTCCTCGAGCAATCCACGCGGCCCAACGCATGGCAGGAGTGGTTCGACGGGGCCGGAGTCCGGGTCGGAGCGCTGCGCACGCGGCCGAAGTTCGAGCACTTCATGATGCTCGCTCAGGCCGCCGCTGCCGGCGCGGGTGTCGCGCTGGTGCCGCGTTTTCTGGTGGAGCCGGAGCTCAGCGACGGTACGCTCGTCTGTCCCTTCGAGATCTCGCTGCAGAGCCGGCACGCCTACTATCTCGTCTATCCCTACGGCAGACTCAACCAACCGTCCTTCACGATGTTCCGGGACTGGCTGCTCGAAGAGGCGCGCACGTATCGCGAATGAAGATAGCGCGGGTGTTCGCGCCGCGCACAGGTGTTCGGCAAACAAACATTTTACGAGCGCCGCATCGATCGAAATAATCCCTCGCAGTCGCAGCGGGGAAACACTCTTGCCAGGCCTCAGTCGTGAAGTGCGCTCCTATCGGCTCGGGCGGATGCGGGGCCTGATGCGTGATCACCACTGCGACGCGCTTGCCTTCACCGGCGCCGATTGGTTCGAATGGGCTGGCAATCACGCGATCAGCGCGCTGTCGTGGGAGCGCCCGTTCCTGTTGGTGGTCACCAGCGATGGGCGCACACTTGCACTGCTGCCGGAGTTGAGCCGGAACGCGATCGAGGCGGAGCGCCGGCGCGGCACGCTCTGGATCGATACCGTCGCGTTCTATGCCGAATCGCGCGATGCCACGCAGCACAAGTGGATCGCAACGCAATGGCGTGAGATGGTCGTGCACGCCCTGGGCTCGTTCGGTTTGAGTCGCGCGCGAATCGGCGCGGACGCAGTGCACGATTGGCTGCGCAGCGCCGCGGACGCTCTGGCCGCGATCACATTGATCAAGCTCGGCAACCCGCTCAGGAGCCTGCGCTGGATCAAGCATCCCGAGGAAATCGCCACGATGCGCCGGTGCGCATCGCTCAGCGATTGGGCGGTGGACGTCTATCGGCGAGAGCTCAAATCCGGCCGGCTGCTTGCGGAAGTGGATTTCCTGGTCTCCGCCAGCCTCGCCGCAGAAGCGGCGAGGCGCCATCCCGGCGAGAATTTCGTCATCGGCAGGCTCGTCACTCATTCCGGGCCCGCGTCGGCCTGCCCGCATGGCGATGGCGCATCCAACGGCAAGGTTCTGGAACGCGATGCGATCGCCGTCACCACGCTTGCGACACGATTGAATGGTCTCGCGATGGAACTGGCGCGGCCGTGGCTGGTGGGATCGCCGGGTGCGGAGCTGGTCCGACTGCTCGATTGCGTGCGCGCCGCGCAGGAGGCCGCGATCGACGCATCCGTTGCGGGTCGTGCGATAGCGGGCATGCACCAGGCAGCCCAGGACGTGTTGAATCGCGAAGGACTGGGTGCGCATCTGCGCTTGCGCGCCGGCCATGCGATCGGCGTCGTGATGCACGACTTCCCTGAGAATGTGCCCTTCGACGACCGGCCGTTTCTCGAACACGAGACCTACGTCGTCGAGCCGGCGATCTATCCGCCCGATATCGGCGCGTTTCGTTTTGCCGATGCGATCGCGATACGGAACGCAGAGCCGGAGCTGCTCACGCGCGCGCCGAAGGACCGGGCAGCCCAAAGTCTGCACTGAAGATGGTGGCCAGTCCCGTAGAGACCCTTCTGCGGCGTGTCTTCCGTGACGCGCAGGAGTCTCCCATCCGCGCGATGCTGGCGCTCGCCAACGAGCCCGGGATGATTTCGCTCGCCGGCGGTCATCCCGACCCGACGTTGATCCCGCGCGACTGGATTGCCGAAGCGGCGGTCGACGTGCTGACTCGCATCGAGGGTCCGGCGCTGCAATACGGCGCTACCGATGGGCTGCCTGAACTGCGCGAATCGGTATGCACGCTGTTACGTGCGCGCCGAATCGATGCGCGTCCCGGCGATGTGTTGATCACGACGGGATCGCAACAGGGCATCAGTCTGCTAATGAGCGTATTGCTCGAGGCGGACGATGCTGTCGCGATGGCGCCGTACAACTATCCGGCCGCGATGCAGGCAGTGCGCTTCGCTGCAGGCCGTATTTTCCTGTTGCGCGACAATCTCGACGGCCTCGCCGAACTGGCGCAGGCATCAGCGGCTGCGCTCAAGGCTGTGTACGTCGTGCCGAGCTTCGCGAATCCCACGGGCCACTGCATGTCGCTCGAGGCGCGCTTGCGTCTGCTCCAGCAGGCCGCTCGCCTCGGGATCTGCGTGATCGAGGACGACCCGTACGGCGAGCTGTGGTTCGATCGCCCGCCGCCGGATTCGCTCTATGCGTTGAATCAAGCCCGCGGCATCGGTGCCGTGGTCGCCTATTTGACGAGCTTTTCCAAGATCCTCGTGCCTGGTTTCAGACTAGGTGCGCTCGTTGCGCCTGCGCCATTGCGTCGGGCCGCGATGCTCGCCAAGCAGGCGACGGATGTACACACCGGACTTCTCGAGCAGCACGTACTCGATGCGATGCTGCGATCTCCGCGATTGATGCATCACGTACGAGGCCTGCGTGCCGCGTATGGCGCCAAGGCTCGCGCGATGACGCAGGTGCTGCGAAATGTCGCCGCAGACCTGCTCGCGTTCGAGGATCCTGCGGGCGGAATGTTCGTGTGGGCACGCCGTCTCGGTGACTGCGACGAGCAGATCGACTGGTTCGAGTTCGGGCGCACGCACCGCGTGCTGGCTTTGCCGGGCAGCGCATTTTCACCATTCGGCAAATGCACAGCGTACTTGCGCCTGAGCTTCGCCAACCCGCAGATCGATGCTGTGCGCGAAGGCATCGAACGCCTGGCGGCCGGTCTCGCTGCGCGCGCGACAGCATGATGCGAGGTGTCCGATGAACGAGAGAACAGTCTCCACGGTTGCCCAGCTGCGTGAACTCTATGGATATCCGTCGCCGGACGCGCTCGCAGTGAAGATCGTTCTGAAGAGCCTCGATCGCCATCATCGCGCGTTTATTGCGCTGTCGCCGTTCATGATGCTGGCGAGTGCCAACGCCGCCGGCTGGCCGGACGTCTCGCCGCGCGGTGATTTGCCGGGGTTCGTGACGGTCGTCGACGAGCGAACGCTGCTGATCCCGGACCGGCCGGGCAACAAGAAGCTCACCTCGATGAGCAATATCCTCGAGAACCCCCATGTCGCGCTGATCTTTCTCGTACCGGGGCGGGACGAGTCGCTGCGCGTCAACGGCACTGTAGCGATCACCACCGATCTGCAGACGCTCACCGGACTCAGCGCAGACGGCAAGACGCCACGCAGCGCGCTGCGCATGCACGTCGAGCATGCCCACTTTCATTGTGGCAAGGCGCTGATCCGCTCGCGGCTCTGGGCGCCGCCGCACATGGAGGAGAACCGCAAGGCACTGCCTTCGCTGGGCAAGATGCTTTCCGAACAGGTGGCGGGCGTTACGGCGGCTGACGCTGAGGCGCGCATTGACGTCTCGTATACCCAGCGACTCTGGGACGAGCCCCCGCCATGAGCGACGACACCGGTATCGAGCCGCGCGGCAACTTGCACGGGTCGATTGCAGGCGACCGGGCCACGCCTGCGCCGTGCGCACCGCGATCAGGTGGACGGATCCTGGTGGACCAGCTTCTCGTGCATGGTGCGGATCACGCCTTCTGCGTGCCCGGCGAGAGCTATTTGCCGGTGCTCGATGCGCTTTACGATGCGCGCCAATCGATCCGCCTGATCACGTGCCGACACGAGAGCGCGGCGTCCAACATGGCCGACGCGTATGGCAAATTGACCGGCAAGCCCGGCATCTGCTTCGTGACGCGCGGGCCGGGTGCAACCAACGCTTCGATCGGCGTGCACACCGCGTTTCAGGATTCGACGCCGATGATTCTGTTCATCGGCCAGGTAGGCAGCGATTTCGTCGAGCGCGAGGCGTTCCAGGAAATCGACTATCGGCGGATGTATGGACCCATGTCCAAGTGGGTCGCGCAGATCGACCGCGCCGACCGCATTCCTGAGCTGGTGGCGCGTGCATATCAGGTTGCCACCAGCGGACGCATGGGCCCGGTAGTTCTCGCGTTGCCGGAGGACATGCTGTTCTCCACTACTAGTGTTCGCGATGCGCGCAGCTGGCAGCGGGTCGAGTGCGGACCGGCTGCGCCCGCGCTCGCGACCATGTGCGAGCTGCTGCGTCGGTCCAAGCGACCGCTCGTGATTCTCGGTGGCAGCGGATGGGATGCGCAAGCGTGCGCAGATCTGCGCCGTTTCGTCGAAGTGCAGCGCATTCCAGCGGCATGCGCGTTTCGGTTCCAGGATCTGTTCGACAATCAGCATCCGAGCTATGCGGGCGATGTGGGGTTGGCGATCAATCCGCAGCTCGCCGCACGCATCAAGGCATCGGACCTGCTCATCTGTCTGGGTGCACGCTTGGGCGAGATGACGACCGCCGGCTATACGCTGATCGACGCGCCGATTCCGTCGCAGACACTCGTGCACGTGCATGCGGGCGCCCAAGAGCTCGGCCGGGTCTATCAAGCAGATCTGATGATCAATGCAACGATGCCTGCGATGGCACGTGCGCTTGCGGCGCTGCCGAGGCTCACGTCAAACGAGATCGACGCCCATGTGGTGCAGGCTCATGAGGACTACCGTGCGTGGCAGTCACGCGTGAGGAATCCGGGTCCGGTGCAGATGTGGGATGTGATTCAGAACCTGGATAGCATCCTGCCCGCCGACGCGATCGTTACGAACGGAGCCGGCAACTACTCGGGCTGGGTTCATCGCTTCCATCGCTATCGCGGCCACCGGACGCAGCTCGCGCCTACCTCCGGTGCGATGGGCTACGGCGTGTCGGCGGCGATTGCCGCCAAAGCGGTCCATCCCGGGCGCACCGTCGTCTGTTTTGCGGGCGACGGATGCTTTCTCATGACCGGACAGGAGCTGGCGACGGCCGTGCAATATGGGTTGAACGTCATCTTCGTGGTGGTGAACAACAACATGTACGGCACCATTCGCATGCACCAGGAGCGCGCGTACCCCGGCAAGGTGCACGGCACCTCGCTCACCAATCCAGACTTCGTCCAGTACGCACAGGCGTTTGGAGTTCATGCCGAGCGAGTAGAAGCGACGGAACAGTTCGGTCCCGCGCTGAGGCGAAGCCTCGAAGTGGGCAAGCCGGCGCTGATCGAGATTCGTCTCGACCCGGATGCCATCAGCACCATGACGACTCTGAGCGCCATCCGACAGGCAGCCCAAGGTCAAACAAGCGAGGGTCGAAGAGAATGATCACTCGGATAGGCATGGCGCCACGCCGGCACGGCCTCACCACAGCGGAGTTCCAGAGACACTGGCACGATGTGCACGGACCCTTGGTGCGCAAGTTCGAAGGCTTGCGTCGAAATTGGCAGAACCATGCCATTCTTCGCGACGGCGAGCCGCTGCTGCCATGGGCCGGATTCGATGCCTGCTCGGAGATGGACTTCAGCGACGTGGCTGCCATGCAGCTCGCCTTCCGGGCTGATCGCTATCCTCCGGATCTGAAAGTGGACAGCGATTATCTGATCGACAAGAACAAAGCTGCGCCCATGGTCGCGCAGCGCATTCACGTCTCCGGCACGATCGACCCGCGGGCCGTGCGGTTGATGACGTTCATGCGTTCCGCTCCCGACTGCAGCGAGCGGACCGGTGCCGCACTGAGGACGCTTCCGGCGGCTTCGGCAGCGATGGCGCGGGAGCTGTACTTGTCGCTCGGCAGCGCCGCGGGCGTTGCCGGGCTATGCGGATTCGATGCTGTCGATGTTCAGTGGTTCGACAGGCCCGACAGCGCGGAGCGATATCTACTTTCTGCAGAAGCGCGTGAGCATCGGCACGCCCTCGCGCATGTCGTGCACGGAGTCGAGCGACTGATTGCGCAGGTTCGCGTAGTGATGTGAACGACGCCGCTGCGGGACGGACAACCATGCAGACCTTTCGTCTGGTTCCGCCGCAAATGCCTGCCGCTGTCGGCGAGCTGCGCGAGGAAGTCCGGGACTTCGTGCGTGTCGAGCTCGCCCAGGCAACTGCGCTCGCGAAGGCGCGCTCGTGGACCGGATTTGATCCTGAGTTCAGCCGCAAGCTCGGCGCGCGCGGCTGGATAGGCATGGTCTGGCCCAAGCGCTACGGAGGGCACGAGCGTAGTGCGCTCGAGCGCTACGTCGTGCTGGAGGAACTGCTTGCCGCCGGCGCGCCCGTTGCAGCTCACTGGATCGCGGACCGGCAGAGCGGTCCGCTGCTGTTGCGCTACGGAACCGAAGAGCAGCGGGTCGAGATGCTGCCGGCAATTGCACGCGGCGAGCTGTATTTCTGCATCGGATTGAGCGAGTCGGGTGCCGGCTCCGACCTGGCCGCCGTGCGCACGCGAGCCGTCCGGGTCGAGGGCGGCTGGCGCGTGAACGGGTCGAAGCTCTGGACGACGATTGCCAATCATGCGCACATCATGATTGCAATGGTACGCACGAGCGGCGATGCCGACGCGCGTCATGAAGGCCTGAGCCAACTGTTGCTGGATCTGTCGACGCCTGGCGTCACAGTGCGACCGATCGTCGACATGGTGGGAGAGAGACACTTCAACGAGGTGTTCTTCGAAGACGTCTTCGTACCCGAGACGAGACTCGTCGGTCGTGAAGGCGAAGGCTGGCGGCAGGCTGCAGCGGAGCTGGCGCTCGAGCGTAGCGGGCCCGAGCGCTATCTCAGCTGCCATCAGTTGTTCGTCGAGTTGCTCGCAGCGGCGGGAGATGCACCGCCGGAGGACATCCGCATTCTGCTCGGCAACCTGGCGGCCGATCTCTGGACGATCCGGCAGATGTCGCTCGCGATGGCGGGCGCGCTGGCGCAGGGCAAAGAGCCTGCGCTCGAAGCGGCGATCGTCAAGGATCTCGGCGCACAGTTCGAGCAGGAGTTGCCGCGTCTGGTACAGGCCGCACTGCAGCCGCAGCTCGAGGTTGCGAATCCGCAATTGCGTCCGGTGATGGAATACCTGCTGCAAACGTCCAATTCGTTTTCCTTGCGCGGCGGGACGCGGGAGATTCTGCGGGGCATCGTTGCGAGAGGGCTGGGCCTCAGATGATCGATATCGACGAGCAGCGCACCTTGTTCGCCGCTGGCGTCGAGAAGTTGTTCCTCGACATCATGAACCGCGCGCGAGCGTCCGAAGCCGATAGCGAGACTGCGCGGGAGCAGCTTTGGGAGACGATCGAGATCAACGGTGTAACCACCATATTCGATCCCGAAAGCGAAGGGGGATTGGGCGGCGGATGGGAGGACGCATTTCCAGTGCTGACCTGCACCGGCACACACACTGTACCTCTGCCGATCGCCGACACGTTGGTTGCGCGCCGACTTCTCATTGGAGCGGGCATGCCGCGACCCAACGGACCGATCGGTCTCGCATGCACGGAGCGCCCGATCGAGCTCACGCGCAGTCCTCAAGGCGCATGGCAGTTGAGTGGCAGGCTGCCGAACGTGACGTGGGGAGATGCAGTTCGCCACGTTCTTGTGGCAGTCGAACACGATGACGGCGTTCAACTGATGCTCGTCGACAGTCTGGCGATTCGCGTGACGCATGTCCGTGAGAACGTGGCGGGAGAGCCGGTCGCCGACCTGCAATTCGAAGACATTGACGTAGTTGCAATCGGCACTGCGCATGAGAATCCGTTCGAGCGCGCGGCGCTGGCGCGCACGGCCACGATGGCCGGCGCTCTAAGCGCCGCCCTGCACCTAGCCGTTCAGCATGCGAACGATCGCCGTCAGTTCGGCAGGCCAATCGGCAAGTTCCAGGCTATCCAGCACTCGCTTGCACTGCTCGCCAACGAGACAGCGGCGGTGAACTGCGCCGCGCTTGCCGCATGCCGTGCTGCGAGCCGAGGTGACGCGCAGTTCGAGATCGCAGCTGCCAAGCTTCGCGCCAATCGCGCCGTCGGGATCGCCACTTCGATAGCACATCAGGTGCATGGGGCGATCGGCTTCACCCGTGAGCATCCGCTGCACCTGGCGACGCAGCGCCTGTGGTCGTGGCGATCCGAATACGGGAATGATCGTTACTGGGCTTCGAAGCTCGGGCGGCGAGTTGCGGCGCTGGGTGCGCACAACCTCTGGCCTCATCTCACGGCACTGAGCGACCGCTGAACCCGGCTGCACGCGACACCCCCAGCAAAGTAGCGCTTTCCCGCGTACAGGATATTTCCATGGGCAACTTCGTTCTCTACGAAACCAGCGGTAGGATCGTAACGCTGACGCTCAACAACCCCGAGGAGCGCAACGCAATCGGCACGCAGGAGCAGTGCGAAGACGTCGCCCAGGCCGTCGAGCGGGTGAACCGCGATGCCGGCGTCAGCGCCGTGATCCTTACCGGGGCCGGGCGCGACTTCTGCTCGGGCGGCAATCTCAAGAAGATCCGCGATCGGTCCGACTTTGCGCGAGGAGCCAATCCTGCCAGCACGCGCGACAATTACAGACGTGGCGTGCAACGCCTTGTGCGCGCGTTGTGGAATATCGAAGTGCCTGCGATCGCGGCTGTGAACGGCGCGGCCATCGGTCTCGGATGCGACATCGCATGCATGTGCGACATTCGAATTGCGGCGACCTCGGTGCGCTTCGGCGAGAGCTTCCTGAAGATCGGATTGATTCCGGGCGATGGCGGCGCGTGGTTCCTGCCCCGTGTCGTGGGATTTTCCAAGGCCGCCGAGATGACGTTCACGGGCGATCTCATCGATGCCGAGAGCGCCCTTGCGTGCGGTCTGGTGTCGAAGCTCGTGTCAGGTGAGCGGCTGCTGAGTGAGGCGCGCTCGCTTGCCGAACGTATCGTGGCCAATCCGCCGCAGGCTGTGCGCCTCGCCAAGCGTCTGCTCAGAGAGAGCCATCACGCGCGGCTCGACGATATGCTGGAGCTGTCGGCGACCTTTCAGGCTCTGTTGCAGGAGAGCGAAGACCATGCCGAGGCGCTCGCAGCGGCGATCGACAAGCGCGCGCCGACGTTCACTGGCAAGTGACACGGGCGGATGCAGACGTGCCGTATCTGGACGTGTGCGGAAGGTCAGATGGTTCCCCGGGCCGGATTCGAAGTCGAACGCAAATTGTTGAATTGGCAGGCGTGCGGGCTCGCGAAACAGCCGATACCCCCGACGATACCCCACTCAAACCGCCTGGAATTCCTGTCTGTTACGCGATCGCGTGTATGCGGATGAACGATGGCGGCCTGCGGCAGCAGACCAGTCTCACTAGGCCGTACGTGCCTGCTTTCACGGATTGGTTAGTACCGCGCCGACGTCGAGGAGCGCGCGGTAATTCATCTGAGTTCAGATCCTTATGTGCTGTCCGGCCTCCAGGTTATTTGTCACCGTGCTAGGTTATTCGTCATGACCCGCACTTCTAAATCAAGTTAGGCACCTGAAAGCGATGGGTAACATCCAGCATATCTTCGTAGCACCGGTTCGAGGCGCCCCTATGGCTCCACTTGCCGAAGTGGAGGCGCTGGAGGAGTGTGGCCTGCGGGGCGACCGTTACGCGGACGCTAGAAACCGGAAGTCTGTGGACTATCAGCTGACGCTCATTGAGATCGAGAACATCCAGGCATTCGCGCAGGCATCTGGTCTTCCGCTCGCTCCTCATGAGCCACGCCGTAACCTCGTGACTGTCGGGGTTAGACTCAACGAATTCTGTGGCAAGCGCTTCAAAGTCGGAGAGGTCGAGCTTGAAGGCCTTGAGCTCTGTGAACCCTGCGGTACCTTCGCGAAGCGAACGCATCCCGAGGTCGTGCGCTTCTTCGTGCGTCGCGGCGGCCTTCGGTGCAGAATCCTCCGGGGCGGTTTCATTAGGGTCGGCGATGCCGTCACGGCAGGTGCCTAACAACAAGTTCGAGCGGGACGGCCACGGCGTCGCTTCGCTCCACCGTGGCCGCCCCTTAACTTGAGCGTTAGGCGCCTTGAAGAGAACATGGCAATGCGCACCCTAGTCGTTGCAATCTTCCTAGTCACTCTTCCGATGACGGCTCGTGCCGCGCGAATTGGATCGTTCCCTGGTCTCGACGCGGCGATACAGCGGGCTGACGTGATCGCGATCGTCCGAATTGACGAACACGTCCAACCTATGCCGGATCCCAATCTGATAACGCGGCACCGCTGCTACGTGTATCAGACTCTTAAGGGAGACTTGACAGCCGGTGGCATCGTGCGGCTAGACCTTAGAGACACTCGCACAAGCTTCGTATCCCCATTCCCGTTGCGTTCTACACACCTCGTATTCTTAGTGCGGAGCGACGATGGGTATCAAAACCTCGCGTTTGAAGGCTCAATACTTCGGCTATCGCCGTTCGGACACGAGAGGCTCCCGGACGGCGAGACGCTTCGGTCAAAGATCAGCAGTCTTGTGAGCCAGTCGATTAGCTATTGGGACAGGGAATGGAGTTCGGAGCGCGCGTTCTTGCAAGAGGCCACAAAGTGAGGCTGCCTAACAAGCGAATCGAGTGCGCACGCATTGCGTGCCCGACTCGCAAAGAGCGATGCTCTTTGCTCGCGGCTCATTCGCGGCGTTAGGCG
>Ga0075418_10003452_pt1 | contig 18042 bp, 13 predicted proteins | sample SoiMetdeltSBSDD2_FD_81776 | JGI IMG/M metagenome (GOLD analysis project Ga0075418, IMG submission 81776) | Bulk soil microbial communities from a Populus tree surrounding site in Tennessee, USA - Soil MetaG P. deltoides SBSDD2 | ecosystem: Environmental > Terrestrial > Soil > Tree plantation... | reverse complement strand
GATCGACGTCGATCCGAAGGCCGATCGATTCAGGGCCGATCGCCGCTGGGTCCGTCTCCGCACCAGGCTGCACGCCCCGCGGCTGGCCGTCGTCCCCTCGTCGACGAAACGCTAGCGAGACTCCGCCTCGACGGGCTTCCCATGTCCGATATCCAGCTCGGCCCGTTCATCGTCGACGCCTCGAACGGCCGCATCCTCAGGGACGATGTCGAGGTCAAGCTGCGGCCTCAGGCGTTTCGCGCGCTGCGCGTGTTGCTGCAGCACCAGGGTGAGACCGTCGACTACGAGGGCATGATCGCGGAGGCATGGGGCGGCACGCTGGTGTCGCGCCACACCGTCGACGTGACCATCGGTGAAGCGCGAAAGGCGCTCGGCGAGTATGGCGGCTGGATCGTCAACCGTCCGAAGCTCGGCTACTCACTGCTCATTCCGGCAGCAGACGAGATCGTGCGGACCGGATGGCACTTCTGGAACCGGCGGACGCGCGACGGCTTCGAGAGGGCGCTCGACTGCTTCCAGCGTGCAGCCGCAGACTGCCCGGCTGACGCCCGTGCCTTCGAGGGGCTCTCGGTTTCGTATCTGATGCTGGCCACGTTCGGCATGCGCCCGCCCCGCGAGGTCTATCCGCGGTTTCTCGCGGCGCACGAGCGAGCCGTGTTGCTCGGCGGACTCACCCCCGAGCTGCGCTGCAACCGCGCGTACGGCCTGCACCTCTTCGAGCGGCGATACGAAGAGGCTGAAACGGATCTGCTCGCCAGCCTGCGCGACAGACCGACGCTGGCGCCAGCCTGCGTGCGGCTGGCGCTCCTGTACTCGACGCTCGAGCGCTTCGACGATGCGCTGGCGGCGCTCGCGCGCGGCTACGACATCGATCCGCTCCTGCCGATGCTGCCGACGATGGAGATGGTGGTCAGGTTCTGGCGTCGGGAGTTCGATGCCGCGATTGCCATCGGCGAGAGAACGACGGCGCTGCATCCGTATCTGCAGGTGGGCCGTGCGATCTACGCTCAGGCGCTCGAATACTCCGGCCGGCTCGAGGAGGCGTTGGAGCAGTACCGGAGGGCGACGGTCACTTCTCCGGATCTCCCGTGGATGCGCGCCCTGGAAGGCGCCTGTCTGGCGAAGATGAGCCGCCTCGATGAGGCCATCACGATCGTCGACGAGCTGGAGCGGCGGCGTGACACCGAGTTCGTAGACGCCTACTTCATGGCGGTGTGCCGCGAGGCGCTGGGACAGCGCGAGGCCGCGTTCTCGGAGCTCGAGCGCGCGTGCGAGGAGAACTCGGCCTGGCTCTACTCGATTGACATCGATCCGAAGATGGATTCGTTCAAAGGCGATCCCCGCTTTGCGCGCCTGCGCGCCACGCTGGGCCCGTAGCAGACGCGCGAGTGACAGATCACGAAGGCTTTCCGGCCGCGCTTATGCGCGGGCTCTGGGTTGCGACCACATCACCTCGCGACCGCGACCGCCGCTCTCCGCGAGACGCCGGGCCTCACGTCGGCGCTGTACCAGCGCGAACATCATCAAGTGCCCGCGCTGGCGCGGCCATCGGCGGCGACAGGCAAAGCCGCCGGTGTCGAGCACTGATGTCGGTTCGGCACCGGCGGACGATGTCTGTCTGAAGCCGGACACTACTATTTCCTGGTACGCGTGGTCGCCCACAGATCGGCGCCGCCGACTCCGCCGGGGCGAGACGACTCGAAGTACAGCGTCCTCCTGTCCGAGGCGATGTGCGCGGACTCATCCCCACGGTTGCTGTTCACCAGTTGTCCCAGGGTGACCGGCTGGGACCAGGAATGGGAAACCGTGTCGCGCGTCGACACCCATAGGTCGAACCCCGCGGGGAACGGTGGAGTCCCCCTGATGATGAAGGCCTCCAGCCCGTCGAACCTGACCGAGACACTCTGGTCGGGCCCGGCGCTGCTCAGATCCGGAACCCACGTCGCGGGCGCCCAGGTGCCGTCGGCGAGAAGGTCGCTGACATAGACGTCGAACGCCCCGAATCCCCCGAGCCTGTTGCTGACGAAGAAGAGCTGCGGCGCGCCGTCGTTCTCGACATAGGACGCTTCGATCTCCGAGGACCCGGCCGCATTGACGCCGCTACCGAGATTGACCGGCGGCTGCCAGTCGAAGTCGTCGTGAACGTGCTCGCGGTACGAGGCCCAGATGTCCAACCCCGGCGCGAGCCCTCCAGCGCGGTTGCTGCTGAAAAAGAGCCAGTGCTCGTTACGGGACAGACTGGGTCTGGATTCGAATGCAGACGAGTTGACCATCGTACCGAGATTCTCGGGAGGGCCCCATGGCTCGTCCACGCGGTCTCGACGCGACACCCAGAGGTCGCTGTTCCCGAAGCCGGGGCGGTCGGACTGAAAGTACAGGCTCAATCCATTCTTTGAGACGGCGGGGGACTGATCGGCGAACGTCGAGTTGACGATGGGCCCGAGGTTCACCGGCGTCGACCAGTCGGAGAACTCGGGGGCAGCCGTCGGGTACGACGCGAGAAGTGCAAGAAGGACAACGGCGGTCGAAGCAACGCGGAGAAAGACCATGGCAATGCTCCTGGTGCGCCGGAACTGGACCGGCGGGGTGTCTCGGAAGGACGCTTGCTGGAGATCGCGAGAAACGGGAGCAGACCTGGCCATGGGGGTGCGAGCGCAACAGCGAACGAGCGAGTCGGGGCAGGGATCTCGGTGCCCGCGGGCCCTTTTCGTCGTGGCTCCGAGTCAGCTATGGAACCGGATTCGCGGGAGGGTGGTCAGGTACATTCGGGTCGCGACCATCACAGTCTGGCGATGCCACCGCGGCGACCGGGTGTCTGGCGAACGGCAGGAACACCGGGAGCGGCACGCCGGGCGCGACGAGTATCGCGTCTCCATCCCCTGGGCCGGTGACCGACGGTCCGCTCTCGGAGCCCCAGTAGTTGCAGGAGACATCGATCGCGGCCGTCTGGTTGGACGCGATGCGGAGCCCCGCGTGCACGTTTCCGCGGATGTCGTTGAACCGCACGGTGGGGGCGACGGGCGGGACAGGAGGAGTGCCTGGCCCACGAAGCCCGATGTAGATCGCCGCAGGGTCGTTTCGCGTGGTGTATCGGGCGCACGTCTGCACGAAGTCGACGATTTCGTTCCGCTCGATGCGACCGCCGAAGACATCGAACGTGATAGCGGCCGTGAGACAGTCCTTCGAGCTGTTGCGAATCTTATTGCCGATGATGTTGACGACCCCCGTTGCGGTGATGGGCCTTTCCGGTGAAAGCTCCAGCACGCTCGGTGAGCCCACGAGAATTGCGCCGACGCGGCGGGCCGGATGACACTCGTCGATGCTGTTTTCCACGATGTCGACCTTGGTCTCACCGCCGAGGTCGTCCCGGGTCCGGACATTCACGCACATTACGCCGGCTCTGAGAATCTGGTTGCCGTGGATCACACCGTCGACATCGCCCTGGAACGACACGGCGGTGATCTCCGGCCTCGCCTGCAGCCGTGGCACACTCGCGACCGTTCCGTCCAGAACGCTGTTCCTGACGACCGCTCGTGCCCGGACGCCCGTCGCCCGGGCGTCGTTGCTGACCTGGACCAACGACACGCTCGTCCCAACCTTCGGGTCCACGGCGAGAATCGTCGACCTCAGGACGGTCAGGTTCACGCCGCCCTGGCCGCGGATGCCATTGGCGCCGGGAGGAACACGGACCGTGAGCCGGCGAATGGTCACCGGCTCGGTGGTGGCAATCTCGATGACGCTCTCCGGCGTGCCCGGCGGGGCGATCACGGCCGCCCCCGTCCGCTCGGCGACGCCTGCGATCGTCAGCCCTTTCGTGATCCTGAGTGTTTCGCGGTACGTCCCGGGAAACACCTGAATCGTGCCGCCCGGCAGGACCCTGTCGATGGCTTCCTGGATGGTGTTCGCCAGGTCGCTGCCGCCGCCGCCACCGGCCCTTGGGCTGAATTCCACTCGAGGCGTGGCCGCCTCGCGCGTGAGCGCTCCCGGCGTCTCGGTCGCGGCCGTGTTCTCGGCGCCTTGTGTTGCGGGCGGCACCGGCGTGGGCGAAGGCACGACGTCCGGGACGACGGGCAGCGCGACTGTCTGCGCGCCCGCTTCGGGCACATCGGTGGGTGCCCGTCGCAGCAACGGGACGCTGGTGGCCGCGGGCGCAAGGGCCACCAGTGCTGCGACCGCCCATCCGCCGTACGCCACGAGCCAGTGCGCCGATCTGCGCTCTCGACGTCCGTCGCGGCCGCCGACCGGCGCGTCGAACGCTCCCTCCATCGCCAGACGGGCATCCGCAATGTCGCGGATCCGTCGATCGGGATCCTTCTCAAGGCAGCGCAGAAGACACGTCCGGAGGGCCCGCGGCGCATCGGCCCGCAGCGCACTCCAGTCCGGCTCGCCCCTGATGACGTTCGCGAGGGTCTCGGCGATGTCGGCGCCCCCGAATGCCCGCATCCCCGTCAGCATCTCGTAGACGACGCATCCGAATGCCCAGATGTCGGTGCGCTTGTCGATGGCCCGTCCGCGCGCCTGCTCGGGACTCATGTACGCAGCGGTCCCGAGCAGCACGCCGACCCGCGTGGTCGTTGCGGCCGCAGCTGTGCCGGAGGACACGTCCGGACCGCTCTCGGGACCGCTCATGGCGCGGGCGAGCCCGAAATCGAGCACCTTCACGCGTCCGTCGGGCGTGATCTTGATGTTGGCCGGCTTGAGATCCCGATGCACGATGCCGCGCTCGTGCGCCGCTTCGAGCGCGTCGGTCAACTGCCGCGCGATCGCAACGACATCGTCAATCGGAAGGCCGCGTGGTGACCTATCTGGTGCCGCGTGCCGTGCGATACGTTCGGCGACCGTCTCTCCCTCGACCAGCTCCAGGACGAGCGCCCGCACACCCTGGTCGCTCTCGTGCACGCCGTAGATGGCACCGATGTTGGGGTGATTGAGCGATGCCAGCAGCCTCGCTTCGCGCTCGAACCGGGCGCGACGCTCCGGATCGGACATCCAGGGTCCGGGCAGAATCTTGAGCGCCACCTCGCGTCCGAGCGCCGGATCATGGGCTTTGTAGACTTCGCCCATGCCGCCCACGCCCAGGACCGTGAGAATGGTGTACGGGCCGATCTGGCGACCGACGAACGACGCGGGAGGCGCCGGCACCTCCAACGGCTGGTGGCCGAAGCCTGCGGCGCTGGCACGGTCGAGATGCGCCAGCAGCGATTCGACGTCGGAGCGAAGGGCCTCGTCGCCCTTCGACAGCTCGAGGACGGCAGCCGCGCGCTCGTCGACGGGCCGTGCGAGCACGGCCTGCCACACACGGTCGATCGCTTCCCACCGTTCAGGCGTCATCGCGCGTCGATTCGCTGGCGCCGCCCCGGTTTTCCGACAATGCCTTGAACAGCCATGCGCGCGCCGCTTGCCAGTCGCGCTCGGCCGTCCGGGGTGCCACCTGCAGCACGTGCCCGGCTTCCTCGAGCGAGAGGCCGGCAAAGAATCGAAGCTCCGCGATGCGGCTCTTGCGCGCGTCGAACGCCGCCAGCCTGGTGAGCGCCGCGTCGAGGTCGAGCAGATCGATGTCGGGGGGCCTGGCGGTCGCTACGGTGGCGTCGAGCGTCACGCGCGACCACAGGCCAGAGCGCTTTGCGGTTCGATGCGCCCGCGCCCAGTCGACGAGGATGCGGCGCATGATTCCGGCAGCCACGGCCAGAAACTGCGCCCGGTTGCGCCACGCCACGCGCCGCTGATCGACCAGTCGAAGATACGCCTCGTGGACGAGCGCCGTCGGCTGCAAGGTGTGCCCCTGCCGCTCACGTCGCAGCGAGGCCGCCGCGCGCCGGCGCAACTCGTCGTAGACGAGCGGCATGAGCTGCTCACGCGCGTCGAGGTCGCCCTCGTTCCATGCCTCAAGAAGCGTCGTGACGTCGGGGGGCGTCATCGGTCGCAGGTGGGTGAGAGCGGATCTTGTCGCCTGGGTTACGGGCAGTCAAGCCCGAAGGCGCCCCCGTCGTGCCGTTCCATGATGCAATGCCGTGCAGTGCTGGCGGTGGCTGCGGCCGGCCTGACCATTCACATGCGTGACGACGGTCTCATCGAAAGTTGTCGAGTCGCATGAGGTCAGAGTCGAACCGCACCAGATTCGTGGCCAGTGCCCAGCGCCCGTCGCGGGACACCGTCATGTGCGTGTAGATCCCCGGTATCCGAAATCCCAGGCGGCCCATGCGGGCAACCCGCCGATCGCTGAACCGGTACACATCGAACGCATCGAAGTCCGGCTCGCGCGTGACGAACACGATCCCGGTCTCCGTCACCGACCACAGAAACGGCCGAACGCGCTCGAGTACCAGCTCCTCCTGTCCACCACCGAGAGGCAGGCGCATCAGCCTGGCGTTCCCGCCGGTCGGCACGCCCGCCGGAGGAGTGTCGAGATAGAAGAGGTACCGGCCGTCCGGAGATTCCTGCGGCTGGAAGCTGCCGTTGTGTGTCAGTCGGATGGCTTCGCCTCCGTTGGGAGAGATCCGCCAAGTGTCCGCAATCACTCCCGCGCGTGTCGATCCGAAATAGATCCACCGCCCGTCCCCCGACCACGACGGAACTCCGTCTATGGAGGGTTCTGCCGTTAGCCGGCGCAGGTGCCCTCCGTCTGCTCCGACGAGATAGACGTCACTATTGCCGTCCACTGCTGCTTCAAACGCGATCTGTGTGCCGTCAGGGGACCATCCACCGATCAACACTCCAGTGGCGCCCAGCGCCGTGACCTGCTGAAGTCCGCTCCCATCGCGTTCAGCGACCCACACCTCGGGGGCTCCTGAACGGAGCGACGAGAACGCAATCCGGCTGCCGTCTGGTGAGAATCGGGCCGAACCCTCGATGCGAGTGGAATTCGAAAAGGGCTGCGACACGAGGGTGGCATTCACCAGGCGCGCGTCGAGATCCATCAGGTGAAGGTCGACGTCGCGGGCGCTCGTCTGAAACGCAAGGCGCGCCGGCCGTCCGGCCGTTGGCCTGGAGATCGACGGATTCAGGGCCGCCGCCGGGATGTCGGCAATCGGCGATCCTCGAGCAGGTGTGGCGCCGTTCGCGTGGATTCGCCACAGCCGACTGGCTGGCGGCTCGTCGACATCGTAGACAATCTCCTGACCATCGGGCGTCCACGATAACCCGTACATCGTGGCGCTCCAGTTCGAGAGCCGCCGCGGTTCGCCGCCAGCCATGGGTACGACGTACACGTCGGCGATTCCCCTCTTCTCATAGCGTATGAACGCCAGGGTCTTGCCGTCCGGTGAAACCTCAAACCTATAGTCTCCGTCGCCGACGGGGGCCTGTGTCAGACGGCGACGCTCCAGCGTGTCGAGGAACACCTGGTAGATGCCAAAGGGACCGGTGTTCCGTTCCCCGTCACGGATGAGAACCGACTTCGAGTCACCAGCCCACGCGACGTGAGTGCCCGAGGCTGATACCTGGCGTTCGGCGCCGCCGAGTTGCGACATGGTGAAGACACCGTGTCCGTCCCGGACGAAGGCAATGCTGTGTCCGTCAGGGGACCACGCCGGGCTGGTCTCCGCGCCCGGAGTCTGCGTCAATCGCCGAAGCGCTTCACTCTCGACGGCCTTCACGTAGATGTCCGTCGGACCAGCCTCGGCGTGGCCCGACCAGGCGAAGGCGACGAGGTTCCCGTCGGGGGACAACGCAGGTGGCCCCTCCACACCGGGGTACGAAGCCAAGGGGAGCAGTTGGGCTGGAACGCTTACCGGGCTGAGCGCGCGCCAGGCAAGCGCGGCGACGATAACCGCAGCGACGACCGTCAGTGCGCTGACGGCGATCGTCGTGAGCCTGAAGTTCGGAACCGGCGGCGCCTGCTGCGGGTCCGCAGGAACGACTGGAGGAACCGCGTGGGTGGGTGAAGCGGAATCCGCTTCGAAGGCCGGTACGTAGCTGCCCTTCGGCAGCGAGATGACGACGGGATCGGATCGACCCTCGTAGTACTCGCGCAATTTGTCGCGAAGGCGCCTGGCGTCCACCCGAACGACAGGATCGGTACCACCGTCGAAGTCAGTCCCCTTCCCGTACAACTCGTGAGCGAGCACCGATTCCTTGAGCGAATGGCCCTGCCCGGCCAGTCGTTGTTCGACGATGAACGAGAGAAAGCGGCGCAGCTGCTGGGATCGGGACAAGACCTCGCTCGCGAGGATTCTCTCGAGCTCAGCGCGGACGATGGAGTCCGGTAGTTCGCGTCGCGACTGGGCGCTGGTGTCGGTTTCCGAGGGCATCGGGCGCTCCGTGCGAACGGTCCGGAGTGTACAACGGTGCGCGCGAACACCGAATCAGCCCGTTTCCGGAGGTAGAACACCGTAGAGATCTGGCGCCTCTCACACGACGTGCCTCAGAGTTCGGCGGCATCAAGGAGGAGGCTCCATGGCTCGAACCGCACGTCAACTTGCCGCGTTAAGCGTCACGATGGCTCTCGCGCTCAGCAGTAGCAGCGACACATCCCTGTCGAATGGGCTTGCCCAGGACGAGCTTGGTATCGAGCTCGACGGGAAGAAGCTCTTCGACAAGGAGACGTTTGGCGGCAACGGGCGTACGTGCCTGACATGCCACCGCAAGGACACGGGCACCCTTACTTTGTCCGACGTGCAGCGGATCATCGACAACGCGGACCGCGACGACGCGTTCCTGCTGCACGACGCGCTGGACGAGGACGGGGTCGGCACGACGCGCGTCCAGGCACACGCCACCATCCGCATGACCATCCCATTGCCGCCATGGCTCTCGCTGGCGGATGACCCGGGCGCCACCCACGTGACGGTCTTTCGCGGCATTCCATCGACCCGGAACACGCCGGCGCTCGACCCGGTTCTGCTCTACGACGGACGCGCGCCCACGCTGCAGGAGCAGGCACTTGGAGCGATCCTGGACCATACTCAGAACACCGTCGAACCGACGACCGCGCAACTCGACGCCATCGCGGAATTCCAGCGAAGCGACCCGCGCTTCTTCTCCTCGCCTGCGCTCAGGAGGTTCGCCGTCACTGGAGCGCCACCTGAGCTGCCGCCTGGCATCACGCTGGCCGAGCGGCGAGGACGCACGTTCCTCGTCGATGCGCCCTTCACCCCTCCCTCGAAGAGAGGCATCTGCGCCCTCTGTCATGGCGGTCCGATGCTGAACATGGTCAACCAGGCGCATTCGACGTTTTCCGGTGGCAGCCCGCCCGTGGGAGCCCGCTTCATCAACATTGGTGTGACGATTGTCAACGCACCCCACAATCCAATCCGGACGTGGGTCGTCAACGACGGGATCAATCCGGTGGTGACGATCCGCTCGCCCGATGTCGGGCTGCTCCTCGACCCCACTCCGTCGACGCCGCCACCGTCCGTCATCCCCCGCGCCTTCTTCGCGGAGCTGTTCAAGATCCCGACGCTCTGGGGTGTCAAGGACACCGCGCCCTACTTCCACGACAACGGCGCCAAGACGCTCCGCGACGCCGTCGCTCACTACCAGCGGTTCTTCAACTTCACGGAGGCGGAGGACCCGGTTGGTTCGCGGTCACTGGGCGGTCTCATCGAGTTGACAGACAACGACGTGGACGACATCGTCGCGTACCTGAAGCTTCTGAGTCCGAACCGGATGGATAAGTAGAAGGTTCTATGGATTGCGGCTCGCGCCCAGTGCGACGCGATCCGGCCTGCGTTGCGTCGACATCACCTCGCGACCGCGACCGCCGCTCTCCGCGAGACGCCGGGCCTCACGTCGGCGCTCTAGGCCGGGGAGTATCAAGGCCCCAAGCCCAGAGCCCGAGCCCGGAGTCCGGAGCCCTACACAACTCCAACGTTGTGCACCACCCGTCCGCCGACGATGGTGAGCAACGATCGGATGCGGCGCAGATCGGCGTCGGGGATGGTGAAGTAGTCGCGGTCGAGGACGGCGAGGTCGGCATGGTTGCCCACCTCGATCGAGCCGATGTCGTCTTCCCAGATGAACCACTTGTTGGCCGCCGTGGCGAGCCAGAGCGTCTCCTGGCGCGTGAGCACCTGGTCGCCCAGGATCTGCTGACCGGCCAGGTTGCGGCCGGTGATCATCGTGGAGAAGTTCAGCCACGGGTTGATCACCGTGATGTCGCCGCCATCCGAATGGTAGCCCTTGTGGATGGCGTGCTCCATCAGCATCCGATAGGGAGGCCCGACGTTCATGCCGGTGCGGGTCGGTCCCCAGCCCACGAGCACGCCAATGCCAAGCGCGTTTGCCCGGTTGGCCAGCTCGATGGGGAAGTTCGGGATGTGCGAGATGATCCAGCGCAGGTTGCCAATCGGGATCTCTGCGTTCACCATCTCGCGATTGGCGATGAGCGTCGTGGCGCCGGCCAGGTTCAGCGCGTGATCCTCGCCGCGCCAGCCCGCCTTCGCGATCGCGCGAAGCCCATCCAGGCCTCCTCCGGTGAACTCGCCGATGCCGCCGGTCTTCAACCACTCGTCGCCGAAGAACGGAAACGAGTTCCTCAATCGCGGACCGAGCGTCGGCAGCGGCGGGTTGGCGTTGGGCGGATCCTGATGCAGGAAGTCGATGCGCAGACGCGCCGGCAGCCGTCCCTCGCGGTGGAGCGCGCGAAACGGATCGTGCATCGTGTAGGTGTTCTCGTTGGCCAGGCCGCCGGAGAGCTCCTCCGAGTGGAAGGCGCCCCCGTCACGGTGCGTCGTGATGCCGAGCTTCGCGTAGTAGAGCAGCGCGTCGTACGCCGACCGCTTTCTCGTCTCGGCGTTCAGCAGCTCCTTTCGCATAGCCAGAAGGGCCGTCCCGGTCCCCTGGCCTGCAATCGAGCCGTCGGCCGCCACCATCACTCCGCGCGCTTCGAGCCAGGCTTTGCCGCGGCTGTTCGTCCTCGTGCCCCCTTGCGCGGCCTGCAGGTAGACGGCACGTGGGACGGCATCGAGCTCCGTGAGGTTCGGCAGACGGCCCTCCGCGAACTGCATCGCCGAGATCGGCCCGATGGTGCTGATGATGCCGTCCTGCGGAACGTCGTTCGCGCGCGTCTTGAGCTCGGCGATTGCGTCGGGAATCGTGAAGACGTGCTCGAGCGGCGTATGCCACCCGGGCCGGTTGCCGACGAGCACGATGTGGTCGTGGGCGTCGATGAGGCCGGGAATGACCGTCCGGCCGCGAAGGTCGACCTTCTGGAGGTTCCCTCCCTGCGCGCCGACGTTATTGCCGACGGCGGCAAACCGGCCGTTGCGAATCACGACTTGCGAGACCACGCGGTTGGTCCCGTCCATCGTGTGGATCTGCCCGTTGACCAGGAGGAGGTCCCTGGCAGGCGTGGCCGCCTGCGCCGACTGCGCGTCGACGCTGGCGATCTCACCCAGGCGGCCGCCCGAGACGAGCAGGGCGGCGGCGCCGCCGAGAAACTGTCTGCGCGATGGCTTCATGGTGTCCATCGCCGGCTCCAGCCTTCGACCAGGGCTGGAGCCGGATGTCTCAGCGAGTGGTCAGGCTCTAGATGACGCCGGCCTTGATGCTGTAGGGAGTGGCCTTCCCGTCGCCCTCGCGGTAGGCCTTGTGGCAGGAGCCACAGGACGCCTGCGCCATTTTCAACGAGGCCTGCGCAGCCATCACGTCAGGCGTGGCCGCGGAGAGTGCCTTGTCGGCCGCATCCAGGTTCGTCAACAGGTCCTTGACGAAGCCGGCCGCATCCGGCGTCTTTCCCGAGGACCAGAAGGCCTGGAGCGTCATGAAGTTCGTCCGCGCGGTGGCGATTTGCGCCTTCGCGTCGGCGGCGGAGCCGGAGGCAAGGGCTTTGTTGGCCCCGATGACCGCCGTGCCTGCCGGCTTCATGACCTTCTGATAATCCTCGAGGCTCGCGATCTTCGCCTGCGCGAACCCGATCGCTCCGAACCCTACGGCTATCAAGAGCGTTGAACTGATGACGAATCGCCGCATACGACCTCCTCGAATGGATTGCGTGACGGGGGAGACTCTCGACTCAGACGCTCTGCCCGGGCGCAATCCCATTGAAGTGGCCCTGGGCTCCTGTCCCTGGACTGCACACTATGCCAGCCGGATCGCGCTTTCGTCTAGTGATTTGTTGTCGGGACTCGAGATCCCGGGCTCGGGATTCGGGGCTCGGGTCTCGGTTTGAGAACGTGTCTCAATTCGCCGCGGTCGCCGGTGCCTCGGTGTCTCACGCGGATCTAAGGATCCGCGCTGCGAAGGAGCCTTCGCGCTGCGAAGGAGCCTCCCAATCGTCGCGACGGATCCCTACCGACGCCTCAAAACGTCGCAATGGGATTCAGCGGCGAGCCGGTCCCTCCGCGAATCGGCAGCGGGGCGGCCGTGAGCATGAACTCCCACCGTTTCCGGGCGGCGGCCGCGTCCGCGAGCGCCTCGAGGTCGCAGTTGTCGAACAGGTGCACTCCGAGGTGGACCAGGGCGAAGTCGTGGACGGCGCCCCGCAGGTTCGACGGCGAGACGTACTGCGGGTGGTCGCTGCCGAGCAGCGCGATGTCACGCTTCTTCAGCCAGGGGATGACCGAGGGGTGCAGGCCGGCGGAGGCGCCGCCTTCGGCACGGCCGCGCAGCCACGGCCCCACCGCCTTGCGCCGCGCCCAGACGCCGGTGCGCACGAACAGCGCGTCGCCAGCCGAAACCCGCACGCCGGCCTTCTTCTCCCAGGCCTCGAGATCCTCGACGTAGATCGGCGTTCCAGGCTCGAGGTACGGCACGCCCTTCAGGCGCGCGATGTCGATCAGGACGCCCCGTGTGAGGATGCCGTTCTTGACGTTGTGGATGGAGTTCTTCGGATGCCCGTCCTTGAGCACCGCCGTCGCGTCAGGGGTGTAGCCGTTGTAGAAGACGCCGCTCTCGTTGATGTGCGCCAGCGAATCGAGATGCGTGTGGGCGATGCCGTGATAGTTGATCGCGATCCGATCCGACCCGATCCCCTGCATCGTCACCTCGTAGGGGTTGGGGTTGTCGACCGCCTTCATCGTGTCGGCGTCGGCGGCCAGCGACACGGTGAAGCCCTCGCGGACGAGCTGAGCGGCCTGCCGCCGCTTGGCCGGCGTGATCAGGTTCAAGGCGCCAATCTGATCGTCCTTGCCCCAGCGTCCCCAGTTGGACAGCTCCGTCTTCCAGCGCGCGTACTCTGCCTCGCTTACCGCGCGATCAGTCGCCGGCGCAGGCTGCTGGGAGGAGACGGCCCCACCGGAGAGCACCACGACCAGCAGCACACCCACCGCTCTCAGGATTCTCATCACCCCTCCTTCGCCCCTGGCGTTCCGGGCGAGATTGTAGGCGGTTGCGCGGCGGCGCGATATGTGTTACAGATCGTAACGTGACACGCCGTAACGAGACCACCCACCCGCTCACGGAATTGCAGCAGGCCATCCTCGATCACCTCTGGTCGTCGGGGCCGTCCACCGCAGAGCGGCTCCGGGAGGCGCTCCAACCGCGATACCCCCTCAAGGACTCGACCATTCGAACGCTGCTCCGCCGGCTCGAGTCGCGCGGGTTCGTCACGCACCAGGTCGAGGGCAAGGTCTTCGTGTACGAAGCCGGCGTGCCCTCGCAGCGGGTGGCGGCCGGCGCCGTCCGCCACATCATCCGGCGCTTCTTCGCCGGGTCGGTGGAACAGTTGATCGTGGGCATGGTGGACGAGAAGGTCTTGTCGGCCGAGGAACTGGAACGGCTGGCGCGCAAGGTGAGGAAACGGGGATGAACGACCCGCTCATCGTCATGCTTCTCGATGCCTCGGTACGCAGCGCTGCCGCCGTGGCGCTCATCGCGCTGGTGCTGGCTGCGCTGCGTGTACGGAGCAGCGCGCTGCGACACGCGGCGTGGACGGTCACCGTGGCGGCGATGCTCCTGATGCCATTGCTGGTCATGATTGTTCCGGCTGTCGCAGTGCCGGCGCCGGCCATTGCGGAGTTGGTCCGGTCGCCCGAGGCGACGCCGCCGCGTCCGCTCATGGCCCTGGCGGAGTCGGCTGACAGCTCGTCCAGTTTCTCGATCGCGCAGGAGTCACCGCGTATCGAAGGTGCCGGACCGAGTTCCTACACGCCGGCCGCCGAGGAGGTGACGGCGCTTCGCTGGCCGACGATTCTTGTGGCCGTGTACGCGACGGGCGCCATCATCCTTCTCTTCCGGCTCGCGTTCGGTTGCCGTCGTCTGCACCGTCTGCGGTCGTCGGCTCACCCGATCGCGCCGCTCCCGGCATCAGCGCAGGGTGGGGCTCGCGAGATCGACATGAGTGAGCTGCTCGAATCGCCGCGAGTGGCGTCGCCAGTGACGCTCGGTTTCTTGCGTCCGCAGATCGTGCTGCCCGATGACTGGCGCGATTGGCCGGCGCAGAAGCTGCATCTGGCCATCTTCCACGAGCGTGCCCACGTGGCGCGGCACGACCCGCTCGCCGCGCTCATGGCGCAGCTGAACTGCTGCGTATTCTGGTTTCACCCGCTGGCGTGGTGGCTCGAGCGAAGGGTTGCCGCTGCCGCAGAGCACGCGTGCGACGACGAAGCCATGCGCGCCGCTGCGACGCCAGCGGAGTACGCGAGCGTGCTGCTGGATTTCGCGCGGAACGCGCGGGGCGCCGGCGGTCGAGTCGCGTGGGAGGGAATCGGCGTGAGCGGCGGGCGACTGGAGCGGCGCATCGACCGCGTTCTGCGCGGTCAGCCCTTCGTGCGCGCGTCGGCGTGGCACCGAATGCTCGTTGCGGCGGGCTGTCTGGCCGCGCTCTTCATTGCGGTCGCGTGCCGTCAGGAACAGAAGAAGGCGGCCCCGCTCCAGCAGAACCCGGTAGAAGCCCGGCTGCAGGCGTTGTCGAAGGAGCGCTCGGCGCCTTTCGAGGCAGCCCGTGATCTGACCTGGGAGCGGGCGCTGGCACTCGAGGCCGGCTGGCAGCGCAATCCCGAAGATCTGTCGACGCTCGAAACGCTGCTGATCTTCTACGCTCCTGACTTCAGCGGTAACCCCGACCCGAACGCCGACCGCAAGATCGCGGCGCGACGGCGGCTGATCCTGTGGCTCATCGAGCGTCATCCGGAGCATCGGCTGGCCGGCTCGATGTATGCGCGCATCTTCGCCGAACCGAACGAATGGCTGCGTGACCCCGACGGGTACGAAGCGGCAAAGAAGCTGTGGCTGAAGCATGCAGCGGCGCCCGGAGTCTCGAGCGAGACGCTGTCGAATGCGGCCTCGTTCCTCGACGTGTCCGACAAGCCGATCGCGGAGCGTCTGCTGCTGCAGGCCAAGGCCACAGACGATAGACCAGTATGGTCGGAACGTCTGGGCACTCTCTACGCGCAGGCCATTCTCGGCGCGAGCTCGTTCACTCTGAACAACGTCGTAAGGTCAGTGAGCGTCGATCTCGCCAGAAGCACGTACGCACAAGGTGTCCGCCAACGACTTGACGCCTCGACCGATGCAGGAGTGCTGGCGTCAGCGGGGTTGTACCTAGTTATCAACGCCTCGTCGGCGAAGACCGACTTCGATCGCGTCGCGGTCGGCAATGGGTATCTCGAGCGCGCGCTGAAGCTCGATCCGCAGTCTCGCCGGGCGCAAATGGGGCTCGACTATCTCAAACGACTCCAGGAGTCGCAGCGCCAAACGGCCCTCCTGCGTGGCACACCGCGCGATGCGCAACCCGAGGCCCTCGCGAAACTGCCTGACGCCGACAGGCTGCGGATACTCACTCGCCTCGCCAACGATGAGTACATGGCGGGTGAGGCCTACGAATGGCAGACGAAGCACCCCGCGACTCAAGCGAACGGCGAGGCTGATGCGATTGCGAAAAACCGCGATCGGGCAAAAGCCTGCTTCGAGCGCTCGAAGCAGTACGCCCATCAGGCACTGGACGTGGCCGGCAAGCTTCCGAACGACCTTTACTATCCGGACGCGCTGTTCCAGGCGAACCTCGCGCTAGGTGCACATGCTTTTCGCGAGGGCGATCGTAAGACCGCCGTCCGCTACATGCTCGCCGCGTCACGAGCGCCGCGATCGCGGATCGCCCAGACGAGTCGGGAAGTGCAGGAAGTGAGCCTTTCGTCGCTCGAGAGTCGGCTGATCGGACAGCTGCTGAAGCACGGCGAGCGGACCACTGTCATCGAGTATTTCGAGCGGCTGGCGCAGAACGGCAGCAGCGATGTCGAGCGACCGCGGAGGGCCGCCGAAGCGATTCGCAACGGCTACTGGCCGACCGATTACGCCCTTGGCGCGGCACAGCGCGACTGAAACGCTTTCGCAGCGCCGATCTTCAGATCGGCGGACACAGAACGCGCGGCGATCCGGACCCACCTCAGGTACAGTGAGCGCCGGTGTCGGGCATCGATCCGTACGCGCGCTCCCTCGTCCTGTGGATGTTGGGTGTGGCCGCCCTCATCTACGTCGCGAAGATCGTCTGGCGCTTCGCAGGAAGCCGCGACGCCAATCCGGCCTGGAGGCCGCCTCGCGCCGAGACCCTCCTCGTGGGAATGGCGACGCTCATCCTCGTGATGGCGCCGGTTCACATGTCCCAATGGAAGACCGCAAGCGAACTGCTGGAGCGGTGGACCCGATTTCTTCCATACACGGCGGCAATCGCGCTTGCGGCCGGGTTCCTGTCCGGCGCCCTCGAGCGCGCGCGGCCGATCGTGCTCGGCCTATCCATGGCCTGGCCGTCGGCCTTCTACGCCGCAATGGCGTGGGCGTTCTTCCTGATGCTGAGGAGTTGGATACCGCCAGAGGACGTTCCAAACGCGAATGAGCTCGTCGCCGCCGCAACGCCGTTCCTCACCCTTGTCACCGCGTTCCCCGTGGCGTCGCTCTTCTGCGGCATCGTCGGCGGAATTCTCGGCGGTGTAATCGCGCAACGCTGGTCCGACTGAAGCCGGACGCCGCGAGGGCTGTCGTGTCCGCCTTCAGGCGTTCCTTTTCCGATTCTTTTACCCCAACATCTCCCTCACTCGCGGCGCCACCTTCGTCCCGAACAGCTCGATGCTCGTCATCAGCTTCTCGTGCGGCAGCGGCCCATTGGCGTACTTGAAGTGAAAGCGCGACAGGCCGAGATCCTTCACCGCCTGCACGATTTTGCTGGCCACGGTCTCCGGGGAGCCGACGAAGAGCGCGCCGTCGGCACCGGCCTCGCGCTCGAAGTGGGCGCGTCCGATCGGCGACCATCCGCGCTCTGCGCCGATGCGGTTCATCAGGGCCGAGTAGTGCGGCCACAGCTCCTCTCGCGCCTGCTCGTCGGTGGCGGCCACGTGCCCGGGCGAGTGCGCGCCGACCGGCAGCGATCCCTGTCCCGCGCGTTCGAGCGCTTTGCGGTACAGCTCGACGAACGGCGCGAATCGCTTCGGGCTGCCGCCGATGATCGCCAGGATCAACGGGAAGCCGTAACGGGCCGCCCGCACCACCGATTCGGGGCTGCCGCCGACGCCGACCCAGGTCTTCAGCCTGCCGTTCTCGATCGGCGGGTAGACAGACTGGTTCGAGAGCGGCGAACGGGTGCGCCCGGCCCAGGTGACCGGCCGCTCCTTCAGCAGCTCCGCGAAGAGATTGAGCTTTTCCTCGAACAGTTCCTCGTACTGCGACAGGTCGTAGCCGAAGAGCGGGAACGACTCGGTGAACGATCCGCGCCCGACGATGACTTCGGCGCGTCCGCTGGAGAGCGCGTTCAACGTCGAGAAGCGCTCGTAGACGCGGACCGGATCGTCCGAGCTCAGGACCGTCACCGCGGAGGCGAGATGAATACGCTCGGTCCGGCTGGCGATGGCGGCCAGCATGACTTCGGGCGCAGATATCGAGAAGTCCGGCCGATGGTGTTCGCCGACGGCGAAGAAGTCGAGGCCGACCCGGTCGGCGAGCGCCGCCTGGTCGACCACGTGGCGCAGCGCCTGTGCCTGCGTCTGAAGACGACCATCGCCATCGACGGTGACGTCCCCGAATGTGTCAAGACCCAGCTCAATCGCGTACGGCATATCTCTCTATTGTTTCGGAAATGGTGTGAGGGTGCGAGATGCGAAGGTGCGAAGGTGCGAAGGTGCGAAGGTGCGAAGGTGCGAAGGTGCGAAGGTGCGAAGGTGCGAAGGTGCGAAGGTG
>Ga0075418_10003447_pt1 | contig 18052 bp, 17 predicted proteins | sample SoiMetdeltSBSDD2_FD_81776 | JGI IMG/M metagenome (GOLD analysis project Ga0075418, IMG submission 81776) | Bulk soil microbial communities from a Populus tree surrounding site in Tennessee, USA - Soil MetaG P. deltoides SBSDD2 | ecosystem: Environmental > Terrestrial > Soil > Tree plantation... | reverse complement strand
TAATGTATAGCACGCGCCACCAGTTCCTTGCCGACGCCAGTCTCGCCGAGGATCAATACCGTTGGGGCAGTGCCGACCCCTGGGGCCTCCAGCGTGGCAATATGCGCGATCTGCTCCCGGAGCGCCTGGATACACGATGATTCTCCAACAATGGCAGAGAGATGCCCCCCTTCCTCACTGCGTGCCTTCAAATACGACAGCTCTCGGCGCATACGCACGTGCGTGAGGGCTTTGTCCACAACAACGCAAAGCTCGTCTAAATCCAGGGGTTTGCTGAGATAGTCGAAGGCGCCACGCTTCATGGCCTCCACTGCCGTGGCAATAGAAGCATAGGCCGTGATCATGACTACCTCAGTACTCGGAGACGCCTCCCGTATACGGCGTAGCACCTCCAGACCATCGATACCCGGGAGCTGGATATCAACGACCATCACGTCCGGGCTATTCTCCTCGGCAAGTTGCAGGCTATCTTCCCCAGCATAGGCCACCGCAGTGGCATAGGCGTGGCGCTCCAGGTAGAGAGCCATGGAGTCAGCGAGGATTTTCTCGTCTTCCACAATGAGAATAAGGGGTGGCACGGTTCAGGTCTCCATATAAGCTGGAAAGGTAACCCGGAAGACGGCGCCTTCGCCTGAACGGCTCGACACAGAGATAGCCCCGCCGTATGCCTCGGTAAACTTCTTCGCAATGGCCAATCCCAGGCCAGTACCCTGAGATTTCGTAGTGTAGAATGGCACAAAGATCTTGGCGAGCCTCTCCGGTGGGATGCCAACGCCAGTGTCACGGATCTCCGCAAACACACAGACAGTACCCGCCTTGTCCTGGGCTGTGCCAGTGGTCAGAGTGATCACGCCACCACCGGTGGGCAGGGCTTCCGCCGCGTTGCTAATGAGGCTCATAAAGACCTGCTCAAAGAGGACGGCATCCCCCAGAATCGGCGGAAGTATTGGCGTAAGACCCTCCTCCACTACCAGGCCAGTCCGCCCCAGACGCCCTGTCATCATACGTAAAGTGCCACGCAGCACCGCATTGACATCCAGAGCCTCATTCCGCCGCTCGGCCGGTCGAGCGAACTGCAACAGCTCCTTGAGACGGCCCTCCAGACGATCCACCTCGGCCATGATATTCGCTAAACTCCTTGATACCAGGGGAGTCCTTTGCCCTTCCTTGCAATCCAGGGTAGCCACCTGGGCAGTGGCACGGATGTTGGCCAGGGGGTTACGAATTCCATGGGCGACTGCAGCCACAACCTCTCCAATGGCTGCCATGCGTTCGGCCTCCAGAAGCTGCGTCTGCACTGCCTGGAGTTCCTGATTTGACGCAGCCAGTTCCTGACTCCGCTGCTCTAAGTCTTGATGCTGCTCACTGATACGACGCGCCGCACGACGGACGATCCAGAAGATGGAAAGATAGAGGAGGGCACTGCCAGCCAGAGCCGTTTCAACTACTACCATCTGCCCCTGACGGATATTGGCGAACACCGTGGTGGGTGCCTTGTAGGCTTCGACGACACCGACCACCTCAGTACTCTCCGGGAAGACAATCGGCACGTAGACCTCCACCAACTCCGGAAACTCTTCTCTCTCGTAACTGCTCTCGCCTTTGCCCGCACCTATCTCTAGGTTCACCATGGTGTGTCCGGCAAGGGCACCAAGGAAATGGGGGTTGTCGAGGAACTGTCGGCCGATCAACAGCGAGTGGTCAGACCAGACCACGGTCGCGGTAGTGTCATAGATTTTCACGCGGACAATCTCCGGCATCATGACAGTCTTCTTGTAAAAATCCCGGAAGTGCTCTTGCGCGATTGAACTAAAGGGCAGGGCGAAATCAGTGGGTGTGAGGTAATGGCGAGCTTCCGTCCGAATGTAGTCCGCCGTGATTTTCCACTCCCGCTCTAGAAGATCCTTACGCAGGTAGTACGCGATCACTAGGCACAGGGCAACGGTGATCAGGCCGATAACAATGAAGCTGAGGACGGCAAACTGCCGGGTCAACGCTGTCCCTGCCTGCCGCCTAGCGCGCGAGGGCCTGTCCTGTGTATCCATAGCTGTCAGCCTTCACATGATAATTTCATGTGCACCAAATCTTCTAATACGGGCTCTAGACCCGGTGATCTCAGAGGTGGTACGTTTATGAGACCACGCGTGAAACTAGAGTATCACCAGTATTAATACAACAATGTTCTCATATTAGTGTCTTGATAGCAATATGGATCCTTTGTCCTGAACGGTTGTGTCACGACGTTGTCTCTGGGCCAGCAGAAAACGGCAGGTTCATGCCTTTGCCTCATAACCGTTTGCCATCCCCAAACGCTCCCAGAAGATGCCAGCCGTTGCTTTGCATACCCTCCTTCTGAGGCTTGACCCATGCCCGTGAACGGGGTAGTCTCGATGCCTCAAACCTTATGCTTGCGGAGGAGATACATATGGCTCAACCCACCATTCCACCGTGGATCCAAACCCTTCAACAACGCGATCCGCAGTTCGCGGAGTCGTACCTGGCGCAGCGCGAACGCATCCTGCAGGAGGGTGCTATCCCGGCCAAGTATAAAATTCTGATGACCATGATTGTGGATGCGCTCACGGCCCACGCGGATGGTGTGGCCAACATCGCCAACCGGGCCCGCGCCGTTGGCGCTACGGAAGCCGAGATTAACGAAACGGTTGCAGTAGCATATCTGTTTGGCGGTACCCCGGCGCTAGTGACAGCGGTCAATGCCTTCCGGTAATGCAGTATATAACGTCCATCGCTCTGTCCCCTCTCCCTCTGGGAGAGGGGTAGGGTACGAGGCCTCAGGCCATTTCAGGAAAACCGACAGCCTCTCACCCCTGTACTCTCCCGCCGGCTCCCTAAGCCCCACGCGCTGGCGTGGTAATACATATCTGGTGCACAGGACGTAACTACGTTTGGTAATGGATCATCAAGCCGGCTTCTCCAAGAAGCCACTGCCAGTCCTCAGTAGTGTATGTGTTACGTACTGAAAAGAGACGAAAGCCATGCACGGCAAACTTGCTTCGTCCGTTGACCCGCTCAAGAGCTGGTGCACAACCATGATGTCTCTCCTATGTACGCAATTTTGTCGATCAGAGTATCTGCGACGTGCACTCGTTACAAGTCGGATTTGCGCCTAATCAAAAAATATGGCTCTATTATATTTCAGAAAATTGGCCCTTCTATAGAGCCATTTTCCCAGATACAATATGTTACACATTGGACCGTATCTTCCATGCTGCAGGCCGCAGTGTGCCGTGATGCGCAACATAGGCCGCCTCAACACATTGTAAGCACGGCTCGTCCACACATGTGTGCAGGAGAGTAATCCATGATGTACACCGCCCCTAGCGTCTGTCCCCTGGATTGTGCGGATACATGTAGTTTCACCGTCACGGTCGAGGATGAGCATATTGTCAAAGTCCGTGGTTCACACGTCAATCCCCTCACACGTGGTGCCATTTGCGCCAAAGTCAGCCACTACCCCGAATTCGTACATGGTCCTGACCGCCTTCTCACACCCCTCAAACGCACGGGCCCCAAGGGTGCAGGTCAGTTCGCCCGCATCACATGGGAGGAGGCCTTTGATCTTATCTATACGCATTTTACAGGCATTCAGCAGGAATACGGTGCTGAGGCGATTGTGCCACTCAACTATGCTGGTCCGCATGGCTTTCTCGCTGGCGGCTCGCTGGATCTCCGATTCTTTCACAGGCTTGGTGCCTCGAATCTGGCACGCCGTCCATTGTGCGCTGGCGTGAAAAGTGAAGCCTTTGTGAGCACCTACGGCGCTGTCCCCTTGATGCGACCGGAACACGTGGCTGAGGCGCAACTGATTCTCATCTGGGGTAATAATGTCACCGTGTCGCAAATGCACCTCATGTCCTACATCAACGCTGCCCGTCGACGTGGTGCCACATTGGTGGTGATCGATCCCCGCCGTGTGCCAGTAGCACGCAAAGCCGATCTGCATCTTGCCATCAAGCCTGGCACAGATGTGGTCCTGGCCTGGGCCCTGGCGGCTGAGCTGGAGCGGATTGGGGGCCTCGACCACACCTTCATCGCGCAACATGTGCTCGGAGCTGAGGCGTTCCTGGCCGAGGCGCGACGCTTGACGCTGGCTAAGGCCGCAGCGCTGTGTGGGATTGAGGCCGTGCAGATTCAGCAACTTGCCGCCTGGTATAAGGTCATATCCCCAGCCGTCATCTGCCCTGGCAATGGACCTGAACGCAATCAGAATGGCGGAAGTGGGTTCCGTGCTGTCTTTGCTCTCCCAGCCCTGGCCGGCAAATTTGGGGTCGTGGGTGGCGGCTTGTTGCAAGGGTCCAGTGCAGCGTTCCCGAAAACGCCTGGGCGCTTGCAGGGCGAGACCTGGCGTAGTCCAGACACCAGGACTTTGAATATTGTGACTATTGGTCGCGACTTGCTCGACCCCGACCTACATCCGCCAATCAAAGGGCTGTTTATCTACAACCACAATCCCGTGATCGTCCACGTGGATCAAAATACCATGAAACGGGGCTTGGCACGTGAGGATCTGTTTACCGTGGCGTGTGATATCGTACTGACAGACTCGGTACGCTACGCTGATGTTGTGTTGCCAGCCTGTTCGCATTTTGAATACGCTGATCTCTATCCGTCCTATGGCCATCATTTTCTGCAGCGGGCCGAGGCCGTCATTCCTCCAGTGGGAGAAGCGCTCCCCAATACCGAAATTTTCCGACGTCTGGCGCGCCGTTTTGGCTTCACTGAGCCGGCATTGCAGGCCAGCGACGCTGCTCTCATGGATGAGGCCCTCGCACTCGATGACACGCGGTTACAGGGCATACGCCCCAGTCAACTACCGCTCGATCAGGCCCTCCCTATGACGTTTCAGGGCGGCGATGCCGTGTTGTTCCGCACCACCTTCCCTGCTACTCCAAGCGGCAAGATCGAGCTGTACTCTATGGCGCTAGAGAAGACGTATGGTTTACCGCTACCACGATATAAGCCAGTCGTTTCGCCCTATCCATTGACGCTGCTGACCCCCTCCTCAGATCGACGGATCACCTCAACCTTTGGCAACCTGGCCTACAGTGACGAGGTCTGGATCGAGATGCATCCACAGGACGCTGGGGCCCGTGACCTGTGCGAGGGCATGCTCGTCCGGGTCTGGAATGATCTCGGTGAAGTCCACTTGCGGCTGCGTCTGACAGAAGACGTGCGCCCTGGCGTGGTGTGCTCCCCTAAAGGGGCCTGGTTGCGCACCAGTGACAATGGCCAGACCGTCTCGGCGCTGGCCCCCTCGCACTATGCTGACCTTTGCCAAGGGGCGTGTTTCAATGACACGCATGTGGAAGTAGCGGCCATGGTGGAGAAGGCGCTGTAAAACGGACTCCTCGAATGCAGGCTTTTAGCACCTTCTCCGAAGCCCTCACCCTAGCCCGCTCCCATAGGGAGCGGGAACGGATACATCTACGGCCGCACGACTTTACCCCAAACTCTCCACGACCTTTAAAATCTCCTCCGGATCGGGCAGGGTGCCCGGAGTATACCGTTGACGAAAACGCACGATCCCGGCCTTGTCGACAACGATGACAGCGCGCAAACCGACGCCACGTTCTTCGTTCCATAAGCCATAGGACTGTGTCACTTTGCCTTTGGGATGCCAATCAGAAAGTTCTGGATAGGGGAGCCCGCCCATCGACGTAGCCCATGCCCGATGTGCCGCAATATGATCACAACTGATGCCCAGTACCTGGGCCTGCCGCTCCTCCAATCGGCTATGGTAACGCCGGAAGGTAACGGCTTGCTCCGTTCAACCACTGGTAAAGTCAAAGACGTGAAATGACAGAACGACGTATTTCTGGCCACGGTACTGGCTCAGACTAATATCGCCTTCGCTGACCGATGGCAGGGTAAAATCAGGAGCGATCTCACCGACTTCTGCAGGCATTGCTGTCCCTTTCTTCAGGTAGTTGACCATACCTCCGGGGCGGTATCTTAGCACCGTACACTTCGTCGTTCCAGCCATGAGGATTCCTGTGTTATCATTGCCCAGAAGGAGAGGGATTCCCAGGGAACAGTCTTGTCGCTGAGAGGTAATGTACGTGGCAGCAGCTCACGCTCCTGATCTGCGCGTCCAAGTCGCAGGTTTGACGTTGCAAAACCCAATTATGGCCGCCTCAGGCACGTGTGGATACGGCGAAGAGCTCCATCCCTTTGTCGATCTCAACTGCCTAGGTGCAGTGGTGGTCAAGGGACTCTCACTCAAACCTACCAGGGGCAATCCTAGTCCACGTCTGGTGGAGACAACGTGTGGCATGCTGAACTCTGTAGGGTTGCACAACATTGGCATTGAGGCGTTTCTTACCGAGAAGCTGCCGGCTCTCCGACGGTATCGCACGCACATCATCGTAAATTTTTTTGGTGATGCGCCGGCAGATTATGCCGCCGTAGCGGAGCGTGCCAATGACACCGAAGGGATCGCGGCCCTGGAGGCCAATATTTCATGCCCGAATGTGCAGCACGGAGGGATGCTTTTCAGCTGCGACCCACACCTGACTTTTCAAGTCGTCGAACGCGTGCGCAAGGTAACTGCGCTGCCGCTGATCGTCAAGCTCAGCCCCAATGTCACGGACATCACGGCCATTGCCCGCGCCGCCGAGGACGCTGGCGCTGATGCGGTGTCGTTGATCAATACCCTCTTGAGCATGGCGATCGATCTAAATACACGCACACCGCGGTTACCCCTGGGCGTCGGTGGCTTATCAGGCCCGGCTATTAAGCCGCTGGCCTTACGCATGGTATGGCAAGTCGCCCAGGTTGTGCGCATTCCGGTGATTGGTCTCGGCGGCATTATGACCGGTGAAGATGCGCTCGAGTTTCTCGTGGCTGGTGCCACTGCGTGTCAGGTGGGGACGGCGAGCTTTGTGGATCCTGCCGCATGCCGAAATATTCTCATTGAAATGACGCGTTACCTGCAACGTCACCACATCGCCACGGTGGCGGAGCTCTGTGGGACGCTCCGTTTCCCGAACGTCAGGGACTGAGGAGAGCCTATGCCTGCTGACACCGACGTGCTGCGTCGGGACCTTGTGGCGGTTTGCCAGCGCTTGTATCAGCGTGGATTTATTGCTGGTACAGAGGGGAATGTCAGTGCTTTGGAAGGACCCGACCGGCTATGGATTACCCCGTCAGGGCACCACAAAGGGTTTTTACAGCCTGCGGACTTGCTACTCATTGATCTCCAGGGACAGGTGCTGTTCGGCAACGGACGGCCCTCCAGTGAAACGCCGATGCACCTGGCGCTGTATCGTTGCCGACCTGATATTGGCGCTGTCGTACACGCGCACCCACCGCTGGCTACAGCCCTCACGGTTGCTGGCTACCGCCTCGAACCGCCTTTGCTCCCTGAGGCTGTCGTGGCTTTGGGAGAGGTGCCAACGATTCCATATCAGATGCCTACCACGTGGCAGTTTGCCAACGACATCGGTACGGCCATGCGCCAGGCTGAGGCAGCCCTGCTGGAAAACCATGGCAGTGTCGCGGTTGGCGCCACGCTGCAAGCGGCCTTTAACAAGATGGAAATCGTCGAGCGTGCTGCCCAGATCCTCTATCTGGCGAAGCTCCTCGGACGTGTGCAACCGCTGTCGCCGGAGGCGGTCACCGCCCTTCAGGCGTTGCGACAGAGCTAGCCAGGGTATCCTCAGGCACTCTGATAGCGTGTACAGTGTGCCCGCACGGGGTGGGATGACATGCGCAAGGGTAGATCACAAGATGTATAGAGTCCAGCACGATGAGGCAAGCATGCGGCAACGGAAAGCTAAATCTGTCGTACGTGAATATGTGGAAGCCTTCGTCTTTGCCATCGTTTTGGCGCTCGTCATGCGCCAGTTCGTAGTCCAGGCCTTCAAAATTCCTTCGGCATCCATGGAGACCACGCTCCTCGTGGGTGACCACATTCTGGTGAATAAATTTCTCTATTATTTTACGCTCCCAAAACGCTCAGATATCGTGGTGTTTCAATACCCGTGGGAAGAGGATCGCGATTTCATCAAACGGGTCATCGGCCTGCCAGGAGATCGGGTGTACGTACGTGACTGGCAAGTGTATGTGAATGACCAGCCGTTGCACGAGCCGTATGTGCACTACACCAGCAACTTTCGGCAAGAGCAGGGTAACTTTGGACCAATCGTGGTACCCAAAAAGGGCGATCGTATTGAGATACGTAGTGACAAGCACCTGTATCTCAACGGGGAACCTGTGCCCATACCGGCAGGCACCTTCCGACCCCGGAATGACAATATCCCCATGGCGGGTCTGGAAGTCTTTTACGGAGCGCTCCTACCTCCAGGCACCACCTTACAGCATACCCTTGAACCACGCCCTGTAGAACACGACTACTATTTTGTGTTAGGGGATCATCGTGATAACAGCCAGGATAGCCGCTACTGGGGCTTTGTACGGAGCACGCGTTTGAAGGGCAGAGCCTTTTTCATTTACTGGTCCTGGGACCGCGAAGGCAGTTTTGTCCACCATGTCCGGTTGGATCGCCTCGGGAAGCTTTTAGATCTGCCGGCGTTCTAAGGGGGGAGTTCCGTGTCCATTAAGCCCGGATCGTACTCTGCCGCATCTCTCTCGGCGTTACACAGGCTCTGTAAGGCCTGAGCCAGTTGGACAAATTGGTGCACGGAAAGTTCCTGGGCGCGAGCGTGCTCATTAAGAGCAAGGTCAGTGAAGACGCCAGCCAAAGCTGTTCGGCTCAGCGCCTGCGGAAAGGCAGCCAGGAGATTGGCACGTAAGGTCTTGCGTCGATGGGCAAAGGCATTTTTGACAATACGAAACAACCAACGGTCGTCACAGGCAGGCCAGGGCAAAACGGGAAACGGCCTCAGCGTTATCACGCTGGAGTCAACCGCTGGCACGGGGGTGAAGGCGTGTCGTGAGACGTCAAAATTGTGCGTGATGCGGGCGTAGTACTGCACGAAGACCGATAGCGCTCCATATGTGCTGCTGTTTGGCAGAGCCGCAAGACGGGCTGCCACTTCTTTCTGGAGCATAATGACGAGCCGCGACAAACGCTGGCGAAACGTCAACAGGCGCTGCACAATAGCCATGCCTATGCTGTACGGCAGGTTGGCTACGATCACCAGGGGCTGAGGGAGGAGCTTATAGTCGTAGAACCGCGCATCAGCCTCGATAATGTGCACATGGGTTGCGGACGCAAACTGCTGTTGCAAGGTGCGTGTGTAGTGGGCGTCGACCTCGATAGCATAGAGAGCGTGTGTGTGTTGGGCAAGCGCCGTCGTCAGTGTACCCCGGCCCGGCCCGATCTCAAGCACTGTCTCATCGGGAACGAGAGCGGCGCTCTGAAGAATGCGTTCAACGACGAGCGGATCGCGCAAAAAAACTTGCCCAAGGCGTTTCCGGTGATATGAGATCTTTTTTGGCATGCTCTGGCATCTCCGTTAGCCTTGGTACGGGAGCACTACATCACCTTCTGCTGCCCTCACAGTGTACACTTCCTACTATTAGAGACTCGACACTGGCCGTCTACTACGCTATGATCCCTCCGTGAAAGGAACACATCCTGACATTGTGCTTTCTCTATGCTTCTTGTAATGTTGTCCACTGAAAACATATCATAATCTCCCCTTGCTTGTCCGAACAATAGTGAGAGCTAGGGTTACGTATGAAAATCCATGAATACCAGGGTAAAGACATCTTACGTGCTTATAATGTGCCTATCCCCAGAGGGCAGATTGCGTCTTCGCCCTCAGAAGCACGACAGGTGGCGGAGGCACTCGGCGGGAATCGCTGGGTGGTCAAAGCCCAGATCCATGCGGGGGGACGCGGCAAAGGCGGGGGCGTGCAGGTGGCGACCAGTACCGCAGAGGTGGCACAGAGCACCGCGACACTCCTAGGACAGAAGCTGGTCACACCGCAGACTGGTCCAGAAGGCCGGATCGTACAGCGCGTGCTGATCGAAGAGGGCTGTGATATTGCCCAGGAATTATACTGTAGCATCGCGCTCGACCGGCAGTTAGGGCAATCAGTGTGTATGGTGAGTCCGGCTGGGGGGATGGACATTGAGGCAGTGGCTGCGACCACGCCAGACCGCATCTTTCGTGAGTCCATTGACGTGCTGCTTGGCCTGGCGCCCTTTCAGACGCGGCGCCTTGTCGAGCAACTCAAAGTCGGGGCAGAAGCGCAGCAGGCGCTGCCACTGCTGTTACGGAAACTCTACGACGTCTACTATGACAAGGACTGTACACTGCTCGAAATCAACCCCCTGATACTGACCAACGCGGGACTACCCCTCGTCCTTGATGTCAAAATGGAGTTCGACGATAATGCCCTCTTCCGCCATCCTGATGTAGTAGCGCTGCGAGACCTTGCCGAGGAAGACCCCCTGGAAGTTGAAGCTTCGAAGTATAAATTGAATTATGTAAAGCTTACCGGAAATATTGGCTGTATTGTCAATGGTGCTGGCTTAGCGATGGCGACCATGGATATCATTAAGCTTGCAGGGGCTACCCCAGCCAATTTTTTGGACGTCGGTGGGGGAGCCAGTGCTGAGGCGGTCGAGAACGCCTTCCGTCTGCTCATGGCTGATCCACATGTCCAGGCTGTCTTGATCAACGTCTTTGGTGGCATTTTACGCTGCGATGTCTTTGCCCAGGGAGTGCTCCAGGCCGTGGCAAACGTGCAGGTCACAGTGCCAGTTGTCGTGCGCATGGAGGGCACGAACGTCGAAGAGGGGCGACAGATTCTTGCGGAGTCCGGTCTCAACTTTCGCATCGCTGATAGCATGGCAGACGCCGCGCACCAGGTGGTGCAGGCCATCCAGGGGTAGGAGCAGCCCGATGAGTATTCTGGTGGATCAGAGCACCCGCCTGCTGATCCAGGGAATGGGACGTGAGGGCAGGTTTCATGCCGAGCAGGCTATCGAATACGGTACGCGTTTTGTTGGTGGCGTGCATCCCGGACGGGGCGGTGGTGCGGCTTTAGGGCGTCCGCTGTTCAACAGTGTTGCTCAAGCGGTGGCCGATACAGGGGCGAACACCACGCTCATCTTTGTACCAGGGCCGGCGGCAGCGGATGCCATAGTGGAAGCGATCGACGCCGGTATCGGGCTGGTAGTGTGCATTACCGATGGTATTCCCATCCGTGATATGCTGGTGGTGCGTCGCTATATGATTGGCAAACATGTGAGCCTTCTCGGTCCCAATTGCCCTGGCTTGATCTCTCCAGGGAAAGCAAAAGTGGGCATCATGCCGGCACACATCCACACGCCTGGACGGGTGGGGGTGCTGTCCCGGAGTGGCACGCTGACCTACGAAGCCGTGTCACAGCTCACAGCCCGCAGCATGGGTCAATCCACGTGTGTCGGTATCGGCGGCGATCCGGTGGGTGGTTTAACCTTTGTCCAGTGCCTTGAAAAATTCCAACAGGATCCTGAGACCGATGCCGTGGTACTGATTGGCGAAATTGGTGGCACAGCAGAAGAAGATGCTGCGGCCTACATTGCGCAGCATGTCACCAAACCGGTAGTGGGCTTCATTGCCGGTCAGACTGCACCGCCGGGACGACGCATGGGGCATGCTGGTGCCATTATTGCCGGTGGGCAGGGCACGGCTGCCTCAAAAATTGCCGCCATGGAACGCAGTGGGATTAAAGTTGTGCACAGTCCAGCGAGCATTGGTGAGACCATGGCCGAGGTAATGAAACAGACAGCCTAAAAGGAGAAACATGGAACAGACACTGGCAATCATCAAGCCCGATGCAGTGCAGCGCAATCTGGCTGGTAAAATCCTGGCGCGTCTCGAGGCTGAGGGTTTTGTGATACTGGGCCTGAAGATGGTCTATCTGAGCAATCAGGACGCTGAACGTTTCTATGCAGTGCATCGCGGTCGACCGTTTTTCGAGAGTCTGACCTCGTATATGGCCTCCGGACCAGCTATCCCCATCCTCCTGCAGCGTGACAATGCCATTCAGACCTTACGCGAGCTGATGGGAGCTACCAACCCCATGCAGGCAGCCACGGGCACGATACGCCAGGAATTTGGCCTCGACGTGGAGAAAAACGCCATGCACGGCTCAGATTCTCCTGCCTCAGCCGTCCAGGAAATCCCTTTTTTCTTCAATTACCTTGAATTCCGTGAGCGCTCCTGAGGGAGCGTCAGTCTGTAGCCAATCAGAGGCCAGGCCGGCCTCGCGTGCTAGAGTAAATATCCATATTTAAAATTTGAGCGCTCAATGCGACGTTTGAGCTGGGTGACTTTCTCGTTCTCTTCCTGGAAGGGGTCATTACACTTGACCCACAGATTGAGGAGGTAACCAATACGGATATAGTTCCAGTCGAGATCGTAGGGAATACGCTTCATTTTGGCGAGCTTGATGAGTTCCCCCCGCATCTTCGCCCGAGTATTTTGGGGCGGATCGACCATGGCTTTCTCAATCTGCTCGTCGGTCGCCAGCCGTCCGACCCTGCCCTTCCGCTCTAAGAGAAAGTACAATCCTTTCTCGCGCCGAATATCGTGATATTGCAGATCGAGCATGAGCATACGATCGCCACTGGCTTCTGGCGACAGATTGGTGCGCTCACCATAGGCTTGGAGGAGGTACAGTTTGATCACCCAGTCGATCTCACGGTGCAACTGCATAGGATCTTCTTCGAGCTTGGTCAGTACGTATTCCCATTTTTCCAGGATATCAGCCGCCTCAGGGCTCATCGTCCGTGTACTGTAATAGCGATGCGCCAGGTCAAGGTACTCTTTCTGCAACTCCAGCGCTGAGTATTTTTTCCCACTGTTCAGAGGGACGGCTTCGCGACAGGTCAAGTCGCGTGAAATATCTTTGATCGCCCGAACCGGATTGCGTAGAGAAAAGGTCGGTGGGAGGAAATCATCTTCGATCATCTGCAGCACAAGTGCCGTGGTTCCCACCTTCAAGTAGGTGGAGAACTCCGACATGTTCGAATCACCCACGATGATATGCAGCCGGCGGTATTTTTCCTTGATAGCGTGCGGTTCATCACGGGTATTGATGATGCTACGCTCATTCGTCGTGGTGCCAGAAATCTTCTGCCGAATGTGCTGCGCGCGCTGCGAGATGTGATAGACGGTGCCCCGCCTGGTGCGAAACACCTTCCCAGCCCCAGTGAAGATCTGCCGTGTGACCAGGAAAGGAATAAGCTGTTCGGCCATGTAGTAGAAATCAGCCGTGCGATCTGCCAGGTAATTTTCGTGGCATCCGTAAGAATTGCCAACAAAATCGGTGTTATTTTTAAAAATAGCTAGCTCACCCTGGAAACCCTCCTCATGCACCTTATTCTGGGCATAATTGAGTAAGTTTTCCAGAATACGCTCGCCAGCTTTGTCGTAGATCATGACGTCCATGGGGCTAGCACACTCTGGGGTGGCGTACTCAGGATGGCATCCCGTATCGAGATAGAAACGCGCCCCGTTTTCGAGAAAGACGTTCAAAAAGCCTTCGGTGGTAATGAGCTTCTCAAAGAGATAACGTACGACTTTTTCTGATGGGAGAGTGCGCCGTCCATTACAGGTGAACGCAATACCGAACTCGTTTTCCAGCCCGTAGATGCGCTTTTTCATAGATGCTCACAGCCCATTGTTGGTGGCCGTCATCGCCTGAGCAGCCTCGGCCTGCGTCATGCGATAGAATTTCCGGCCGACGCGCCTACGCTCTAGGATGCCAACCTCTAGAGCACTCTCCTCGGCTGGCGGTCGCTCATAACCGGCCAGCAAACTCTGACGGCTCAGGGCTAACGCCTCTGCTAACGGTAGGTCTGGACGATAATGCTCCTGCAAGTAAGTGCGGATACGGTCAGCCTGCCCGCCGATCACGGCGAACTGCCGGCGGTCTGTGATCGTACCATCAAAGGAGACATGATACATCTCGTTTTGCGCCGTGGTCTCACCGACTTCCACCACCAAAATTTCTACTTCCAGCGGCTTAGGATCACGGGTAAAAATAGTACCCATGGTCTCTGAATAGGCGTTTGCCAGCGACTTCGTAGTGACATCCTGACGGCTATAGGAATAGCCTTTGAGATCCGCATAGCGGATACCGGCCTTGCGGAGATTTTCGAACTCGCTATATTTGCCAACGCCGGCAAAAGCGATGCGGTCATAGATCTCGGAGATTTTGTTGAGCGATGCACTCGGGTTTTCCGCTATAAGAAGGAGCCCATCGGCGTACTCAACAGCGACGATAGAGCGCCCCTTGGCAATACCCTTGCGCGCATACTCAGCCTTGTCCTGCATGATTTGGTCGGGCGACACATAGAAAGGCACGGCCATAGCACTACCCTTGCAACGCGGCGATGAGCCGTTCACTCAGAGGACGGATCTCATCGTCAGTGACCTCTGCCACACCATCACGCGTGACTATTTTCACGATTGGATAAATCCCCCGTACAAGGTCAGGACCGCTCGTGCCCACATCAACATCTGCTGCATCAACGAGCGCCTCTAAGGCCAAAGCCAGAGCAGCCTCCCGTTTCATGTCTGCTTTGAAGAATTTCTTGAGGGTGCTACGGGCTTCTTTCCCTCCCGAACCCGTGGCATAAAACTGCAACTCCTCATAACGCCCACCGGTCACGTCGTATTTAAAGATACGGCCCTGCTGCTGGCGTAGCTCATAGCCGGCAAAAATGGGAATAACGACGAGTCCATGAAAGGCAGCCGGAAGGTTTTGCTTCACCATCTGCGCCAGCTTATTGGCCTTGCCGTCAAGAGCGAGCGTCTCCCCTTCAATCTTCTGATAATGCTCCATCTCGACCTGGAAGAGCTTAATCATTTCCAAGCATGGGCCAGCCGCACCAGCCATGGCAATGACCGAATAGTCATCCGCCTTATAGACTTTTTCGATACGTCGCGACGATATCTCAAACCCTTCCGTAGCCTGACGATCACCGGCCATCATGACCCCATCCATAAACCGCAGGGCCAGGACTGTTGTAGCAAAAGGCACTGCCTCTATCAACCGCGGTTCGCTGCCAGTGAGCTGCGGTATATGATGCAGATGCTGAAACGGAAGGAGATGCGGAAAATCATGCCGCAGCAACTCAAAGAAGCTCGCACCCTCGTAGCTTCCCGAAAACAAGGGCACTTTACTCTCCTCCTCGCTGCACGTAGTTTTTCACAAACTCCTCGGCGTTTTCCTCCAAGACCTCATCGATTTCGTCAATCAAGGCATCCATATCGTCTCGCAGCTTTTCACCCTTCGCCGACAAATTTGACGCCGGTGTACTTGCTGTCGTCGTCTGCGTGTCACTGGTGCGCCGCACTTGCTGCTGCCCACCACCTTCGGCACATGTAACAATGCCTGCCCACGCCGTCCACGCCGCTCTTGTCTGTTCCCTCACCATAATGCGCTCCTTCTGTGTGGGCTCTTCCGCGGCCCAGCGCTGCCTATGTGACAATGTTGGCAACCAGGTCTGCGGCGGTCTCCGAACGGTCCAGCAACTGCTGGACGTGGCGTTTCGTACCGCGCGTTGGCTCCTCCATCATGATGCGTTTGATGGGGCCGTCACCGAGATTAAACGAGATCGAATCCCAGTTCACTCCAAAAATTTGGTTCTTAAACTTTTTGAGACACTGCCCACGGAAATAGGCGCGTGTATCTTCAGGTGGGTCATCCATAGACCGCACGATGTCCTCTTCTGTGAGCATACGCCGGGCCGCTCCGCTGCGTTCCAGCACGTAATACAAACCCTTCTCCGGGCGAATATCATGATACTGCAAGTCCATCATCGCAATGCGTGGATCATCCCAGCCACTCCCCCGACGCTCCATATAATTTGTCAAGAGGTACAACTTCATCACCCAATCAATCTCCCGAGACAACTGCATAGGGTCACTGGCCAGGCGCTCCAACACAGAACCCCATTCCGCCACCACCACTGGATAGGTCGGATGGCAATCAGGATACTGCGCGATGTACCGCTGCGCCGCCTCATGATACCAGCGCTGAATATCAATCGCCGTCATTTGGGTACCGTTTTTCATGGGCACTGCCACCTGACACGTCGGATCATGGGAAATGTCCCGCAGCGCCCGGACGGGGTTCCGTAGCACCAACGGCTCCGGCAAGAATCCTTCCTCAATCATTTGGAGTACGACGAGCGCCGTTCCGACTTTCAGGTAGGTCGTGAACTCCGACATATTGGCATCGCCAACAATGACGTGCAGACGACGATACCGGTCGCGGTTTGCGTGGGGCTCATCACGGGTATTGATAATGGGGCGCTTCACCATCGTGTCCAGCCCCATCTCCGTTTCGAAGAAGTCGGCACGCTGCGATATCTGGTATGGCACATGCTCAGTCCCGTTTTCTGAGCCCACCTTCCCAGCCCCGCAAAAAATCTGCCGTGACACCAGGAAAGGCATAAAGCGTTCGGCAATCGTCTGAAACGGCGTGCGCCGGTCTAGGAGATAGTTCTCATGATAGCCGTAGCTATTGCCCTTCTGATCACTGTTGTTTTTGTAGATGATAATGGTCCGACCAGGCGGGATGAGCTGGTTAGCCCCCAGACGGCTCAAGTTGAGGATGCGCTCCCCAGCCTTCTCGTAGCGAATAAGATCAAGGACATTGGAACATTCCGGCGTGGAGAATTCCGGGTGCGCATGATCGACATAGAAGCGCGCGCCATTTGGCAAGATCTTGTTAATCGCCATGTTGTCCTGATGATCCGGGACGTCGTACTCGTCATCCAGCTCAAAACCTCTTGCATCAACCAGGGGGTCCTCTTGATCGTAGTCCCACAACAGCTTGAGCGACTGGTCAGCGTTGTAGCTATTCACCAGTAACAAGGAGGTGGCAATGGAATCGAACTCCGGGTCATGCTGGACCACAAGGCCATATTCCGTTTCCGAACCAAGGATTTTCGGGAGCGCCATGACACCTCCAAACTCAGGATCATGCATCACCCACACTGCCGTGCAGGCTGCGAACCACACCAGACATCACAAGAACCCTCACACCACCTCTTAGAGGTATTGTCCCGGGGTAATATCTTCAATAGGCCGTAGCTTCGGAGTCTTTGAACCCACGAGCGTACGAATGTTGATGATCTTTTCCCCTTTTGTACCGGAAATCCGTGCCCAATCATCAGGATTCGTGGTGTTCGGGAGATCCTCATTCTCCTTGAACTCTTCCTGTACAGCATTGAGAAGGTCTTCCAACTTCAGGCCTTTCTCACGAATGGCCAGGTAGCGTTTCAGCGCCGATTTTTTTGCCCGTGCCACAATGTTTTCGATCATGGCCCCGCTTGAAAAATCTTTGAAGTAAAAGGTCTCTCGGTCACCCTTAGCGTAGGTCACTTCCAGAAACTTGTTCTCGTCCTGCGTGCTATACATGTGCTCACAGGTCTGGTCAATGAGCCACGTCGTCGTGGCCTCACGGTCACGTCCATGGCGCTGCAATTCCTCGTCGTGCAGGGGCAGATCTGCGAGCAGATACTTTGAAAAGATATCTCTGGCGGCCTGCTTGTCGGGCCGCTCGACTTTAATCTTCAGGTCTAAGCGCCCGGGGCGTAAGACCGCCGGATCGATCAGGTCCTGGCGATTGCTCGCGCCAATGACAATAACATTTTCAAGCGACTCCAGGCCATCCAGCTCTGAGAGGAATTGGGCGACCACAGTGATCTCGACATCCGACGAGATCCCCGAGCCTCGCACCCGAAACAGGGAATCCATCTCATCGAAAAAGACGATCACTGGCGTCGTGTCCGTCGCCTTTTCCCGTGCCTTCTTAAACACCTCACGGATTTTTGACTCAGTCTCGCCCACGTACTTATTCAGCAGTTCAGGCCCTTTGATGTTGAGGAAATAACTTTGCGCCTCGATGCCCTTACGCGCTGCCAAACTACGCGCCAGACTATTCGCCACCGCCTTGGCAATCAGGGTTTTCCCACACCCTGGCGGGCCATATAAGAGCACGCCTTTCGGTGGGCGCAGACGGTGTTCGCGGAATTCGTCGGGATAGAGATACGGGAGTTCAATACCATCCCGGAGGTCTTGAATCTGGGTGTCCAAACCACCGATATCCTTGT
>Ga0075418_10003446_pt1 | contig 18053 bp, 17 predicted proteins | sample SoiMetdeltSBSDD2_FD_81776 | JGI IMG/M metagenome (GOLD analysis project Ga0075418, IMG submission 81776) | Bulk soil microbial communities from a Populus tree surrounding site in Tennessee, USA - Soil MetaG P. deltoides SBSDD2 | ecosystem: Environmental > Terrestrial > Soil > Tree plantation... | reverse complement strand
GCTGCGGGTTCTGCTGCAACACGCGATTGGCCACCGCCAAACCCGATGTGGGCAGCGCAATCTGAACGTCTTGCGGGCCCGCCAGGACGCGAAAGCCTTCGGATTTCAAGCTGAGATCGAACGGCGATGAAATCGAAATGGCGTCGACCAAACCGGCACGCAGAGCCTGCGCTCTGACCGGCGACTCTCCCAGCGCAATCGGCTTCATCATATTCGGCGCAAATCCCTTGCCCCTGATCATTTCTTCCGCGGCGCGCTGATCCGACCCGAACAAGGTCGCGACGCCGAGTTTTTTTCCGCTCAGATCGCGGATTTCCTTGATCTCCGGGCGCACCAGTAAAAAGTGCTCGGACTTTTTCACCGCAACGGCGACGAATTTGATCGGGAACCCGCCGATAATACCGCGTAGCGTGGTGCCGAAGGTCGTGGTGAAGTCAAGGTCGCCGTTGAGCACCGCGGTGGCGCCAAGCCGCGGGTTGACTTGAATTAACTCAACGTCCATTCCTTCTTCGACAAAGAAGCCTTTGTTGAGGGCGATGATGAACGGCGTGTTGGAATTGCTCCTGCTCGAATAAGAAATTCTCACCTTGTTCGGCTGCGCTGCCATGCTGCAATCGCCCGGCAAAAACCAACTGGCCAAAACGATGCTGAGCACGCGACCCGCGATCGCATCACTCCAACACCTCATTACTCCATCACTCCATTCCTAGCCAAATCGCGCCGGTGAAAAAGGCTCGGACTTTTTGCTCGAGCCGCCGATCAAAAGATCCGCCGCCAATGCACCGACCGCCGAGCTAGTCGTCATGCCATGCCCGCCGAGACCGGCGGCCCAAAAGAAATTCTTTACCGCCGGGTCCCAGCCGATGATAAAGCGCCCATCGGGAGTCAAAGTGCGAAAACCCGCCCAGCCTCGGCTGATGCTGACGGCGGCAAGGCCGGGCATAAATCTTTCGATTTTTTCTGCCAGCAATTCCTTAACACTTCCGTCGATCGGCGGATCGCCCGGCGCCAGCTCGGTCTGATCACAGGCACAGAGGAGCAATCCCTCCCCCTCCGGACGAAAATAAATATCGTGAGTGACGTCCCAAACAAAAGGCCAGCTGGGATCGATCCAAGCCAGTGGCGGCGACACAAAGAGATGCCGCCGGCAAGGTCGCAGCGGCAGCTCCCGCGCGCCTGCCATGCGCGCAAGCACGCTCGCCCATGCGCCGCCGGCGTTGACAATTGTTTTTGTCCTTATCGGTTCACCGTTGGTGACGATTTCAATATCACCGTCACTTTTCGCACGAATGGCGCGCACCTGGCAATCGTATCGGACGCGCGCCCCTTTGCTGACCGCTGCCTTTAAATACCCCGAAAGCAGCGCATGGATATCGACGATGCCGTCGCTCGCGCACCAAACTGCGCCCTCGAACTCGGCCTGCTTCAATACCGGCACGTGTTGCTTCACTTGATCCGGCGTCCACAATACGACGTCGATGCCGAGCCGCCGGCCGCTTTCGGCATCTTGTTGGAGCTTGCTCCAACCGGCGCCGCTACCCAAAAGCAGCGAGCCGTTTTGCTTGAACTGCACCGGTTCGGGCCAGTCCTCCGGCAGATGGCGCAAAAACGTGGCGCCATCGCGCGTCAGCGTTGCCAGATCCGGGTCCGGCACGCACTGGCGCATCATCGCCGCGTTACGCCCGGAGGAATGAAAACCGGGAATGCCTTCTTGCTCGATCAACAGAACATCGCGCACACCTCGCCGCGTGAGATGATACGCGGTGGCCGCGCCGGCAAATCCGGCGCCGACGATTACAAATTCGTAAGCAGCCATCTTTCAACACCAGCCTATCCCTTATTAACTATCTGAAATCGGGTTCAATTCCAAAGGGTGTCGGATGCGCAAAACGTGACTGAGAGTTGGATCTTGAAACAGGAATTAGGGTTTGAAACGCCACCAAACTGCGCTATAGTCAAAACCAAATGAGAATTCATCGTTACACTGAGTGGGACGGCACGCAAGAAGTGCTTTTCCCCACGACGGACGATCTCCTCAAGCATCTTTCCGATCATCTGCTCGAAGAGGAGGGCGTGCGGCGCGCGCTGCGCGACCTCATGCGCCGCGGCTTTACGTCGGAAGACGGCCAGCGCTCGGTCAAAGGCATGCGCGATTTTCTCCGCGAAGCGGACGAAAAACGGCGCGAACTGCTCAATAAATATTCTCCCGATTCCTTTAAGCTCACACCCGAAGAACAAAAAGCCCTGAGCGATAAACTCAACGGTCTCGCCGAAAAGCTCGAGGCCTATCACGAGCAGATGCGCAATTTCATGGAGCGCATGTCCGGCAAGTTTGCCGATCGCATGGACGAGCTCAACGAGAAGATGCGGGAGGCCTACCAGCGCTATCAAGAGCTGAGAAACCGGCTGCAAAATCAGATCACCGAGCGCGGTATGCAAGGCAAACAGAACATGAGCAGCCAGGATCCGCAGTCTTTGATGGACATGCTGGATCGTATGCAGAAGCTTTTGGAAGACGAGAATTTTCTGAAAAATCTGCCGAGCATGATGGACAACGCGGTCAATAATCTCGAGAGCATGTTGGAAAATCTCGACTCCATGACCCAGGAACAGTTGCAGCAACTGAGCGACATGATGAATCAGATGCAGCAACTCGAACAGTTGATGAACCAGTTTGGCTTTCAGGGCGCCCAGCGCATGGGCATGGGCGAAGCCGGTCAGATCCTGAGCCAGCTACGCGGTCTCGAGCGGTTTCTGCGCTGGGGCCAGCGCGGCATGGGCGATCCTTCCGAGCTCAACCTCGAAGAATTGCGCGAGATCCTCGGCGACGAAGCCTACGAGCACTTGAAATACCTCAAAAGCGTGGAGCAAACGCTAGAAGACGAAGGTTACATCCTCCGCACCGATCACGGTCTTCGTCTAACACCCAAAGGCATGAGAAAGATCGGTGACAAGGCGCTGCGGGAAATTTTTCAAATGCTCAACAAGGGTCGTTGGGGCAATCACGCGACATCGAGCCGCGGCTCCAATGGCGACCGTATGGAGGAGACCAAACAATACGAGTATGGCGATCCACTCAACGTCAATATCGGCGAGACTCTGCTGAACGCCCTGGAGAAACGCAAAAAAGGCGAACCGCTGCGGCTCGCGCCGGAAGATTTCTCCGTGCATCGGGTCGAGTACTCGACCGTCAGCGAAACCGCCCTGCTGATCGACGTGAGTTATTCGATGCTCATGAACGATGCCCTGCACGCCGGCAAGAAAGTTGCCCTGGCGCTGCATCGACTGATCCAAACCAAATATCCCCAGGACACGCTTCACTTGGTCGCATTTCGTTCCAACGCCAAGCGGATTCAGGCGGAGGATCTGCCGTCGATCGTTTCGCTGACTTACTTCATGGAGCACGGCACCGATATCAAAGAAGCGCTGCGCTATGCGCGCCAGTTGCTGGGCTCCAATCGGAGCGCCAATCGCCAGATCATTCTCATCACCGACGGCGAGCCGACAGCGGCGACGCTTGATCGCGGCGGTCGGTTACACAGCGGCTGGGGCTCGGCGCTGCTGCACAGCCGCATCGTTCACGAAACGCTGAAGGAAGTGAAGCGCTGCACACAGAGCGGCATCAAGATCAATACTTTTATGCTCGGCGCGGATTTTTATCGGCAGGGATTTATCGACCAACTATCGCGGCTGAATACCGGCCGCGTCTTCTATACCACGCCCGATCAGATGGGCAATTACATCGTCGTCGACTACCTGAATAATAAACGCAAGCGCATCGGGCGGTGACCAAAGCTCATGGAAGTATTGCAGTGTTGTAAAAAACCGTTATTCCCGCACTCCCCGACCCTTCTTCTGTCAATCTGATTCCGTAATCAACGCCAACACTCCCGTATAGGCAAATAGATGATTGGCGCGTCCGAGCGGCGCGAGCTCATAGCCGCCGAACATGCCGATCAACGGCACATCGCCGAGCGCTTGGCGGATATAAGCCGAGTCGATGCCGGGAATGCCGTAGAGCGAATGGCCGCGCGCGCAGCAATTGAAATATAATCCGAACGCAGGCTTTTTTCCGCCGAGCGCTTGCGCTTGCCTCTGAAGCATTTGGCCCAGGTCTTCGCGCGCACGCTGGCCGTCGCGCATCGTGAAGATCATCGCTTCGCCGGCGCTGACTTCTTCGGCCACGCCGAGTATCCCTTTGTCCGGATCCAGACCGATGATATTGCGCACGAGATAGTTTCCCGGCGCCACGCTGTTCTCGCGCCGGTCCGCGGGAACTCCGACAAACAGCACCATCAGCGCGCGCCGAATATCTTCGGCGAGCGGCCCTTTTAGAACGCGCGCAAACGCCTCCAGCGCCGGTCGGCCGTCAATCTCATAAATCAAATTGCCCTCGGCCTTGGTAATCATCATCGGCTCGGCGATCGGCTGACATCCTTGGGTAATATCGATGTGTACCCGGAAATCGCCGGAGAGATAAGCTCCGGCAATGGAGTTGTTCGCCAGCTTATCGCCGCAGAGCTGATAGGTTGCGCCTGCCGCACCATTTTCCGTCGACCCGGCGCCAATCGCCGGATGAAAGCCCGCCTTGTTCGCCATGCTGGCGAGCAGCGGTTGCGGATTGCCGTTGTAGGAATCAGGCAACAAGATCATCAGCGAATTTTTGTCATCAGCCTTGGCGAGGAATTCGCCGAAAGTCGCGCCCAGATTGGCTTCGTTGCCTTTTAGCGGTTCGAAAATGAACGGCCGGGCAATGATTTCGTCGGAAGCGATCACGAGCACGGCAACGGCACTGCTGCCCTCGACCTCGCCTTCGCCGGTCACGATGCCGGCGCCACTCGAACCGAAAACACAGTCTGTGCCGACCGAGCGAGCGAGAGCTGACACTAGCTCGCTCGCGCGCGCGGCGTGCTCAGCGCTGAAAAAAATCAGCGCCAAATCCGCCCGTGAAATCCCGGCCCGCGCCATTGCCTGGCGTGCGGCTTCTTCGACGGCCTCCCCGGTTGGCGGTTTCTGCGACTGCCCGACTCCAGCTCGAATCATGATAGGCCACTATAAGAACGTCCGGCGCCGGGGGTCAAGGGGAACGAATCGTCGGCTGATGATTTGAAAATGTTCTCGCTTGGGACTACTATCCCACAGTAACCTAAACCTTCATCCGCTCAATTACCAAATATGAAGATTATTCAAATTCCGCTGCTGCGCGACAATTACGGCTATCTCATCGTTTGCGAGAAAACCAAGAATGCTGCGATCATCGATCCTTCTGAGGCTGACCCAGTGCTCGCCCGGATCGACCAGGAGCAGGTTTCGCTCCAAGCGATTCTCAACACTCATCATCACCGCGATCACACCGGCGGAAACGAAGGAATTTTGGCAAAGCGCAAAGCCGAGGTTTACGGTCATAAGAGTGACAGCGGCAGAATTCACGGATTGAGCCGTGGCGTGGATGAGGGAGATGAGATCCAGATTGGCGAGTTAAAGGGTACCGTTCTCTTCATTCCCGGCCACACCACCGGCCATGTCGCATATCTTTTCGAGAACAACCTGTTTTGCGGCGACACGCTATTCACGGCGGGCTGCGGCCGACTCTTCGAAGGCACGCCGGAGCAGATGCACGCCTCGCTCAAAAAGCTCATGGCGCTGCCCGATAATACAAAAGTTTACTGCGGCCACGAATACACCGAAAGCAATCTGCGCTTTGCCATGTCGGTAGAGCCCAAAAATCCTAAACTGGCGTCGCGCTTCGAGCGCGTGCAAGGCTTGCGCGCGCGCGGCACCTCCACGGTGCCTTCGACAATCGAAGAAGAGAAACAAACCAATCCTTTTCTGCGCTGGGACAGCAAAGAAATTCAGGCCCACGTAAAGGCGGCGCATGCAACAACTCGACTCGACCCCGTTTCTGTTTTTGCCGCCGTCAGGAAAATGAAAGACTCTTTCTAACTTTACGTATTCGTCCCTTCGAGGCGCCATGACTTTGGCTGCGCAACTTTTGACCGGCAGATTTCAAAGAGCATAAAACTTGCGCGGCGCTGGCCGAGCGCGAGAACGCGCCGAAACATCCGTCTCGCCGCTAGGAAACAACGGATGAATCTTAAAGAACGCACTTATCTCTGGTACATCGCCGTGCTGCGGATCTATGTCGGATACTACATGCTCCAGCAAGGCGTGCGAAAATTTCTGCGCGATTTCCCCAAAGGGGACTGGATCGGACGACAAATCGGTGATCTCGCCACTCTGGACATCTATTCTTGGTATAAAAAGTTCCTGCTTGACTACGTCGTGCCGCACCACGAACTCTTCGGTTATCTGGTCATGATCGGCGAGATCGCTGTCGGCGCGTGTTTATTGCTCGGTTTCTGCACTCGTTTTGCTGCGATCATCGGACTGTTTATGTTGGTCAACTATCTTTTTGGTCCGGGCATGGCTCGAGGCGGCGCCACCCTGGCTCAGCAGCAAACATTTATTGTCGCCATGGTGATATTTCTATTGGCAAACCCAGGCCGAACTTTGGGCCTCGATGGTCTGCTATTCAGCGGCGGCGGTAAAGGAAAGGGGGCGCGATGAAACTTCCAGGATCAGCGACGGCGGCGGGTACGCAGCGTTATCGGCAACGCTTCGACGGCGAGATTCCGCCGGAACATTTTCACCAAGTCCAAGGCTTGTCGATATCGTCGATCGGCTTCGGCACTTATCTCGGCAATCATGACGAAGACACCGACCGACAATACCGTGAAGCGATCGTTCGCGCCGTCGAATCGGGGTGCAACGTCATCGACAGCGCTATCAACTATCGCTGTCAGAGAAGCGAAAGATCGATCGGCGCGGCCTTGAAGGAGCTCACCGCCAAGGGCTATGGCCGCGACGAAGTGATCATCGCGACCAAAGGCGGTTTTCTGCCGTTTGACGGCACGCCGCCCACCGATCCGCGCAGCTATTTTACCAAGACATTTATCGACACCGGGGTCGCCGCCGCGCCGGATATCGTCGGCGGTTACCACTGCATGACGCCGCGCTATTTATTGAATCAACTGGACTGCAGCCTGCGCAATCTCGACCTCGAATGCGTCGATATCTATTACGTGCACAACCCCGAAAGCCAGTTGGGAAAGATCTCCCGCGAAGAGTTCGACGAGCGGTTAGTGAAAGCATTTGAAGCCTTGGAGCAAATGGTCGCCGCCGGCAAGATTCGCATGTACGGAACGGCCACGTGGAACGCCTATCGCAACCCGGCCGAGGCCAAGGACTATCTCGCGCTCGCGCAAGTCGTCGCTTTGGCGGAAAAAGCCGGCGGCAAAAATCACCATTTCAAAGTAATTCAGTTGCCGCTCAATCTCGGCATGAGCGAGGCCCTCTCGAGCGCCAATCAACCAGTCGGCGAAAAAGCCATGACTCTGCTCGAAGCGGCCCAGGCGCTGGAGGTCACCGTCATGTGCAGCGCTTCGGTGCTGCAGGGACAATTGACCCGCAACCTGCCGGAGCTGATTCACGAGACTTTCGAGGGCTTGCAGACAGACGGACAGCGCGCGCTCCAGTTTGTCCGCTCGACACCCGGCGTGGCCACGGCGCTGATCGGCATGAAGCAAGTCGCGCATGTCAATGAAAATCTCCAAACCGCCCGTATCGCTCCCGCCTCCTGGGAGCAATATTCCAAACTGTTTCAAAGCGCATAAAGTTGCGATAATTGAGGATCGAGGATGGAAGATCGAGCATGGAAGATCGCGATTGGCGATCCTCGATCATTGAAATGGACCGCTAGTTGCCGGTCAGATAGTCCAATCCGCCGAACAATCTCTTAAGCTTGTCGAGAGCGGGTTTCGGAAGAGGCGGTTTTAGAATGGCACTGAGATTTTCTTTCAGATGCCCTACATTTCCTGTGCCAGTGAGGACTACATCGACGCCCTGCTCGTGCCGGCAAAACCGATAGGCCGCCTCCGGCAACGATGAGGCGTCGGTTTCACACAGCAAAAAACCCAGCGGATCGGCTTCGTTGACCGCTGCGCCGGGCATCGCGCCGTTGCGCACCAATTCGGCGCATACTTCCTTTAAACGCTCAGGCTGGCTCAAGGCGCGTCGCACAGCGAACATGTCGAGCACGCCGACGCCGTATTGTTTCGTCAGCGGCCATAACGTTTTGCGCGCCGACGGATTGAGCAGGCTGAAGCCGACCATCACCACGTCCCAGAGATTTTCCTTGAGGCTTTCCTGCAGCATGGTGTGCGACGGGTCGGGAACGAATCCTTCGGTAACGCCGATAAAGCGAATCTTGCCTTGCTCTTTCAAGCGCCGCATGACGGGCATCAGCCGTTTTTTGGCAAATTCATAATCTTTCGGCTCAACGCCGTGCAGATGATAAACGTCGATATAGTCGGTGCCGATCAATTTCAGGCTCTGCTCAAGTCCCTTGACCACTTCTGCTCCAGGATCTGGATGATCTTCCGCCGGCAGGGTTTTTTTCGTGGAAATCACCAAACGATCGCGCGGCACGCCGGCGATGGCCTTGCCGACGATCGGCTCGGTGCCGTAGGTTTGCGCTGTGTCGATGAAGTTGACGCCAAGATCCATCGCCAGCTTGACTAGCGCAATGGCGTTACTCGCGGTCTGCGGATCATTGCGCATCCCGAGCCGGCTCGGCCCGCCGCAGCCAAGCCCCGCCACGCTCACTTTCAATCCGGTTCGTCCGAGAGTTGTATATTCCATTTTCCTTCTGCGGGTTCCATCCGTTCAAACAATTCAAAACGTGCAACCGGTGAGGAGGTTCGGCTGAACGACTTGAACGTTTTAAACTCTTACTTCTAGGTTTATTTCGTTTTGTCAAATTTCAGCGACGCGGAGTTCATGCAGTAACGAAGATTGGTCGGCTTTGGGCCGTCGTCGAACACATGACCGAGATGGGCGCCGCACTTACTGCACATCGCTTCGGTGCGCCGCATCAAAAAACTGTTGTCCTCTTCGGTCTCGACGTTCTCTTGCGCTACCGGTTGCCAAAAGCTTGGCCAGCCGGTGCCGGAATCGAATTTGGCGTCGGAGCTAAACAGCTCGTTGCCACAGCAAGCGCAGCGATACATCCCCTTTTCGTGGTTATCCCAATATTTGCCGGTAAACGCGCGTTCGGTGCCCTTCTGACGGCAAACTTGAAACTGTTCGTCGGTAAGTTCCTTCTTCCATTCCTCATCGGACTTTTTGATCTTTTCCATGACTCGTTCCCCCTACTTAACTGGACTGTTCCAAGCATCAACGCTGCATGTTGATGAACTGCAACGGAATGGCTATCTGGCTGGCGCGCAACAACTGAATCACTTCCTGCAAATCGTCGATCTTCTTGCCAGTGACACGCACCTGGCTTTCTTGGATCGCCGACTGGACCTTGAGCTTTTTGTCCTTGATCAGCTTCACGATGTTGCGAGCGGTGTCCGAGTCGACGCCTTCTTTGATCGCGATGTCGCGCTGGATCATGCCGTGTGCCGCCGCCTCGCTCGGTTTCACGTCCAGGCACTTGCGGTCTACCTTCCGTTTGACCAGGTTTTCAATCAGCGAGTCCTGCACGGCGCGCAGTTTCATGTCGTCTTCCGTCGTCACGCGAATCTTTTTCTCCTTCTTGTCGATCGTGATTTCGGTCTTGGAATTGCGAAAGTCGTAACGCGATAGGATCGCTTTTTTGGTGATGTTGACCGCGTTGTCGACTTCTTGGAGATCGACCCGGTTGACGATGTCGAAAGATGGCATGACGCTTCCTTGCTAAGTGTTTCTTTTGGCGCTTTGGCGCCGCCGACGACCTTTCTTCGGTGCGCGCCGGCGGGAACCCTTCTTTCCACCTTTGCGCGCGCGTTTCGCACCATCGAGCAGGACGAAATCGAGAATATCACTGCGCGTGATGATGCCCACCAGGTTTTTGTTCTGCACCACCGGCAAAGAGCCGATTCGATGGCGGCGCAGCAAACCGACCGCCGTCGCCAGCGGAGTTTCCGGGCGCACGATGAAAATATCATGCGTCATCGCTTCTTCGACGGTGACCTTGGCGGCAAAGCGATCGATTTCCTCGCCTCGGTTGATCATCATGCTCGTCGGATAGGCATCGCGGATGTCGCGGTCGGTGACGATACCGACCAGATGATTGTTGTCGAGCACCGGTAGCTGATTCACGCGATGTTTTGCCATGAGCTGCCGGGCGATCGCGATGCTGTCGAAAGTCTCGACCGCGAGGACTTCTTCAGTCATCCAATCGGCGACACACACAACCTTAGCGTTGTTTTTCTTCTCCGCCATCACTTTTGCTCCACGCTATAACCCTTCGTTTTCAACATCTCAATCACGCCGTCCTGCCCCACCAGATGCGCCCCCCCGACCACGAGCATCGCGCCGCTGCCGTTATGAATCAATTTTTCGATCTCCGGCAGCCAGCGGCGATTCCGCTCAACGATGATTTTTTGATAAACTTCAGGATACTCTTTCATGCCTGCCAGTAAGAGTTTTGCCAACAGGTCGACGTCCCCTTTCATCCAGGACCGCACGATCTCGTCGATGTTCTTATCCAGCAGGTCCAGTTCACGCACGGTTTCGCGCAGCATCTGTTCTTGGTCAGTTTTCGGCAATTGATCCAATAGACCGATTTGGAATTCGAGCGTCTCCAGTCCACGGGTCGCTTTGCCGTTGTTTTTTGCGCGTTGCGCGAGATAGCGATCGACTCCCGAGTTGGCGTCCAACCCCAGTGACTGCAGCTTGATCGCCACCAGGGTCAGCGCCACAAACCACGGCTTCATCGGGTTCATGATGCGCATGTCGACGCCCAACTCTTTGGCGCGTTGCGCGGCCAGTTGATAAGTGTCCGGAGCGACATTTTGCGCCAAGCTTGTGCCGTCCCGATAGACCGCCTTTTCCAGGGTTAGGCGCTGGGCCGCTTCGGCCGCTGTGCTGTTGAGATCGATTTCCAACACGATCACTTTACTCCCATCAAACGCTTCCAGGATGGCTTTATTCAAAGGATAGTTCTCTTTACGTAAATAATGAATCGAGCCCAAGAGAAAAATGCTGTTTTTGTCATCGCTGATTTTCCACAAGAGACTCTTGTCTTGACCCTCGGCGATCCGGCCAACGACGAGTGATACGAGCGCGAGCATAAAGGCCACTAACGGCCGCACGACGCGGCCGGCCGCGCCCTCGGGAAATTTTAATCTCTGTTTATGCATACGGTAAGTCGGGCTCGTATCCGGCAGGTTGCTCGTATCAAGACAAACTGGTTGGAAATTTACCCTTTCTTGCGCGGATTGGCTAGAGTCGGGAAGGAATCACTCATCGAGCGCGTACGTGGACCCGGTTACAACGACCCGCGGCGCGCGGGAAAAAATCGGGGTGTTACCATTCGAGGCGAATACAGATCTCTTCGCCTCGTTCTTCAGCGGGCAAAACCGTCAGCGGCGCCGCGCCTTTCGGCAGCGTGCACTCGCCGGAATTGAGATCGTAACAATAGCTATGATTGTTGCAGCGAATCTTACCGCCATCGAGCAGCTGGCCGGCCGTTTTTAGATCGGCTTCTTCATGCGGGCATTGCCTGGAAAAGGCAAAGTATTTTCCCTCGACGAACGCCAAGAGCACCTGGCGTCCGCCGAGGTCGACTTCCTTCATGCCGCCGGAAGTTAATTCACCGGGGCGGGCAACCGGAATATAACTGACCCCCATCCGGTTACGCCGCGGCTTTCTGCTGGCGATAAAGCGGACCGCGAAGGACCTGCCCTGGCAGGTCGCCGGTCATCCGTCCCTCATCATTGATGACGGTGCCGTTAACGATCGTGTAGTGCATACCGACCGAGCGCTGGACCATTCGTTTGGTATTGGCTGGAAAATCGCTGGCCCACTCCGGCTCCTCGGCGTTAACCGTCTTGGGATCAAAGATCGCAATATCTGCCGCATAGCCGGAACGCAACAAGCCGCGGCCCTGGAGGCCGAAGATCGAAGCGGGATGGAAAGTTAATTTATGAACAGCCTGCTCGAGCGTCATCACCTGGCGCTCGCGCACCCACAAGCCGAGCAGAATCGTGCCGTAGCCGAAGTCGGCGCCAAACAACACGTGGGCACCGGCGTCCGAAGTGCCGATGAGAACATAGGGGCTGCGCAAGATCTCGCCCATCGCGTTCCAATCTCCGCCGTTGTTGGCGTTCCAAAAAATCGTCTCCAGGTCCTCTTCGAGCGCGAGATCGAGGAATGCATCCAATGGCGATTGGTTTCGCATCGCGGCTAATTCGGCGATGGTCTTGCCAACGTATTTTTGGTTTTCCGGCTTGAATGTTTTTTCGACCTTCGGAATGTCCCAGCGTTTATGAAAGTTGGTCGGCCGCGAATCGCTGAGCTCGGCCTGGAGTTTTCGCCGGGTGTCGGCATCGGCGAACGCTTGCTTGCGCACTTCCACCGGTAGGAACATCAAATTCTTCCAGGTCGGGAATTCGTCGAAGATTTGGCAATCCTTAAGCGTAAAATGCCGCACGAGCGGCACGGTATGCGATAAACCGTAAGCCTGATAGCCGGCTTTGAAGATCGGCTCGACCGCGTCCAGCTGTTCACGCCAGAGATTGGGCTCAGACCAGCGATGTTGCAGGCTTTGCCACAGAATCGGCCGCTGCGTGCGCTTGGCCAAATCGTGGTACCACTTGAAGTGCTCGATCTTGTTGCGGCCAAGAATGGTTTCGATCACGCCGGCATTGCGTTCGGCCAAGACGTCGCACAGGGCAAAAAATTCTTCGTCATCCGCCAAACGGCTGGCCACCGGCTTGCCGTCCTCGCGCATATGGCGGTCGTTGCGGTTCGTCGACATTCCCAGCGCGCCGCCTTCCATGGCTTCCAACACCAAGCCGCGCATCTTTTGCACTTCCGCTCCGGTGGCGCTGCGCTCGACGGCTTCTTCGCCCATCGCGTTATGACGCACGGCGATATGGCCGACTAGACCGCCGACATTGATCCCGACTTTGCCCTCGAAGTTATCGAGATACTCGCCATAGCTGTTCCAATTCCACTTCACTCCCTGCTCCAAAGCGATCCGCGGCATCGCTTCCACGCGCACGAAGCTCTTGACGATCGCATCTTCGATCCCCGCTCTACGCGGCGCCAACGAAAGACCGCAGTTGCCCATCACGACCGATGTAATCCCATGCTGCGGCTCACAGGTGCCGTAGGGATCCCATAGCATTTGCGCATCTAAGTGGGTGTGGTGATCGATAAAGCCCGGCGCGACCGCCAACCCCGCCGCGTCGATCGTCCTCGCGGCGCCGTCTTTCAGCCGACCGACTTCGGCAATTTTACCGTCCTTGACGCCGACATCGGCGACATAAGACGGCAGTCCGGAGCCGTCGACGACGCGACCGCCGCGAACTATCAGATCGTATGCCATAAGGACCTCCGTGAATCGTTAATGGCCTTTGGTGGCCAGTTACTTTTGGCGATAAGTAATTACTGCCTGCAACATACGCAATGACAAGGAAGCCGTCAACGTATCGGAGCCAATGATGGCGTGGACCGCGAGATCGCGCCACCAACACGGTTGCATCTGGAGTAAATAATTTACCCGGTCCAGTTGGTTGACTCCCCTTTCCTGCCAACTTAGTATGAGCGTCATCTTAGGAGGTTCTTGATGACCGACGTCACTGATATGAGAGGCTATATCGAGGTGTTGGAGGGGATGGGCGAACTGCGCCGCATCGATGGCGCGGACTTGAAAACTGAAGTGGGCGCGCTGACGGAGTTGGCCGCCGACAAAGAAGGGCCGGCGTTGCTCTTCAGCAATTTCAAAGATTATCCCGCGGGTTTCCGGGTGATTTCCAACGTATTTCGCACCTGCAAACGCACCGGCCCGGCGATGGGCATCAACGAAGAGAACGGCATCGACTACCTTTATGCCTGGCGCAAAAAACTCGCGGCTTATAAGCCCGTACCCGTCAATCAATTGGAAGGCGGCCCGGTGCTGGAAAACCAAATGGCGGGAAACGACGTCGATCTCTACAAGTTTCCCGTGCCGAACTGGCATGACTTGGACGGCGGTCCGTATATCGGCACCGGTTGCGGCATCATTACTAAAGATCCAGAAACGGGCGCGGTCAACATCGGCACCTATCGCGTCATGGTCCAAGACAAGAATCACGTTTCGGTCAAAATGAATATGGGCAAGCACGGCCGGCTCGCCTTCGAACGGGCGCGCGATGCCGGCAAGTCATTGCCTGTGGCAATCACTCTGTGCCAGGGTCCGGCGATTTTTCTTGCCGCGCAGATGCCCTTGCCGCCGGACGTGAATGAATTCGAGTTTGCCGGCTATCTGCAAGGCTCACCGGTGCCGGTCGTACGCGGCGCGGCGACCGGCTTGCCGATTCCGGCGAATGCGGAAATCGTCCTCGAAGGTGAGATCCTGCCGATGAAAGACGAAGAGATGCCAAAGGAAGGTCCGTTCGGCGAATGGCCGGGTTATTTTACCGAAGCAAACGTCGGCGAGACGCCGCTTATGGAAGTCAAGCGCGTGTATTACCGCAACGACCCAATCCTTCTCGGTGCGCCACCGCTCAAACCGCCATCAAGTTATCTGCCGATCCCGCTCGGCGCCGCGACGCTATGGGAACAGCTCGAAAAGGCCGGTATCCCTGAAGTCAAAGGCGTTTGGGGTTTTGTTTACGGCGGCCAGCCCGGCCCGTTTACTGTGGTTTCCATCAAGCAGCGTTACGCGGGTCACTCCAAGCAAGCCCTGCTGGTCGCGGCCGGCGCGCGCGCCGGCGCCTACGGCGGCAAGTTCGTAGTCGTGGTCGATGACGATATCGATATTACCAATCCCGCGGATGTCATCTGGGCGATCGCCACGCGTTGCCACGTGCGTGAGGATCTCGATATCGTCAAAGGCGTGTGGGCATCGGTGTGCGAGCCGGCATTGCCACCGGAAGAACGCTCGCCGCGCGGCTATACCACCGATCGCGTGCTGATTGACGCTTGCCGGCCGTTTAAATGGCTCGATCAATTCCCGGCGGTCAATGCCTTTACCAAGGAATACAAGCAGCAGATCGCCGACAAGTTTAAGATTTAACGATTGTTTTCGACAACGCCCGGCGAGTGATATGGTTTGACCCGCGGCAACGTCAAAACTGTATACCGTGGCCGCCAACGGCCGGAATCGGAGTCAATCTATGGGCACAATTGAAGCATTAAGTCTGGCGATGGGCACCGCTTGGACTTCAGGCATCAATCTTTACGCCACGGTGGCCGCGCTGGGCATCGCCAATCGGCTCGACATGATCCAGTTGCCGCAAAACCTCGAAGTGCTGTCCCATCCCGGTGTGATCGCCATCGCCTGCATCATGTACTTCATCGAATTTTTCGCCGACAAAGTGCCCTACCTCGACACCGGCTGGGATGCCCTCCATACATTTATTCGCGTGCCCGCTGGCGCGATCTTGGCGGCGCGCTCGCTCGGTGACCTGAATCCGGCGTTGGAATTGATGGCCTTGCTAGCCGGTGGTTCGATCACACTCATCGCGCACGCCACCAAAGCGACGACGCGCCTGGCCATCAATGCCAGCCCGGAGCCGTTCAGCAACTGGGCCGCGAGCATTACCGAAGACTTGACCGTCTTCGGCAGTCTCTGGCTGATGTTCCATCACCCGATCGTCATGATCATCCTGGTGCTGGTTTTTCTCGCGCTGGTGGCATGGCTGGTGCCCAAGATTTACCGTTTAGCCAAGCGCGGTTTCCAAGCGCTGCGCAATAAAATGCGCGGCGTCAAACCCGATCAGCCCGCGCCAAACGGATCTTCGCCGCAGCCGACATAGCCTAATGGTCGAATCGAATCCCATGGAGCGCCCGCCGACGAACAAGCCGACCGGCGATCTACCGCCCACCCCGCTGACTCTCGACGGATCGTTCATCCTGCATCAGATGTTCCGCGTGCGCTGGACCGCCTGGCGCGCGCTCGGCTCGGAAAAAAAGCATGTTCTGACCGGCGCCGTAGCAACCTTCAGTGCCATGGAAGAAAACAAGCAAGAGCCCACCGGTCTATTTTCGCTGCTGGGCCACAAAGGCGATCTGATGATCGTCCATTTTCGTAAGACGCTCGATGAGATCAATCATGCCGAGTTGACCGTCGCCCGCACCGAGCTTAACGAGTATATCGAGCCCACGACTTCTTATCTCTCTGTAGTCGAGCTAGGACTCTACGAAGCTTCGGTAAAACTCTACGCCGAACTGACGGCGCAGGGACTTCACCACGGCACGGCGGAATGGAACAAAGCCATCGAAGCGGAGCTGGCCACGCAGCGCCAAGCCGCGGCGGCGCGCTTGTGGCCGGAGATTCCCCAGCGCCGCTATCTGTGCTTTTACCCGATGAACAAATTTCGCGGCGAGACCAAGAACTGGTACAGCGAGCCGATTCGCGAGCGGCAAAGAATGATGCGCGAGCACGGCATGATCGGCCGCCACTACGCCGGACGCGTGACCCAGATCATTTCCGGATCCATCGGCTTCGATGACTGGGAATGGGGCGTCGATCTTTTTGCCGACGATCCGTTGGTTTTTAAAAAGCTCATTTATGAAATGCGCTTCGACGAAGCCAGCGCCATTTACGGCCTGTTCGGCACTTTTTTTGTCGCGCTGCGTTTTCCTTCGGCGCATCTGGAAAGTTTGTTAGACGGCAGGACGCCGAGCTTTACTTAATACTCCTCGCAAATTGGTTTGCTCAGTTCGCTCATCGGCGATCCGTCGCGATGGAGGTCTCATGCGCTTGAAAGACAAAGTCACCGTCATCACCGGCGCCGCCCACGGCATCGGCAAAGCATACGCCCGGCGCTTCGCCGAAGAAGGCGCTCACGTTGTCGTTGCCGACATCGACGCCGGCGGTGGAGAAGCGACGGCTAAAGCGATCGCCGATAGCGGCGGCTCGGCGTGGGCGCGTCACACCGATGTGCGCAGCTTGCCGAACGTCGAAGGCTTGATGCGCGAGACCGTAAAAAAATATGGCCGTGTCGATGTGCTGCTCAACAACGCGGCGATTTACGTCACCGAGAAATTGTGGAAGGGCCCGGTGGAAGAACTGGCGCTGGAAGAATGGGATCGGGTCATCGAAGTCAACTTGAAAGGCGTATTCTTGTGCAGCAAGGCGGTGATCCCGATCATGAAACAGCAAAAGAGCGGCAAGATCATCAATATCGCCTCGGGCACTTTCTTTAGCGGCTCCGGCAACATGCCGCACTACACGACCGCCAAAGGCGGCGTGGTCGCGCTGACGCGCGTGATGGCGCGGCAGTTGGGCGAATGGGGCATCAACGTCAACTGCATGACGCCGGGCTCGACCATGAGCGAAGAATCGGTATCGGACGAAGTGCTAAAACGCCGCGAGGGCAGCGTCGACAAGCGCGCCTTTCGGCGCATTGAAACTCCCGCCGATATCGTCGGCACGGCGTTGTTCTTAGCGAGCTCCGATAGCGACTTCATTACCGGCCAACTGCTGGTTGTCGAAGGCGGCGGCGTGATGCATTGAACCGGTAGGAAACAGACCGGGCCATGCTTCGCACAGCTAGAATTTCACCGAGCCGTTTCATACCGGGTCCTAATTTATGCCGAGCATGGGTTCGTTGCGCGTGAACGCGATCTGCGCAAGCAAGCTGGAGAGCGCCCGCGTCATTCCGAAGAAATGCTGAGCGGTGAGTGTGAGATGGAATCAGGAAGCGCTTGGCGTCACGCCATAGACATGGCCACAGGCGTTGCAGAAAATTACGCTAAATGGCGCCAGGACGAATTGCTTGCCGCGCGCTGAGGCCGAGCCACCCTTGCGCGAGATGATATGATCGGTTCCCACGGCTGCACAGGAAGGACATTTTGGCTCCGGCTCGCTTTTTTGCTTGAAATCTTGCGTGAAGTGAAAACCGTGGGCCTTTCCATCGCCGGACTTTGCTTCGTTCGGCTCGGTTTGCTCTTCTTCTGCGACTTCCTCTTCCTCGGCTTCACCGGTATGCGTGACTTCATCGTAGGTAGCCCGCTTCTTGTTATCCGATAAGACCTCGTAGGCGTCCAAGACCTGTTTAAATTTACCGGCGGCT